>Ga0326727_10005469_pt1 | contig 36311 bp, 34 predicted proteins | sample MB2enrmetagenome_FD_207643 | JGI IMG/M metagenome (GOLD analysis project Ga0326727, IMG submission 207643) | Lab enriched peat soil microbial communities from McLean, Ithaca, NY, United States - MB29MY | ecosystem: Environmental > Terrestrial > Soil > Wetlands > Peat | place: USA: New York...
CGCCCGCGCCGACGTCCAGGACCTCCTCGACGCCAACCCGTTCCGCAAGCTCACCCTCGACACCCGCGGCTGAAGTTCAGGCCAGCGGGGGCCTGGCGGGGGGACGCGTTTCGCCGAACGGATACCAATGGATACCTGAGCGGCGAGAGGAACGGCGACGGCGGTATCGACCGACGGCCCGCAGACGCGCGTCGCTTGGCATCCGCTGCATCCGCACTGACGACGCTGAGGCCGCACCGACCGACCGACATCCCGGTCAGCGTCGAGCTGACCACGCCACCGCTGCCGACCGCCGTGGCCGCCCGCTGCCTGACCACCGCCGACGCCGCCCGCTACTGCGGCTTCAAGACCCCCTCCGCCATCCGCAAGGCCCACATGGAGGGCCGCGTGAAGGCCAGCGCCCGCCGCGGAGGCAAGGGCACCTGGGTCTGGTCCGTCGCCGATCTCGATCGATTCATGCGGGTGGGGAGCCGCCGCTCCACCAATCCGCGAGCAGCCCGCTTCGTTCGGCGCCGCTGCCGGACCTCGTCGCCGGGCACTGGAGGCGTCGATCACACGCGAGCTACAGGCGGTGCTCCGTATTGACGAGCCACCTCTGGACCTCGAAGCGACCTTCGAACGATTCAACGGTCTCTGGGGGCTCAAGCGCTGACTGCCCCGGAGCCTGTGCCCTTTCGCTGACGGTGGTGGGGCACTCTTCATCGGCAAGGTGCACCGTCTGGACAATCGGGCCCTCCTCTCGCCCGATGTGGTCCTGGCCGTCCCTCAGATCCGTTGCGGCGTCGAGACGTAGTGCCTGCGGATCCCGTCGCCGTCGATGTATCCCGACACCCGAACCTGCCAGCCGTTTTCTCGCTGCCACACGGCCTCGACGTCATCGAGGGGCACGTGCAGCTGCGTCTGCGACTCCACGCAGATTAGCGCGTTGATCCGGACGTCGACAGACGCGCCGCCGATCGTGAAGGTGTTATTGGGGTTAGCCACGGCACCGGATCGGGTGATGAGGAAGAGTCCTATGCGGCCGCCGGGCGTAGCTGTCGCGGCGATCGCCGCCTCAAGTAGCGTGACGACACGGCGGATCCTCGGCTCCATGAACATGGCGATCTGGTCCGGTTGAAGGGGAACGTTGTGCTTGCCGATGCGCACGGGGAACCGCCACGCGTCGCTCGGCACGCGCTCCCCGTTCGTGCTGATGCCGTAGAACATCGCCCCGACCGGTCCAAGCGGGAAGGGCTCGACGTTGACAGCGAGCACCGTCTTCTCGGAGCTCAGGTCGATCGCCTCGATGTCGACGAGGGGTCGTGGCTTGCACTTGTCTCTCGCCGCGTTCTCGTACCGGATCCGCAAGTCGGCAACCGCGTCGCGGTCGATCCCTGGGAAGTTCGCGGACCCGTCCGGCTGCTCGGCCGCCCCGACGAGGATAGAGCCGCCGATGTGGTTCGCGAACGCAGCGATGTCTTTCGCCAGCTCCCACCACTGCGCCCCGTCGACCCGGACCTTGAAGTCGAGCGAGCGCCCCTCGGTGGCCTTCGCCTGCGAGAGCTCGTTGATGTCGCTGAGGGTGCGGACAGGCCGGTAGGGCACGGCATGACCATCGTAACGTCAGCGGCATCAAGTTCGGGGTCCCATCGCTATCGTTGCCCAGCCCTTTGCCGGTCACCTAGCCGCGGCGTAGACGCTGACGTCGATTAGCGGTCCACTATGCGAGTCATGGCGACGACGAGCCGAACCAAGTGCCGCGACTGCGGCTGCCTCGAGGGCGAGTTGCACGAATTCGGGTGCTTTCAGGAGAAGTGCCCGTTCTGCGGCCACCAGCTCCAGACCTGCAACTGCTTCATGGAGCACATCTCGCCGAGGCCGGGCTCGCGCAGAGTCGTCGGCAGGGCCGTCGACGCGTTCGACGGCATGACGGCCGCTCAGGAGGCTGAATGGGAGCGCGCCCTCGGACGAGAGGGTCGCATCCCCTTCGTCGTCTACCCGAACCTCTGCGCCCGGTGCGGCAAGCTCTGGCCGCCGATGTTCATGGTGCCGAACGACGAATGGAAGGGGTACGTCGAGCCGGCGAGGCGCCGCGAGATGCTCTGCCGCCGCTGCTACGGACACATCAAGAAGGTCATAGACGCCGGTGCTGGACGGCGACGAACCGGACTCAAGACACGACGTGGAACCGCGGCGAGGCGGCTCGTTCAGCGGTAGGGCGCCGGCACCGGTTGCATGACCGGCTGCCGCGCGAGCCAAACGCACACACCCTGCCCTGCGAGCCCGACCGCTGCCGCTGTCCCGAGCACCGTTGAAGTCCAGAGCTCGGTCTCCCGTGCAAGCGCGCACGCGAGCCCCGCGATGCCGAGCGCGACTCCCCAGACCGTAACCGCCAGGTGTGCAGCCGTCTGCGCGAGCTTGGCCCCGCCGTCCTGTATCGCTGCCCGCGCTCGTACAACGACGATGACCTGAGGCAAGAGCAACGCCGCGCCGAGCAGCCCTGCGAGCCCCGAGAGGATGGCCACTGCCACCACCTCGGCGCCGCCGCCGCCCAGTGAAACCCCGGCGATCGACAGATCCATGTATGGCCGGTCGAGACACATCGTACAGTGCACGAGGGCCCCGGCGATGCACCCGATGACGGGCGGCCAGAGCAAACCCTGCACCTGCGCGCGGTGCGCGCCGGTCGATCGGCCGAAGAGCAGACGCATGACGATTAGCGACGCGCCGACCACCAGAGCCACGGCGGCGGGAAACGCTTCCTCAAACAGCTCCACGGTGCGCATGGCATGCATCACGAGGGCCGCGATGCCGCCGAACGCGCAAGCGTTGGCGAGAGGCACCTGGAGGCCGGGACGGAGCACACGCAGGAGGGCCGAGCGGACGTGCATTTGGAGATTGCGAGCGCTGGTCGCGCACATCTACGACCGTTCGCTGAGGAGGTCCTTGGGTGCGGACTCCATGGCTCCTATAGAGCCGCCGGTGGGTGGGTCGTGCGCATGCCGTTTGTGCAAGACCTCTTGCACAAATGGGTGAACTGTCCTCGACCGTGACACGTGTCATGAGCGCCCGCAGCGAGCGCCCCAGGGACTTCGCGAGGGATGGTAGGAGTAGCGGACGGTGATGGAACAAGAAGCCCCGCGCCATGGCGACCAAGATGATCGTCGACACGTCGGCGTTGGCCGCTGGCTACGGCGACGGTCGATGGCGCAGCCCGCGCGGAGCTTGAGGCGCGTGTCACGGCAAGGAAGCCTAGAGCGCTCGAGGGCATGAGCAAGCCAGCGCCTCCCGCCATCGTAGTTCACATCCCGCACGCTTCGCTCGTCGTGCCGGGCGATGTCGCCGCTGACCTACTGCTGAACGCCGCGGAGATCGAGCACGAGCTCCTGGTGATGACCGACCGGTACACCGACGAGCTGTTCGCGATGCCTCCGAGCCTGGCGACGACGGTCGCGTTTCCCGTGAGCCGGCTGGTCGTCGACCCGGAGCGCTTCACCGACGACGCACGCGAGCCGATGGCGATCAAGGGGATGGGCGTCATCTACACGCGGACGGCTGGCGGTCGCCTGCTGCGCCGTCCTCCCTCCGCTGCCGAACGTCAGCGCCTGCTCGCTCGCTTCTACGAACTCCATCATGCCGCGCTGACGACGGCGGTCGATGCCGCGCTCGCGGCGCATGACAGCTGCCTGCTAGTCGACGGACACAGCTTCCCGCTGCGCCCTCTGCTCTACGAAGACGATCAGGAGGCCGACCGGCCCGACATCTGCATCGGCACGGACCCCGGTCACACGCCGGCCTGGCTGCGCGACATCGCGGTACGCGCGTTCGAGGACCAGGGCTGGCGTGTGGCCGTCGATCGGCCGTTCTCCGGCGCGCTCGTGCCGATGGCCTTCTACCAGAAGGATATTCGGGTGCGCGCCATCATGGTTGAGGTCAAGCGCGACCTGTACATGGACGAGAGGTCGGGCGCGCGACTGCCTCGGTTCGATGAGGTCAGGGGGCGCATCTCGGGCGCGCTGGGGATTATCGCCGCCGCCGATGCGTCTCGAGACCAGGGCGGCTAGGCGCACTTCGAGGACTCGTCGACCAGCACGTTGTCAGGATCGCGCCTCATCCATGCGCCGCCTTCGCGTCCGCCGATGCGTGAGACTCGCCGGCGTCGGCAGCGCGGCGGCGACCTGCGCGATCTCGCGTCGAATGAACGCGTGCGCTGGATCCGAGTCGTGCCGGTCGTGCCAGAACATCGCCATGCGGAAGCTGGGGACCTCGAGCGGTGGCTCGAAGGTCGCGAGGCGTAGCTGCGCTTCCAGCGCAGCCGCGATGCGCGCAGGGAGCATCATCACGAGATCCGTCATCGCCACCACCTGTGGGGCGACCAGGAAGCTCGGCGTCGTGAAGGCGATGCGCCGCGGGATCCCGTGCTGCTTGAGCACGTCGTCGACGATGCCGCCGGGTTGCCCGCGCGGCGACACGAGCGCGTGACTCGCGCTCGCGAAGCGCTCGAGCGTGACCCGCCCTCTCGTGAGCGGATGTCCACGACGCGCGACGCCCACGAGGCGTTCGTCCCAGAGCTCCTCCATGTGGAAGCCGTCGGTCTGCTCGCCCGAGCGTGTCGGCTGGATGAGCAAATCGAGCTGGCCGTCTTCGAGCGCCAGCGTCGGCTCCGTCACCGCTGGCGGGGCGGAGACGTCGACCTTGGGCGCGACCTTCGCGAGACGCTCGAGGAGGCGCGGGACGAGGAGGTACTCGACGTAGTCGCTGGGCCGCAGGCGGAACGTGCGCTCGACGGTCATCGGATCGAACGGCGGCGGAGCGAACAACGTCGTCTCGAGCGTTGCTACGGACGAGCGCACGGCATCGGCCATCGCTTCGGCGCGCGCCGTTGGTATGAGGCCCGTTCGGGTTCGCACGAACAGCGGATCCTGCACGAGCGCGCGCAGGCGACTGAGGGCGTGGCTCGTCGCCGACTGACTGAGGCCGAGCTGCCGCGCCGCGCGCGACACGCTGCGCTCGTCGAGGAGCGCGCGCAGCACCACGGCGAGGTTTAGGTCGACCGCCGAGATATGCATCCCATGCACGTACCATGTGCGATCGTTGCATTCGACGGATAATCGTAGTGCGTGCACCTTCTCGACCAGGAGGTGTTCGACATGACGTTCGTGGTCGCAGGCGTCTCGGGAAACACTGGCGCCGTCGTTGCAGAAGCCCTTCTCGCGCATCAGAAGACCGTTCGCGTGGTGGTTCGAGAGCCCTCGGAGGGCGCGCCGTGGACGGCGCGAGGCGCGGAGGTCGCCATCGCGGACCTGGAGGACGCTCACTCCTTCGCGCGCGCTCTCAGCGGCGCGAGCGGCGCATATCTGCTGACTCCGCCGAGCCTTACGGCGCCAAGCTTGCGCGCGCATCAGACCAACGTCGCACGCTCGCTCGCGGCGGCCGCAACCGAGAGCCGCATCCCGCACGTGGTGTTCCTCTCAGGCTTCGCCGCGCATCGCGACAGCGGGAGCGGTCCGCTCGCCGGCCTTCACGACGCCGAGCGCCTGCTCGGGGTGGTCCCTGGGCTACGGTTGTCGTCGATTCGCGCCGGGTACTTCTACGAGAACGTGCTCCCGGTGCTGAACGTGGTGAAGGACGCCGGCCTGCTGCCTTCGTTCTTCCCCGCCGAGCTGCCCGTCCCGATGGTCGCCACGCGCGACATCGGACTTCTGGCCGCCGAGCTCCTCCTCGATGCGACGAGCCGAGGCGTCGTCGAGCTGGGAGCTGGCCTCAGGTACGCGGAAATCGCGCGCGTGCTTGGAGAGCTCCTCGGCAAGCCCGTGCGCGTCGAGGAGGTCGCGCTCGACGCCATCGCGCCCACGATTGCGGGCTTCGGCTTCAACGCTGACCTCACGAACGCGTACGTCGAGCTCATCACCGGCATCCGCAGCGGCGCACTCGCCTTCGAAGGTGGGCACCGCCGCGTCGCACCGCGCACATCGCTCGAGGACGTCTTCCGGCCGCGAATCGCCGGCTGAACGAGGTCGCCAGCTCGACGTCGCCACGCTACCCAAGAGGAGCACATGCCGAACCGAACCTACGGTGCATACAAGTCCGTCGCACCCTACTTCGACCTCGCGCGTGGTGCGCTAGGCGACCTCGTCGACGGAGCGCACTTCTTCGATGTCGTCGACGAGGAGACCGTCTACGAGGTCCTCTACGAACTAGGATGGCCGCGCGTCATCCGGGGGCGCACCGCGCTCATGGCCCAGTTTCGGGGCTACGCCAAAGACATCGAGCTCCACGCCGCGGATCATCTTGTGACACACAAGGCAGACGGCGGGCGGGTCGTGGTCATCGAATACGAGGTCCACGGGACGATCCTGGCGACCGGCGTCGCCTACAACAATCGGTTCTGCTCCATCATCCGGGTGGAGAACCGCAAGATCGCCCACTGGCGGGACTACATGGACTCGCTCGCGGCGTGGAACGCATTGACGGCACGCAGCCGCTAGCGGACAGCGGACGCCTGGGTGTCGACAGAGCCGAAAGCTCGTAACCGTCCGAACCGGGGCGAGTCCAATGACAGGAACGGTTGAGAATCATGGCGCGGCGCGTGTATTGTCACCGGCGCACATGGCTACCCTCCGCTCTGCCCTCGACTCCCTCGCTGCCAACTTCGCCAACGCCGTGCTCGCGGCCATCCGGGGCGCCAGCCTCGATGAGCTGGTCGCCGGGAGCGGCGGAGCACCTCGGCGCGGCCCCGGCCGTCCGCGAGGGTCGTCCACGACGAAGAGCGCGCCCTCGGCTGCGCGTACGTCCCTCCCGGCGTCCCCCAAGGCCAAGACGAAGGGCGGCCGTCTCGCCCGCCGCTCTCCCGCCGACATCGCGAAGACCCTCGGCCAGATCGTCGCGCTCGTGAAGACGAAGAAGGCTGGCCTGCGGTCGGAAGAAATCCGCAAGGCACTCAAGCTCGACGTGCGCGAGGTGCCCCGTGTCCTCAAGGAGGGCCTGGCGAAGAAGGCGCTGAAGAGTAAGGGGCAGAAGCGCGCGACGGTCTACACCGCAGGGTAGTCCCGCCCCGCGCGGTCGCTGAGGGTGGGCCGCCACGTCAGTTGTGCTGACCCGCTGCCTAGCGTTTCCGGCGAAGCTGCGATTCGCTCGGCAGTGCCTAGCGAATCGATCGGCGGCCCGCTCTTCCCCCAAAATCTCCGCTGGCGCAAGGCGGCGCGACGGGCGTAGCGGGCAATTCTATCCGTGAGGAGCGCCCAAGCTTCGCGGGCAGGCATCTCGAGGAGGACGGGGATCACGAGAGCGTCCTCGCGAGCGAGGTGTTCGACGAGGATCTCGTCGAAGCTCGCGATCGTTGCCCTCGCCTTGATCGTGTCACCGTCCGAGAGGGCGACCTCCACGGCAGCGATGGCGTCCGTCAGGACCTTGTGATCTCGCACCAGCTGTTCGGGAGCGGTGCCGGTCCGCTTGAGCACCATTGGGAAGAGCATCTCCTCCTCGGCGTGGTGATGATGGTGCAGCGTGATCGCCAGCGGCCTGAATGCGCGCCGCACCCATTCGACGTCCGGGGGCTCCCGATTGACCAAGGACTCGATGCGCCGAGAAGCCTCGCGAAACTGGTCGTGAATCGCGAGCAGCGTCGAGGCGGGTCCCGCGATGTTCGGATGCCGATCCCACGCCGCACGCTCAGGACTGCGGTCAGTCATGCTCGGGTCTGACGGCGAATGGCCACCCCCCGTAGGCGTCAGCCATCCGGCATGCGCGACAAAGGGAGGGCATGCGACGCTTCTACCTCGTCCGGCCGATTTCTCAGACGCTGTCTAAGCAATCGATCGGGTCGGGGGAGGAGGCTGGACCCGAAGGTCTTGGCGAGGCAACATACTGACAGTATGTTCAGGTCATGGCCAGCGTCATATTTCAGCTCCCATCCAGACCCTCCTCCACCTGTTCACGACGTCCCTCGCAGACGTGCGCTTCGCCGATGTCGACGGCCAGACGCTCGGCCGCTGCGCCGCCGAAGTGGAGTCGGCCGGCGAGGCCGTGGCTTCCGCGCAAGCCGTGCTCGATGCCGCACGGGAGGCCCTGCAACTGAAGCAGGACATCCTCCTGCAGCGCGCGCAATCTGCCCTGGCCTACGCGCGGGTTTACGCCGAGCGCGACGAAGCTCTGAGCACACAGCCCGATGGCGTGAGCCTGCCTCGCTCGACGCGTCGGCCGCGCGCTGAAGAGGGGCTCGTGCTGTCTGTCGAAACGCAGTCGGCGCCGCGCCCTCGCGGCCGGCCGAGGAAGGCGCGGCTCGCCGAGCCGCCCGTCGAGGCCCTGGCGTTGCCAGCGGAGTAGCGGGAGTCCCGGTGGCCCTCCAGCTGATCGAAGCCGCACACTTGCGAGTCACCTGCGACTCCTGCCGCACGGCGAGCGCCGAGGTCTGCGGCAAGCGGGACTTGCCCGTCATGGCGCGCGTCGCCGCCGTCCGGAAGTTCAAGGCGGTCGGCCGGCACAACGATCCCGGCGACCACGCACGCGCGAAGACGCTCGAGCAGGTGCAGCGTGATGGAGGCGGCCGCTGGTATTGCCCGACCTGCGCACGGAGGACGCACCTGTGACGCCTCAATCCCGCAAGCGCAGAGCCGCGCACGACACCGAAAGGTGGACGCCGCAAGCGGCGCGGCGCTAGAGGTCGGCATCGGCGTGGAGTTCCCCACCCTCAAGAAGACGTCTCTGGTCGAGCTGGAGCTACCCACCACGCTCCTCCTCACCGTTCCGCCCGCGATCGCGGCGGTCGTCGGCATGTTCAAGCTCGACGGGTGGCCGTTCTATCTCTCGGCCTTCGCCGGGGTCTGGCTCGGTTTCGGCAGCGTCTTCAAGGTCCTGCAGGCGCGTGCGAAGGACCGGAAGCTTGCGGAGCTTCGAGGTCCGGAGCGCTTGCGGGGATGCCTGTACGTCATGCATGCCGCAGCCATCGCGGCCAGGGGCCTCTCGCCCAAGAAAGAGGAGGATCGAGAGGTCCTTCGCGTCACCATTCACAAGGCCGACGGCGAGGAGCTCGTTCAGCTGCTCGACTACACGGGAGGCACACCCGAGCACAGAAAGGGCATCGGGAGACGCCGGTCGTGCCGCAGCGGAGTCATTGGCCGGGCCTACACCAGCGCCGAACCCGCGTACTTTCGGCGAGAGGACGACGACTTCGAGAAGTACAAGCGGGAGATGCGCGAGCGGTGGCACATGCTGCCGTCAGAAACGGACGGGCTCGACTCGGACCGCCGAGCGCACGTCGCTGTGCCGATCGGCGACGATGGGAAGGTGGCGGCCGTGGTGTTCCTCGACTCGAGCGACCGCGACTTTTTCACCGCGTCCATCCAGGACATGATCGTGGCGCACTGCATCGGTCTAGCGCAGTACGTGCAGACGAGTTAAGCTGACGGTGAAGGAGGGGAAGGTCGAGATGAGCAACGAACATGAGCGTCCTTCTCAGCCGCCGTCGCAGCACATGGTGATCGAGCGACGGCGTGTGTCGAGCGACGGCGCGAACGTGCAGGTTCTGGAGCTGGAGCTCTCCGATACCGCCCGCGAAGCGCTGAACCTTCCGCCGAAGCCCCGTAGCCGAAACGGCGCGTAGGGCCCGCTCGCCAGGTCAGAGCGACACGCCGGCGTCGGCTCATCCTCGGCGGGGCATCGTCGGTGCGGTCCTCGCGGACGAGCGATTCGCTCGGAGAGCCTCTCCCACACGGCGCACGATGGCCCTCATGCTCACGCGCGCGCTCAGGCTCAGGGTGCGCGTCTCCTGCGACCGCCTGCGAAGCTAGGGGGGACTGCCAATCGCGGGCGCGTCCAGTGCGTGGAGACGGCCGGACGCTGCGAAGTCTCAGAGGTATCTGCCGCTAACCGACATCAGCTGGGCGGCGGAACTAAACCCATTCAATAACGAGAAATTGTCGCACGAGGTGAGCGTCGAACTCGACCACAATGGATCGCAACGTCTTCGCGTCCTTCATGGCGGTTTTTAGCGCGCACGTCGTCCTCTCCGAGTGGGCCAACTTGTTTCTCAGGTTGCGAATACGGCTGTAGTCTTGCGCTCGCGCTCCGAGATCAAAATCAAAGCACTCCTTCATGAGTTCGGGGATCTGGCGCGCCCTTACGCCATCATTGAGCAAACGTTCCAGATGCAGCACGCCATGCCCCGAAAAAAACGCCGAAGGAAGGGAATACCCACCTCGCTTGATTCGGTCTATCGCGGCACGATACGCAACCTTCTTGTGCGGTTTCACGTAGTCGCGCAGCTGCGCGAAGTCCGCGTGGCGTTCATTCGGGAGAGTGGCCGCCAGCTGTGCGCGCAACTGCGACAGTCTCGTCGCGATGAGCTTGGCGCCTCCGTGGAACGTGAGCACCTCGCGGCAAGCCTGCTGAAAGTAGCCGTCGAAAAGCGCAAACGACGACAAGACGATGTGAATGGCTAAGTCCGACTTGTATCGCTTTGCATGGTCGCGGAGCTGCGCGGCTGGATGTTGCCCGCCGAAGTAGTCTGGGCGAGCCAAATGCGCGACGGTGCCCTTCTCGATGAGACGAGCCGTACGTTTCAACTCGGGCACGGCGTGACATACCAGCACGGCAAAATCGAGCAATTCTACGCTCTGTTTCTTGTGGGCGGCGTACGCGTGCGTGGATGTGATCATTCAAGCCGTGCCGATGGGCGCGAGGTTGGTGGGAGCGGGGCCTCAAAGAGTAGCGCATTCTTCTCGCATCGCGACAGCGTTGAAGGACTCATTAGAACGGCACGTCACCGCCTGCGTACGACTCGGGCGTGCTTTCCGCGAAGTTCGGGGACGGAGACGCTGCCTCGCGAAAGGCGCGCGAGGCGTCGCGCTCGCGCGCTTCGAGCTCGCGGACGAGCGCGTCGGTGCGGTCGTCGAGTGCCTGGAGGACCTCCTCAGGGTGGCTCTCGGCGTACTCGAGGAACGCCTCGGTCCTGCTCATGCGGTCGGAGCCCCGGATGGACCGCTTGACCCGCTCCCATAGGCTCACGAGCTCCGGAGGGATGTTCCCCGCAACGGTGTCGTCGCTCTGGGAGCGGTGCTCCGCGGCGGTCGTCCGGTGGGCTGCCCGGGTGCGCTGCCTGTTCGCGCGTTCGATGCGGCGCATGTCGCGTTGGTACGAGCGCTCGGCCTCAAGCTGCGCGCGGACGCGGGCGATTCGGTCGGAGATGCCACGCGCCGCGCCAAGGCGCGCAGAACACGTCTCCCGAGCGCTCGCGCGCTCTGCTGCGACCGCCTCCCGCAGCTCCCGGATGACGCGCTCGCGAAGCTCCTGGACGCGCTGCCGCGCGGCAAGCCTCTCGCCCCGGCAGCGCGCCCTGGCTTGCTCGAGCGCGGCCTTGCGGTCGGTGCGTGCCTGACGGACCTGGGCGCGCAGGTCCACCAGGTGCTCGCGCTGCTGCCTTCGTTGATCGCGAGCGATCTGCTGCATCAGCTCGCGCCGCTGACGCCGTCCCTCGGCAGGGCTGAGCAGAGGAGCGCTCATGCTCACGCGGGGATGTCACGCGCCCGACGACGACGTCGCCGGCAGCGCGTAAGCCGTCAGGATCCGCTTCGCCTCGTACCACGCGGCGTTGCTGGTCATGCGCAGCCAGGCTCCGGTCTTCGGGGACCAGTGGAAACCGGAGCCCTTGAGATCCTTACGGACCGCTTCCGTCGGGACACACGGGAAGACCACGCGCACGCGGTTGTCCGCCTCGGAGATGGTCGCCCCTCCGATCGTCTCGGGCGTCCGCGCGGGGGAAGTGGCGCGCCTCTCGAGCTCGGCGATGCGGGCCTTGATCCGGGCGCTCTCGGCCGATGCGTTCTGCAGCGCGTAGGCGGGGAAGCCGATCCGGCCCATGGGGTCGGGCTTGAGAAGCTCCTCCACCGTCTTGTCGCCGAAACCGAGCCCCCTAAGGCGCGCGGCGACGTCGCCGCCGGCGCGGATGGCAGCGTTTGCGTCGCGCATCCGGCCCCGGCCCTTCTCGGCCTCCTCGAGCTTCGCCTTCAGCTTGGTAACGGCCTCGGGGTCGTCGCTCGAAACGGCATGGCTCTTCTCGGCGCGGTCGGCGCGCCGCTCGAGCGTCTCGGCGGCGCGCGTCAGCTCGACGCTCTTGGTCATCGACGTGTGGATCTTGCCGAGGTCGCGCTCGTGACGGCGCTGCGAGTGGTGCCCGACGAGGATCGGCTGCCCCATCGGGATCATGTCGCCGATGGCTCTGGCGCGTTCGTGCGCGCCCTCGGCCTCCCCACGGAGCTTGCCGGCGCGCTTCCGCTGCCGCTCGATGCGGGCCGCTTTCTTCTGTTCGTACGGGTTCGGTCCCGCCACCGGCTGGGGAGCCGTGGGGATTGCCGCGGGTGCGACGTCGTTCGCGGCCGACGTCGTGGCGGGTGCGGTGAAACTCAGGCCGAGCTGCGCGCGGGAACGGCGGGGGCCGCGCGAGCGCGGTGCAGACGGAGCCGCCGGCGCAGGCGTCGGAGCGGGCAACGCGGGGGACTCCGTCGACGGCGCCGTGGTCGCCGCGACGGTCGTCGATTCTTCAGGCTCTGCGTGGACGGCCACCGGAGCGACGGGGGCCTCCGTCGCGGCGCGCGGGGCGGGCCCCTCCGATACCGTGCTGGGGCGCGGGGTCTTCGCTACTCGCTTCGACACCTTGGTGGGACGCCGGGACTTCCCTACCCGCTTCGGGACCGCGTGCGGCGCGGGCGCCTTGCGCGCCGACGGCGCACGCCTGATCGGTATCGCGCCGCCGGACCGGATTGCCTCCTCGGCAGCGGCAATATCCTTACGAGCCTGGGCGATGGTCTTCTCCGTCGCGGGCTCGAGGAGGGCATGCATCTCCTCGGGGTGCGCGTGCGCGTAGCGCCAGAGCGCCTCCGTGCGTGACTCCCCCGGTGCGGGGCGGATGCCTTTCGCCTTCTCGAGCAGGGGCGCGAGGCGCTTGAGCGTCGAAGCCGACATCACGTTCTCCGAGAGCGAGCGCGCGTGAGCCTTATCGACGGCGACGCGCTTGGTCTCGTGCGCGCGGGTGATGCGGTGCTGGTCGGCCGCGTGGGCACGCTCGATCTCCACGGCGGCGCGGGCCAACTCCACGGCCGACACCGATGAGCGCCGTGCCTCCTGCAAGCGCGAGCGCCGGTTGGCCTGGGCCGCGCTACGGGCGGCACGAAGCTCGGCCCGAAGCTCGGCGACGGCGTGCTCGCGACGCTGCTTGACCCATGTGCGGAGCTCGGCGCGCTGGCGCTTGCACAGCTCGGCGAGCTCGCGCAGCCGCGTCTTCTTCGCGTAGAGCGCCTCGCGCAGTCTCTGGCGCAGTAGCTCGAGATTCGCGAGCGCGGGATCGGAACCGTAACCTGCCTGTGAGAGTGCCATTGGTTACTCCTGAGTCCTGGTGGGAGGTGCCACGTCGACGTCGATGGAGAGCCGCTTGGGAGCGCCGCGGTTGCGCAGGCGGAAGGACAGGGCCTGCCACGCCTCCAGCTCGCAGGACACGTCGAGCCCCTCGGGGAAGAGACCGAGCGGTACGTCGGCCGCCACGGTGAGCTGCGAGTCTTTGCCGACTTTGAGGTCAACCAGGTCGAGCTCGTCGAGGTCGTCGGCCCGAAAGAAGAGCCGAGCGACGCGTCCACGCTGAACCGGCTCGGTCGCGATGTCGACGACACCCTCGCCGAGGTCGAACGTGTCCGTGCGCTCGATGGGCGAGAGCGGGACACAGGCCACTCCGGAAGAGAGCGGCCGTCCGAGCAGGACGGGCATGCACCTGGGCACGGCATCCGTAGCCTCCAGGAGGACCTCCAAGGTCTTGCCCTCGAGCCCGATTCGCCGACGCCCCATCGAGGTCAGTGCGAAGTCCACGCCCGTCTCGTGTTCCCTTTGGTCCCACGGCCGCTGCTCGAAGCGATGCGTGCCGAGGGTCACCTCCACGACCCGCACACCAGACGGAACGCGCACCCGATCGGCTTCGAATGGGATCTGGGATCGTCCGATGAAGAGACGACGCTCCCCTGGGAGCAACGCCGTATTTTCGGTCACGTGGCTCCATGCCGACAGGCGGGCCCGGCGCGACTTCTCCTTCGCCTCACTCCTCGTCTTCTTGTCCATGACGCTGCCTTCTCTCTCTCTTTGTCGGGGCACGGAACGGCACTGACGGACGCGCTACGAGCGCTCCGCCTCGGCTTGCGAGTCGAAGGGACCGCGTCGGCCCCGGCGGTCATCGGACACGTACCAGCCGGCTTCGAGCAACCCGCCCGGGGGTTCTCGCCAGGTGAAGGGCAGGTCCGAGGAGCTGGGCTCTTTGGTGGTCTTGGCGAGCTTCTCGCGGATGCGGTCCATCTCGCCGCGGTCGTCGAGCCGGATGTCCTTGTGGAAGCGCTCGTTGTAATAGTCGCTCATCGGATCGGAGCGGTCCCAGTGGTAGGCGCCGACGATCTCTTCGAGCTTCTGCTGGAGGTTCTCGGCCTCCGTCGAGTACCGGGTGCGGAATCGGCCGCTATCGAACTGCGGGCCGAACTTCGTGGGGTAGAACGCCGCTTCGTTCAGGACGGGGAACGGGACCTTCGTGGCGACGACCGTGATGCTCGATCCCATCGAGTACCTGTCGGTGGTGACGCTGTACTTGGCGCGCGGGAGGCTTCCCGCCGCGAGCGCGGCCTGAATGTCCTGGCGAATGAGCTTTGCCAGGGCGGCCGTGTCGTGGACGTCGGGAGCCTTGACCGTCTTCTCGGTGCGCTCGCGCGTGACCTGGTTCGCGGGGGCCTGGGCCGGCGGTTTCGGCGACGCCGTCGACGGGACCGCCGGTGGCGGCGGAGAGGCGGGAGGTTTGCCTCCTCCCTTCTTCTTCGACGCCTTCGCGGGCACCGGGCGCTTCGCAGGCGCTGGCGCGCGGCCCGGCCGCACGACGGGCTTGCCCTTTCCCTTGCTCGCGAGCGCGTCACGCTCCCGCAAGAGAATCTCCACCGGCAGACCCGGACCCCCGCCGCGGGGGAGTTGGCCGGGACGTCGAGCTTGCGGGGCCGCCTTGCTCGGACCGACCGTGGTGCCCTTCGTGGTCGCGGTCTTGGCCGGAGCGGGGACAGGTCGCTCGTCGAGGTAGATCGGACGAATGGCCAGGGGCGAGTGCTTGGCCGGTTTGGGTGCCGTCGGCTGGGGCCCGCGCCGGACGCCGGGGCGCTTCGGCACGCGCGGCGCCGACCTCAGCGCGGCTTTCGCTTTCGTGATCTCCTGGCGCGTCTCCTCAATCACGCGCTCGGCTCGGGGCTCGGCCGCCGCATGGGCCTCGCCGGGGTGGCTCTGCGCGTAGCGCAGGACGGCTTCGGCGCGAGACTCGCCGGGCACGGGCTTGACCTTCGATCCCACGCGCTGCAGGAGGGCCGCGAAGGGACCAAGCAGCGCCGTGTGCAGCTCGCCGCTCTGAGCCGCGATCTCGTGAAGCCTGTGTACCTCCGTGCGCCGCCGGCGGTGGTCGTGGGCGATGCGCCGGAGCTCGTCCTGGTGTGCCCGCTCGACGGCGATCGCCGCACGCGCCGCGGCGATGTCGGAGTCGGCCCCCTTGCGCACCTCGGCCAGGCGCGACAGTCGCAGATGCCGCGCTGACGCGCGCGCGGCCTCGATCTCGTACTCGATCTGTTCGAGTGCCCGAGAGCGCTTGCTCTGCAGCTCCTCGCGCATCGCACGGCGCTCCGAGCGGCAGAGCGCCACGATGTCGTTCATCCGCGACCTCTTGTCGGCGAGTGCAGCGCGGAGCTTGCCTTGAAGTGCCGCGACGCGTCCGCGCAGCGTGTCGCGGTCCGTCTGCGGATTCGGTCGGTTGGTCGAGGGCGCCATGGTCGGAATTCCTCGCCGGTCAGGCGCGCGCGCCGCGGGACTTGCGCTGCGAGGAGCCCTTGGACGCGCGCTTTCGGGTGACGACGCGCTCGACCTCCTCGATCACCATCGGCTGCCCCTTGGCATCGGTCGCGACGACGACGGTCTCCCGCTCGGTCTGCAGGCCGAAGACCGGATCGATCGCCGACCGCAGCGCGATCCACTGATCCGGCGTGAGCCAGACGTAGTCGCCGCCCAAGGCCAGCTCGACGAGGCCGGCCTCGCGGGCGGTGACGTCGAGCGTGCCGTACTGGCCGCCTTGCAGATTGCGAAACGAGATGAGCTTCTTGGGGAACGGATTGATCATGACGGCTCCTGGGTGGTGGGGGTTTCCGGGGTTGGGGTTGCGGGTGACGGTGGGGAGGCGGGAGTCGTCGGACGGGTTCGCGCTTCGACGACGTCGTAGAGGTGCGCGAGCAGGGCGACCTGCTCCGGCCGCAAGAGCGCAACGATCTGCGGGAACTGCTCGGCGGAAATGCTCACGATGAGCTGCTCGAGCACCTCGATGGCGCCGACGACGCTCGGGGCAGGCCGCTCGCTGCCACCCGGTCCAAGCTTCGCGAGGATGAGCGGCGCGATCTGGCTCAGCTTGTCGACGGCGAAGAGCCGAAGCTCCGACCGGCGCGCGAGCTGCGCAAGCTCCAGCTCACGCTCCCGGGCGATCGACTGAAGCTTATCGCGCAGCTCGAGGGCCTCGATCTCGCGAGCCTCCAGGGCGGTTACGCGCGCGTAGGCTTGGTCGAGCAGACGGGTGTGGTGGGCGGTGTTCTGTTCGAGAAGACGCTCGTACTGGTCGAGGATGCCGCGGGAGTGCCCGAGCGACAGGCGCGCCGAGGCCTCCGTGTGACGCATCAGCATCGCGGTCACGCCACGCTCGTCAGGCGGGTCACTCGGCTGCATCCATCCCGCACCCGCGTCGACGCGCAGGTACATGCGGCTGATCGGCTCGGGGCGATCGTCGCGAAGGGCGAAGACGCCGTACGCGAGCGATGTCTTGAGGGCCTGCGCGTCTCGCACCGCCGTCCCGTAGATGACCTCCGCGAGGGCGTTCGCGTCCGTGAGCTCGGCGGTCGTCCACTCGTCAACGGAGTGGTGCGCACTCTCGCCAACCCTCTGTGCAAGGACGAAGCGCGTTGCGCGTTTTCGGATCTGGTCGGGGATCCATCTCGCCAGCTCCGAGATGGGATCGCTCTCGACGTGCCCGGGTACCGAGGAGACCGTCGACAGGACGGCGGAGCCCATGTTCATCGGGACGCCTGCGCGGCGTTGCGGTGAATGAGCCACTCGGTCACCAGGGCGACGACCCCAACGGCCGCGCCGACGACCACGAAGGGGGCCAGACTGTGCGTGTGCCGAACGACCGTAGCCCCGCCGTTACCTCCGCTCCCGTCCGGTGTGGGCGAAGGCGAGGGGGAACCCGACGGCGAAGCGGCGGACGCTGATGTCGACGCTGCAGGTGCCGATGATGCCGTCGGCGTAGGCGAGCCTGAAGGCGTGCCAGTGGGCGAACCAGAGGGCGTGGCCGCGGTCGAACCGGCCGCGCCCGCGGCGGGGGTCGGTGCGGCGGCGGGTGGGTTTCCCTCGGGCGGCGGGATGGCGGGTAGCGGCTTGCCGAACCACCGGACGCCCTCGCCGTCGGCTTTGGTCGCCGCGAACTGGTCCATGGAGACGGTGCCCCACGCGCTCGGCGAGTACTCCCCCTTGGGCGTGTGGAGGCGCTCGATGAGGGGCGCGACGGGCGCCTCGCCGAAGCCGGCTTGCTTGGGGTCCGCCGGCTTGAGGCCACGCGCACGCGCCGCCTGGAGCGTGCGCCACATGTCGGCCTGGCCGTTCGTGAGCATCGTCGTGTAGCGCTCCACGGGCGCCTCGAAGTAGCCGTGCGTGCGGAGGTACTGCGAGTAGGCGGACGGACCCTGCGCGATCGAGGTCGCGAAGTCGGCCGGGCTATAGAGAACCGTCGAGAGCCAGCCTTTGGCGGCCTCGTACTGGTTCGGGTAGATGCGGTAGTAGCCGACGTAGGGCGTGCCGTCGCCGCGGTGGTCGAGGTGCGCGGCGGCGCCGAAGTAGTCGGTCCCTCCGTGAGCCTTCTGCCACGTCTGCGTGGCCTGCACGCTCCCCCAGTTGTTCGTGCCGCGCAGCGTGTCCTTGAAGCCGGGAATGTGCCGGCCGAACTGGCTCTCACCGAACGCGTGACCGATGAGCATCGCGCGCATCGCGTCGCCGAGCGTTCCGAATCCCCGCTCCGCCCATACGGCGTCGAGGGCCGCCGCAGCGTCGAGCACAGCCTGTTCCTTGGTGACCGCACCCGGCGAGTCCGGCACGGGCGCGCCCGCCGCCACCTTGTAGAAGGGCGCCGGAGCGTCCGGAATCCCAGCTGCAACGAGCGAAGCGCGGGTCATCGGCCCATAGCGGCCGTCGGCAGTCAGATGCGCGGATGCCTGGTAGGTCTTTACCGCAGCCTGGACGGACAGATCGTCCGTGCCCAGCTTGAGAATGAAGTCGGCGAGCTCTCGGGGCGTCATGTCAGTACCTCCACGTCGACGCGCAAGTCGGCGGTCTTCAGGAACGTGAGCGTGATCGGGGTGGAGCTGACCGCCCAGAACAGGCCGAAGCGGAAGCCCTGCGAGTCGAAGCGATCCCGGCGAAACGCTCGGCGCGCCGGAACGGCGAGCGCCGGGAAGGCGCCGTTGGCGGGGCGCGCGGTCGCATCGAAGACCATCAGCCAGCGGGGCGCTGGAGCTGCAGCCGGGTAGCCCTCGACGGTGAGAACGTGTTCGGGCCCCGCCGAGATGAGCCCCTCGGGCCCGGACTGCGAGATCCAGTTTGTGTTGCGGAGGGTCTCGCCGTCGGACCCGGGGGCGATGAACGCCGACATGCGGCAGAGGACCGTCTTGGGGGGCGGCTGACCTTTGTCGTCGACGAGCCAACCGGCGACGCTGACCGTGCTGGCGACGATCGGGAAGCGCAGGCGTCGATAGATGCGGAGCTCGCGCGCGCGGACCGAAGAACCTCCGTGACCCCACTCGACGCCGACGACGGGGAAGATCGGGGGCGCACCCGCGGGGGCCGTGACCTCTGCGATCGCATACACGGTGAACGCGCTGCCCTGGGCCACGCTGATGTTGGCGAGCGACTTCCGCTCGGCACCGCGCACGGTCATCCGGTCGCCGAAGTTGACGTCGTGCGCTCGGGAGGTGGCGTACGGCATGGCGCCTACCGACCCTCCCTGGACGCTGTAGCGGACCCACCTGCCGCGAGCAGATGCAGGGGCGAGCGACCAGAATCGAGAGCCCGAGCCGCTCGGACGCCCTTGCGCTCGGCGTTGACCACGTGCTCGACGGTCTCGGCCACGCCCTTGGAGAGGCCGGCACCGCCGGCGTAGCGCTCCACGTAGTGCCCGACGAGCTCCTCGGCGGCCTTCTTCACGGGCACCCGCTTGATGACCAGGTGCGCAAGCGTGTCGAACACATGCCGCGGCAGGCCCTCCGGCACGCTGCTTCGCGCCGCGGCGAGCGCCGCGTCGGTGACGCTCCCATGGTGGGCGAGCTTGAGCACCGTCTCGAGCACCATGTCGGTGACCTCGCGCACGCCTGGGGGGATCGGAATCGCGCCGTAGGCGGCGTGGATCGCGATGTCCAGCGGGCCGCCGCCGTCGAGCACGGCCAGGCCCGTGCCGAGAGCCGCGCCGATGCCGCTGCCGATGCCGGGCACGAGCGACGCCAGCCCTTGCACCATGTGCACTTCGTCTGTGACGATCTTCTTCATCTCCTTGAAGTCGCCGTGCTGGATCGCGCTCGTCATTTGCTCGAGCTTCTTCATCGGCGACAGCTCGTGGAGCGTTCCGCCGACGAGCGGGATGTGCTCGGCCAGACGCATGGGCGTGTCGAGCACGTGAGCGACAACACGTCCGCCCGTCAGAAGGGCTGACGCCGCGTGACGCGCCTCGTGGACTCCGCCCTCGGCAGCGCTGACGACGCCGCGAATGAAGTTCTTGGCCGTGATGTCGCCCAGCTTGGCCCGCATCACGACGCGCGAGGCGGCCACGATGCGCTTGCGCTCCTCGTCCACCTTGTGAGGGGCGTTCGTGATGAGGTGAGCGCCGGTCGCGGCGGCGTTGCGAACCACGTGCATCGCGGGGAGAGCGACCTGCTTCGACGCGGCGGCGGCTGCGTGGAAGGCGTGGTCGGCCGACTTCGTAGCGTCGTGCTCGACCTTCCCCAGGTTGTGCCCCGCGTGCTCGATACCATGCTGGAGCCCGCCGAGCAGCGATCCGGTCTGGAAGATCATGCGGCGCCCGACCTGCACTTCGAAGAGGAGGTGCAGCGGTCCGAGCGCCGACTCCTCCACCTCGATGGCGATGGCGACCCGGCCAGAGCGGGTGAGAACGACGCGAAACGAGCCTTGCGCGAGGACACACGTGTCGTGCTGACGGATCACGATTGAGCCTCCGGCGAGAGGGTCGAGGAAGGGGCATCCGAGGCGGTTTCGGACGCGGCACTCGGAGGGTGTGACTCTTCGGCACCGGAGGCGGTTGATGCGCGGAGGGTCTGCGCGCGAGTCGACAGGATCTCCGCGGCAGTCGAGTACGCGTCCCGAATCGAGTCGGCGAAGCCATCCAGGACGACAGGGTCGGTCTCCTCAACGAGCGCGCGCATCGCGGCCTGCAGCACGGCGGCGGCGTCCAGCTGCCGCGCGGGTGGCGAACCCGCCGGCGGAGACTCCTGTGATGCGGTCTGGTCATGGGCCGGCAGGGCTGGAGCGATCGCCGCCGGCAGGGCTGCCGGCGCCGAGGCCGCGCTGCCTGCGCGCAGCGTCATGGCCTTGGCGTGAAGCTCGCTCGCTGCCAGCGGGTAGTACGCGGCGAGGGAGGTCCCGAGCGCGTCGAGGCGCGCCGGGTCGTTCTCCTGGCCGAGCGCCGTGAGCACCTGCGCGACGACGCTCGGCGGCATGCCGCGGTCGAGCTCGACGACGAGGCCGGCCGGCGCGGGCGTCTCGTGATGGCCGGGGTGCTTTTGGTGACCGGCAGCCGCGATGAAGACGACCACCGCGAGGCCGAGCACGATGAACAGAGCGGGCATGGAACAGAGACCTCGGAGTGAAGGTGAGAGGGCGGGTCGTGCCGCTAGGGCATTCCGAGCTCGCGCGATGGGTCCTCGATGGGGCCGGCCGCGCGGCGAACGGCGATGTGGTAGGTGACGCGCCTGCCCTGCGTGAAAACAGTCACGCGCGGCATCGCGGTCAGCTCTCCTCGAACGCGCAGCTCGGCGATGCGCCAGCCAGCCAGGTCTTCGCAGTCGCCAACCCCGAGCGAGAGCGTCTCGGGGATGTCGTTCCAGTCGTCCTCCGTCCCGGGTTCCTCCTCGTAGCGGACCCCGCTCTCGTAGAGCGGCGGAGTCTCGGGATGCAGACGGAGGTAGGCGACGTTGGCAGCGATGAGCGCCTCCATCATCAGGCGCAGCACCGCCTCGCGCGAGGGCGTGTCGAGCACGTCGAAGGAGCGCAACCGAAACTGCGGTCCATACATTCGCTCGGCTCCAGACACGCCCCCGCGCACGGGGACGGTCAGTCGTTGGTCTCTTCCACGAGGCCGTACAGCACCGCGCCGAAGTCCTGGGCCGCCGTGTCGACATTGTGGACCAGCAGCGTGATGACGATCCCCGGAGGCGCCGGATCGAGCTCCATCTGCGTACCCACCGACAGCGACGAGAAGGCCTCGCCGGGCATCTCGCCGGTCGCGGCGAGCTGACTGTCCTTGCCGACCTTGATGTCGACGATGTTGAAGTAGCGCGCGATCGACTGCGCCACCGCGAGCCGGTGCCCTTGAAAGCGCACCTGCGGCTTGACCTCGATCTCCTGGGTCGCGCCGGCCGGAACCTGCGAGTACACGAACCCGATCGGGAAGTTCCGGACGTCCTGCGACGTCGTCTGGTGCTTGGGCGTGCGGCGCCGCTCCCGCTCCTCGTGCCGCTCGTGGTCGCGGTCGCGGTCACGCTCGCGTTCACGGTGCTCGCGCTCGCGCGGGTAGTAGTCGGGGTGGGCTCCCCCTCCCGGGTGCATCCCGGGATGCATGCCGCCGCCGCCGTGCATGCCGGGGTGCATTCCCGGATGCATCCCGGGGTGCATGCCGCCCATCCCCGGGTGCATTCCCGGATGCATCCCGGGATGCATTCCCATGCCTCCCTGGTGCATGTCGTGCGCCCCCGGGTGCATGGCGCGCGCGTCGTGGACGGGGTGTCCGCCTCCTCCGGGGTGATGCGCTCCCGGATGCGCCCCCTGGTGCAACACCATCGGAGCAGCGCCGGTCTGATGCAGTAGAGCTTCGTAGTCGCGATCCATGTGAGAACTCCTTCGTCGGTGGAAATCGAGGCAAGAGAGAGGCGTGCGCGCATGGGGGCGCAAAGGCGCCACCCCTGCACGCGGGGAGAACGGGCGCGCGCGAGGTTGGGCGCGCGCGTCCGGATTGTGTCGAGCGGGTTGGGTCTACTTCTGCGGCACGGGGTACGTCGTGCCGCCACGCGGGCCTGCACCCGCGCCTGCAGCACCGCCGGCCTTCGCCGCCGCGGCACGAGCTGCCAGCTCGACGCCCTTGTTGTGGGACCAGCGGTAGGCGCCCACGCCCCACGCTGCGTCGCCCACGGTGTGTACGAGATCGGACCCGATCTCGCCGAGCACGTTGGTGTAACCCACCACGTGAGCGATGAGGCCCGAGGTCAAGTCGACCGGCACGTTGTAGGGGGCCAGGTAGCCCTTGTCGCCGCCGAAGCGGCCGTTGACCAGACCGAGCACCGAGGAGATCGCGAGTGACACTCCCGTCGCTGCCATCGTCACGGCCTTCGTTCCGGCGTACTTCGTCACCTCGCTGATCTTGCCCTGGAGGTTGATGTGCTTCTTCGTGAGCCTGTCGATGTGCTCGCGCGCGTGAGCCAGAATTTCCCGCGGCGCTAGCCCGTCAGGCGGCTGGTACGGCGAGAGCGTTGCCAGTGCGGATGTTGCTGATGCCATCTGGTTGTCGTCGCTCCTTTCGATTGCACTGATGCGACCGAGGCGAAGCACGCGCAAGAGCCGTCCTTGATGGCTAAAGGAGCCTGCTCCCCGAGCTTGCCCCCCGAGGGCGCGAGCCGTTCTCGTCGCTTGCGCGTCGAGTCGCCCCCCGGTGTTGTCCCCCTAACTATTTTTTCGTCGACCGCCCGACGAGGCTCGTGCCAGCGCGTACGCTCGGCGTGAGCGCGCGGCCGGCATCAAAGCCGCGCCGTCCTAGTCGGCGGTCGCGGGCGGAGTGTCCCCCGCGGGGGCATCTCCGGCGATCGGCTCGATGACGTCGCGATCGATCCAGAAGGCGTACAAGACGGCGTCGATGGTCGAGAGGAGGCCCCTCACTACGCGCAGCCCGGCCTGAAATTCGTCGGTCCTCGCGAGAAGCGTTGCGGCGTCGACGACGTCTGGCCACGCGTGGAGGTACGCAACCTTCGTGAGGTTCCGATAGTTGGTGCCGAGGGTGGACCGCGTGTTGAACGTGACGGTGACGTCCGACTCCGCGTAGGTCCGGAGACCCCGTACGTCGTAGGACTCGGTCGTGTTGGGGTCGGGATTCGCCGCGTTTGGTTGGACGTGACCGCCGAAAGCGTCCCGCATCGGACGAAGCAAGGCCTCGGCGTCCGAGAGTCTCTCCATCAGTGCCTTCACGGCCTCGTGCATCCGTGCGCGTCCGCTGTTTCGCCGCGCCTGATACTTGAGCATCTTGGAGACCTGCTGGTCGATCAGGCTCTTGGCTTCGAGGATGCTTACGGTTAGGCGTCGGAGAAAGTAGCAGTGCTCCCAGACCCTCTCCTCGTCTGCATCCGCTGGTATCGCGATCCCGTCAAGCTCGCGATCGATGTCGTCACGGACGACGGCAAGGCGCCAGAGGGCCGCGCTGTACTCGTTGTCGTACGGGAATAGCTCCCGGAGTTTCCGCGTGAAGTGCCGCAGGTCGAACACGTCACCCTTGCGCCGACCAAAAGCCTCCAGCTCTCGTGCCATGGTGGATGCCCTACGCCGGCCAGGCGGACGACACAACCTCGGCATGCCCGTGTCCACCTGCCGCATTCCGCCGTCGTGGGCGGGCAGGGGTGCTACGACCAGCGCGTGTCGACATCGCCGCCTCGGCAACATCGGATCCTGCAGCTCATTCCGAAGCCACCGCGCAAGGTCACGGTCGAGCAGCTCGCCAAGCAGCTCCTTGCGGAGGGCATCCGCGTGACGACGCGCACCGTGCGCCGTGATCTGGAGGACCTGTCCTCGCTCCATCCGCTGGTGTGCGACATGAAGAGTCGCCCGCACCGGTGGTCATGGGGACGGGACGCGGCGTCGCTGCTGCCGCCAACGCTGGACCCAGACACCTCCCTCGCACTCAAACTGCTCGCTCACCTGTCGGCGGCGGCGCTGCCGCCGAGGACAATGGCGCACCTGGCACCCTACCTCGCCCAGGCTGAGCGCATCCTCCAGAACGGCCCGAGCGCCGCTCTGCGCCGATGGCCGGACAAGATCCGCGTGCTGGCGCCTGGCCTACCGTTCGCGCCCGCCCCGGTCGACGAGGCCGTCGATGCTGTGGTCTACCAGGCGCTCTTCGAGGAGCGGCGCTTCCGCGCGCGCTACCAGAACGCCAAGCAGCAGACGAAGGACCACGTCGTGCACCCACTGGGGCTCGTGGTGCGCATGCCGCAGCGCTACCTCGTGTGCACCATTCGGGACGGGCAGCCGCCGATCCCTCTCGCGCTCGCGCGCATCCGCAGCGCCGAGCTCCTCGACGAACCGTGCGAGGTCCCCGCTGGATTCAGCCTCGACGAGTTCCTGCGCCGGGGGGAGTTGGACGTTCCGGTGTCGTCCGAGGCCACTCACCTGCGCTTCCGCATCCACCGGGATGCGGGCGGGTTCCTCTTCGACTCGCGCTTCGCCGACGATCAGCGCGTCACCCCCGATGGGGAGGGGTGGCTGCTCGTGGAGGCTACCGTGACGAGGACCCGCGAGCTCCGGCGGTGGCTCCTCGGCTTCGGCGGATACCTCGAGGTGCTAGAGCCACTGCAACTGCGCGAAGAGATTGGGCTCGCGGCGCGTCACCTACTGGAACGACATGGGGATGTTCGCAAGTGACATCCGGTGTCACGAGCTCGTCGTAGGGTCCATCCACGTCGCGCCGCAGTTCGCGTCGCCGCTTTCGTGGAGGTCTCGATGAACGCACCGCTCGACCCCGTGAATACGCCGCCGAAGCGCGCTGTCGTGGGTGGTCGGCACTTGCCGCCTGCAGAGCACCTGACCGGGCGTGCCGGCGCATGCCGCATCCTCGGGATCGACAAGCGCGAGCTCCGTCGCCTGGAGGACCAGGGGGTCCTTCGGCCGGCCATGGTGCAGCCGAACGGCGTGCGCTGGTTCGACATCGAGACGGTGTGGCGGCTCGCGGTGGAGCGGCAGAAGGCGGGCAAGAAGCCCCAGCGGCGCGTGCGGCGCACGTCGAACCTCCCGGCAGGCGTGGAGCGGGTCACGGGTGCCGAGACGCGCCGGATCACGGAGTGGTTCGCTGCGGGGCTCTCGCACGCCGAGATCGTCCTGCAGTCGGGCAAGACGCACGAGACGATCCGCTACCTCTACGCGCAGTACATCACGCCGAGCGGCGCACGGTTGCAAATGACGGCTCCCCCTTCGGCGGCAGCGACGATCGAGGCGCCGGCCTACTTCCCCGAGCACGAACCGTCGGCCGCGGTGGGGAGTCTGCGTTCGCGCCCCTTGCCGAAGGCGCCCACACGGGCCCTGTCGGCGCCCGCCGCACACCGAGTGCCGCTGCCGCCTGCTCGGAAATCGTCGTCTGCCGGCGTCGCGGCTGCCGCGCCTCGTCGTCCCCTCACCCAGGTGCCCGACTCCTGGTTCACGGACCCACTTCCGCCTGTGCCTGACGACGACAAGTAGCTGCGTCCTGGAGAACGCCCATGACCATCCTCGGGGAGCACACCGTTCACGAACTCAACGACCTCGTCAACGCGCTGTCGTACGAGGTCAGCCAGACCATGAAGGCCAACGTCGCCTGCGTCTCCTGGGCCCAGAAGGATCCCAAGGCGTTCGCCGACTGGAACACCAAGCTCGTGCAGGCCATGGCGGGTTGGTCCACGGCCGTGCACATCGCGATGGTGCGCATCGACGAGACGCCGCAGGCCCTGTGGGACACCGTGCCCGCCGAGCCGCACTTCCAGGGGTGCCTCACGGCGTACGCGCCCTTCGACGACCTGATCCGGACGTTCATACAGGCATCGCAGTGCCCCATCTCGTTCGACCAGATGCCGCAGCCGACCGCGGCCGACTTCGACCTCGACGTCTACAAGAGCACCGACAAGGCCACCAAGTGGATCGAGAAGGAGGGCGGCGCCGCGGCAGGCAAGGCGAAGAGCTACGCGCCCGTCGTCGCCCTCGGCCTGGGTGCCCTCGTGGCCGTGGTGGTGGCCGTTCGGAAAAGCATCACGGGGATGCTCGGTTGATCTGTCTCTTGGGCCACCCTTCGCGCTCGCGACCAAGGTGACCTACGCCCGGCGTGGTGCGTGGACCGGGCCTACTCGTGGTACGAGGGCGTGACGTCGCTCCGCGCCGCTGAAGGTCACCTGAGGTAGGTCGTGTTGGTGACGACGGCTGGGCCGTGAACGAAGTTCGTCACCCTCAAGTCGAGTTCAACACCCGGATGAAGCCCTGGTCCCAGAGGCGGCCGCGGGCCTCTTCGCCGAAGAGCGCGGGGAGGTCTTTGCCGCGGTAGCGCTGGAGGCGGGTCGCGGTGGGAGCGCGCGTCGAGAGCGGGGGCGCGGGCGGAGGCCCCAGCTGAGGTCGGTCTTCTCGGCGAGGACGTACGGGCCGTACCGGAGGCGCCGGCGCTGGCGCCGAACCAACCGCGCAGCAGGTCGGGGAGGACGTTTGTGGTCTCGCGGGGCCGACGGGCGACGTTGGCGGCAACGTTCGCGAAGTTCACCTCGTAGGGCTGACCGTTGGCCTCGACGGTCGTCCAGCCTTTGGGGAGCTCGGGGTTCTTCGCGCGATCGAGGAAGAGGATGGGGCCGAGGTCGGTCCGACCTTGGAACTCAGACGGAGTGCCCCCCGGTTCGGCGCAAACCAAACGCCTCAGCGTGTCACGTCGGAGCAGCTCGCGAACGTACCGCTCCAAGGAACCTACCGCGCCTGACGCAGTCGCAGGACGAAGAGGCGAATGCACCTTGACCGCCTTGTCCAGTCGGCGAAGCTGCCGCTAGATGAGCAACGGACGACCCTGGGTCCAGTCACGACGAGACCTTGACGCGCTCTACGTCGAGGGCGAAGGGCGCGTGGTCTTGACCCATCCGGGTCGCGCGGAGCACGACAATTTCACATTGGGTCAGGTGCTGGATTGGGCCCTCGGCGGACCGACACGCAGCTTTAACGTCGTGGTGGGCTACTTCAACCACCAGGAGCACGAGACTCAGTCGCGCAGGCGCTCCGTTCCGACTCCTGCCCAGCTCCTGGAGCAAGAGCTCGTCGATGAACGCGGGCGCAGCTCAGACGGCTGCGTGTTCCGCCTCCTGTTCGGGAAGGCACTTACGGCACCCGCAGCCCACGTCTTGCGCAGTTGGTACTGGCTGTGTCGGTGGCGTCACGCGGACGGCGATGTCGCTGTCAGGTGGCGAGAGGATCTCGTCGACGTGTTGGAGAGACGACTGCAAAGAGGGCAGCCGCCGCGCGCCGTGGAACTTGCTGCTCTCGCTTGGCCGCTCTTTGCTGAGCGAGGGGCTCCGTTCTTCGATGCTCTTCTAGACGCTACCGCCGACCGGGCCTCCAAGCTTCTCAACCTGGACAGCAAACGGTTACGTCTGTTCGAAACGTGGAGAGCCCAGTTCCTTGACCGTACCTCCAGCGAACCAGTTCTCGACCTCCTTCTCTACTTCGTTCGGATGCGAGCGACAGTGCGCATTGACGCCACGCCAGGCATCGCTTCGTTCCACCCAAAGATCTACGTAGTTGAGCGCCGTGCGCATGAAGGGCATGGCGAGGACGCCATCGTAGTCACAGGGTCCGGCAATTGGTCCCCGGGCGCGTTCGGTCGCACGCCCACTGATCGGGCGAACGTGGAGGTTGCCACCGTTCACCGGGTGGGACCCCTTTCACCGGACGCGTGGGCGGGTAATGCAGATGATTCAACGCCGGCCCTAGGGCTCGGGTCAGCCCTGGTGGCTACCGCTGCCCACCTGTTCGCGGCAGGGAAGCCGCTCGCCTCTTGGGACGATCCGCAGGCCGCATCGCCGGAGGAGCTCGATGACTGCCTGCGCCTGCCGGAGACGGCTCTCCCTCCGGAACCGGAGCCTCCGCCCGCTGCGACGCCCTCGAAGGACCCGGTGGCGCCGATCTTGCGCTCCCTGATCGAGAGGACGCTCGGGCTCGGAGACATCACGAGCTACGCCCAGTATGAACGCGTGTTCGGCGGGGACGCGGGCCTCTGGGGCGGGCGCCGGCCGTCGCGATACCAGCTCGACGGCGCTCTGCGCTTGCTCGCCATCCTTGAGGGCGCACCGGCCCTCGGTCCAGGAGAAATTGCTCGTCCGCCCGAGCGCGGCGCGTTCCTCACCGACGAGCCTGGGCTCGGAAAGACCCTGATCGCCCAGATCGTGGTAGCGACCCTTGCATCTGAGCGGCTCCGCACGGTGCATCTCGGGCGGCGGCCAGACGTCCCGCTCCGGATCAGCGTCATCGCTCCTGCGCGCATTGCAGGACGCGAGGGGCGAGCTGAGGGCGCGGCAACGGGCTGGCACAGCGCGTCTGCTGAGATTCGCCATGCGGTAAGGCAAGCGCTGACGGAGCTGCGCACGACCACGCGTGACTACGTTGCTCTCGACCCGGCGAAGTTGACGGAGTTCATCGACGCTAGGGTCCTCTCGACAACCTCGTTCGGTCGGCACGTCGAGACGAGCGATGGGTCCGTGGCTGGCGACGTCATCGACGATTGGCTTCATGTGGCGAGATCCGAGATCGTAGTCATCGACGAGTCGCACAACTTTAGAAACGGGCAAGCTGCCGCGACGCGCGCCATCCGTTTCTTGCTAACGCTCCCGGTTCCGGGAGAAGCGTGGCCGATGGCCGCAGGCGCGCCGACGGAAGACCACGGCGAAAAGGCCGCCGCAGAGGCAGCAGCCGACGGCCGCCGTCCTCTATCCCGCAAGGTCCTGTGCCTTTCGGCCACTCCCTTCAATAACAGGCTCGAGGACTTCATCACGCAGGTGGCACATTTCGCCCGCTACCAGGCGTGGTGCTTGCCGGAGCCAACGCAGGGCGAGTTGTTCAGCGGACTTCGGGCGGCACTGGCGGCATGGTGCGATCTTGAACTGCCCGATTCGAAACGGCGCGATACGTTTGAGTCACTCGTGAGGGGCGTCGCGCGTCACCTCGCGAGTGGCCGACGGCTGGACGACGATGAGATCAAGGCGGAGGCGCGTGAGCGTCGAGAAAAGTCCCGTCGGCGGCCCGAAGACGAAGGACCCCTCTACGACTGGGCGCGCCCCTACGATGATCTCCGACGCAGCTTCGCGCAAGTGTCTGAGTGGCTGCAGGACTATATCCAAGGCGACTCCAACCCGGAGGACGAGTCGGACGCGCGTGCTCGAGTCGATGCGCTTCTCGCCCGTCTGGTCGTACAGCGATCGCGACGACGGATCCTCGGGATGATGAAGCGGGAGGGAACGCTCGCGAACAGCTTCCGTGCTCCCGACCTGCCGCGTCATCCCCTAGCCATCGGTGTCGACGCGGACGGTGGGACGCCGACCTTCGAGGCTAAGGTGCTCGCGAAGCTCTACGACCTTCTTCCTGCGGCGGCCGGTGCTGCTCCGCAGCAGGAGCGGGTGGAAACGGACGACGACCGGCTGAATCTCTTCTCGTACGAGATTGGCGTGCGACGCGGCCGGGAGGAGAGTCGCACCGGCGGCACGGACGAAACTGCAATCCGCAACGCCGTCGGTTTCCAGGCGGCCGGCTTGATCAAGCGGTTGCAGAGCAGTCCGTATGCTTTCCTTCGAACCCTGGCGCGAGGTCCGCTACGCCGGGCTCTGTTCGAGCTAGCGGTCGTAGAGGCGGCTGCGGTTGAAGGCAAGAGCCATGAGGGCGACCTCGCATCGCGAATTCGGGAAGCCGGTCAAGCGGCTGCTGCCTTCGGAAAACGGATCAGCAGACAGTGGGGCAGTCGCGGCGAAGCGATCGCCGGGCTCCTCGGAGGCGTGTGGGAGCCCACGTCACCGCAATTCCTCCGAAACCTGGTAGGAGTGACGGCGTCCGATCAACGAGCCCGCTTCGACCTCGCCTTGGCGCGGACGCGCGCGGCGCTCGAAGGGGGCGGTGGCAAGCGCCGAGCGCGACCTGGAGAGGGAGCACTCTGGCTTGACCTACTCCTCGCGGACCTTAGAGCCAGCAGATCGAAGCTGTGGACCGACATTGAGGTCGCGCTTGGCTGGATCCTTGAAGAGGGAGACGAGGGCGAAAGCGACGCCCTGCTTGACTCGATCTATCGACATCTTGAGGACCGACACGTCGGGCTACCGATGGACCAACTCCGGGCCGTCATCGACCGAGGGGACGCGTACGTCGGGCCGGTCGCAAGATGGCTCAGGGCGCGGTTGGTCGCCGACCGGCGCGCGGGCTGGCTCCTAGGTCTGCTCGTAGTACTCGCCGCGATGGATCTCGAGAACGTTAAGCGCCCCAAGGCCGAGCGCTTGGGACCCGGTGGTACGAAGATCCTGATCTTCACCGAGTACGCGGACACGCAGAGTTATTTGCTCGCCCTCGCAGCCGGCCTGCGCCGGACCGCGAGCGACCCGTCGTCCCGTCGACTCCACGACACACTCCTCGGGCATGTCGCCATGGTAGCCATGACGCTTCAAGAGCAGGCCGAGCGCATTGCGGCAAGCGGCAGTCATGCACGGTCGTTTCGGTCCCCGGTCGATGCAGACTGGACACTGGCGTGGGAGAAGCGCGCCCGCGGCGAACCCCAACTCATGCGCGCCGCGATCGAGCACGCCTGTGCCGCGCTCGGATGGGCGAGCTCGGCGGGCGCGGGCCTCCTCGATGAGGAAGGCCATCCAGACGACACGTCGGATGTAGAGCCGATCGAAGGGGACGACGACGCACCTTCGCCCCCTCTCAGTGATGATCCGGTCCTCGACGGCTTCTCGCCTTGGTACCAGATAAGCCCTGACCCTGACCGACCGGAGGCAGCTGCGCAGGTGCGGGGCAGGATGCACGCCGCTCTACGACGACCGGTGCGTACGCTGCTTGCCACCGAAATCCTCGCCGAGGGCGTGAACCTTCAAGAATGCGGGATCGTCGCCCACTACGACTTGCCTTGGAACCCCACGCGACTGATCCAGCGCAATGGCCGAGTGGATCGGAGGCTAGATCCTCGGTTCGAGGATCTTGAAGGTCGGCTCGCGGTGTGCGAGGCGCTCAACTTGGACACGGCCGCGGCGGAGGCTTACGATCCGCCGACCCAGATATTTCACTTCACGGTGCTGCCCATCGAGCCCGCCTTCGGCGACAGTTCGGTCGACCCTCCGGCCGAACGCGTGCGGCGCGTGCTTACGCGCAAACTGAAGAGCATCCGCGTCCTATTCGGGCTCGCGTCTTGGCCCGTCGTGCTCCGCGCGGCGGACGCGCAGCGTGTCCTCACAGGCGAGCTTGAGTTCGAAACGCCCGGGTTTCGACGACGTGAGCGCCTTTTCGAGCAGTGGAGGCGGCTCGCGGACCGTGGTGCCCAGCTGTCACCGGACGAGCCCGGCGGAACTCTCGTTGTCAACGCCGACGGCGCGTGGTTCGAGTCTCTGGCAGCGGAGTCGGCCGGCAGCACAGCAACGGGGTGGAACCACGTCCGCGCCGCCATTGTCCAAACGTCTCCTCGCGGACGCCCCGTGCACTCGGCCGTCGACTGGCAGGTCGCCATGCGTTCGCAGACGGCAGACGGCGCGCCCGTAACGACAATATCCGGCTCCCTCCTGATGGACGGCGACATGGTCGGGTGGGACTACCGGCAGCGCAGGCACGGCGACGTGCCTCGGTGGTCCTTCATGCCCACCACCCTTTCGCTTCGCGACGGCACCGAGTTGCCTAACAAGAGCAGCGTCTTGTCGGCGGTGGATGACGAGGGGCGTGCTCGGATCCCCACATCCCCGACGTCCTTCGCGGAGGACATCCTCTCGGTAGCGATCGACGCGGTCATCGATGCACCCGGGTCAGCCGTCTACCACGCCACGGCGACCCCTCCGCTGCCGCAGTTCGAGCCTGAGGCGACCGCCTGGCTGCGGTGGTATCTCGCACGCCCCTTCCTCAGCGCCAAGTTGAACCAGCGCGAGGACGACGACGTGCTCGCCGCGGATCCCCCGGCGGGTCGTTGGAACCTTTGGGTGGTGCGAACGTAGGCAAGGAGGGGGGGGCGACCCGAAAAAGGAAGGCTTCGCCATTGCGACGCGAGCTACGCTCGCATCGTGAACTTCGCGAGAAGTATCGAGGCTCTGAAGGGTTGGCGGAAGGCACCAGGCGAGACCGCCCACGCCATCTTCGCGGCGCTGTGCGGTGATCTCTCGCCGGGCAAGGTGGTCCCCGACGTACGCCCGATCGCCACGCATCCGGATGACCCAATCTTCCGCCCGCTGTCGCACCTCTCATGGTGGGGCGGCGACAGTCGTGCACAACTCACGGACTTCACGGGCCATCGCACCGGGTTGCTCCTCGACACGGACTACGACGTCGCCTGGCTCGACGTAGCTCTCGGCACCGGGGTGGGCCCTGCGCGAATGCCAGATCCGACACTTCGCGCATTTCACGAGGAGTGCATCCGGGGTCTTGGTGGCGAAGACCTCGCTCTGGTTGGACGCCTCCGCGACGCGCTCGTCCTCTTTGTCACCGTACACGGAAAGGGCATGGCCGTGCCCGACCTCTACGTGGCCGGTCCGGCGCACGACGCCACCGGAGGCGACTACCTAATCGGCGTACTCCCTCTCCGCTTGAGCAAGGCCGTAGCCGGCGCGGCGGGCGACGTCGCGGCCGCCTCGGCGTACCTGGCCAAGTTGCAAGGACTGGCCCGCGGCGCCGGACCCGGCCAGTGGCGATCGATGTTCGGCACTACAGGTGAGGTGCGAGAGGTCTTCCGCAAACAGATGGCCGAGCGCCTCGCGCGGTTGATGGTTCTCCTCGAGGACACGGTCGGTCGGCGCGCCGATGAGCAAGGATTGGTGGCGCTCCGCGAAGCGGCCACCCTGCTGGTGTTTCGGCTGATGTTCCTCATGGAGCTCGAGGGACGTCGAGGGCTCCTCTACCAACCGGGGATGCGCCCACTTGATCGGCTCTCTCTCTTCGAGCTAGCCGATACCGAGACCGCGCGGCGGCGGAAAGACTCCCTGCTGGTACGCCTTCAGGAGCTAACCGAGCACATTCGCAAGGGGACTGGCGGCGTCGCACTGTCCGGTGCCTCTATCTTTGATAACGCGCCGAATGACAACTTCGATCCGGCCGTCACGGCCTGGCTAGACGACTTCGACAAGAAGGCTCGCCGCTCAAGCGTCGAGTTGCGCGATGCCTGGCATGACGCTCTGGCAAGCATCGGGCCTCTGGTGACGGGACAGGTTGAGGTCTACTCGCAGGGAGCTCCGGTAACCAGCGCCGTCGGTTTGGGCGGGAGTGAGCACGTTCAACGAGTCTTGGGTGACGTTTACGAGCAAATATTGGCCATGTCCCCGAAGCGGGACCGCAACGGCTCACCGATACTGGTAGCGGAAGGGAGTGAGGGCAAGAACGAGCGAAAGACGCTTGCGGCGCACTACACCCCTGAGGGCATGGTCATCGAGATGGTGCGGCCTCTGGTCGGGGTCCTCTTTCGTGATGCATGGGCCCGCAGTCACACGGAGCCCGTCACCTATCGGAAGAGCCTCCTCGACCTCCATGTCGTTGACCCGGCGATGGGCAGCGCGCACTTCCTCACCGTAGTCGCTCTCGAGATCGCCAAAGAGCTCGCCTGGGTTGACGTCTTCGGGTGTCCCCAACCGGAGACACACTTCGAGATGCTCCAGAACCGTGACCCGTGGGCAGGCGTCGAGAAAGCCCTGAACTTGAAGGACAAGCTGCGGGGCTATCTGCCGGAGGTCGTGCGTCGTTGCTGCTACGGCGTCGACATCAAGCCGCTGGCGTGTGAGCTAGGGAAGCTCGCCCTCTGGCTGTTCACGATGACCGCTGAGCCAGAGGAGCGGCCCGCGCTTACGTTTGTCGACGGGAACGTGCGGTCGGGGGACAGCCTCGTGGGGGTCACATGGAAGGACGCTGTCGCCATTCTCCGCGAACGCCTCGACTGGGATCCTGCGCGCCGCGACACGCTCTTCGGGAGCAAACTCAGCGATCTCCGAAAGGAGCTCGAGGAGGTCTCCGCCGAGATCCGCGCAGCCTCGGGAGACCTACGCGAGTGGCTCGTACTTCACGGCGAGACTGCAAATGATCTGCCCGGCGACGATCACCTTCTGCGTCAACGCGGCCTAAAGAAGATGCACGAGAAAGTGCAAGAGATTCGCTGGGCGTACGACCTTGCGGTCCTCGCGCTCTGGTACCCCACGCCTGCGGAGCTCCTCCGGTGTCTCCACGATGTCGCACCCGATGCCCGGCTGCTTCCACGCGACGCAGAGAAGTTGGTCTGGGGCGACCTGATGATGGGCGAAGGGATCTACACGAAGAGAGCGCGGGACTGCGCCAGAGCCTCAGTGAGGGCCCTCGCCAAGACACATCGGGCCTTTCACTGGGAGCTCGAGTTCCCGGACGTCATGGACGGGCGGAAGTTCGATGGTGTCGTTGCAAATCCGCCGTTTAGAGGGGACCGAGATCTGAAGGATGCGATAGGTGAGCCCTGCAAGGACTATCTGAGAACTCGCTTCACTGACGGCGTGGTGCTGGATCATGCGAGCTTCTTCGTGCTGCGGTACGACGAGCTGGCGGGCGACCGTGGCGTCATCGGCACCCTCGCAACCAACACTCTGGCGCAGGGGAAGAACCGGCGCCTAGGGCTGAAGCCCCTGCTCATGGAGCCGCGCAACAACTGGATCTTCCGCGCCGTGCGGAACCGACCCTGGCCAGGTGAGGCGGCCGTCTTCATCTGCGCGGTGCACATCGCCCGACCGACGCTCCCCCGATCGACCCCCATGATGGTCAGCCCCGAGTACGACGACGACGGGAACTTGCTGCGCGAGCGCATCGACGCGGTGCCGTCGGGCAGAATTTCCAGCTACCTCGACGGATTTGCCGAGACGGACCCGGAGAATCTCATGAGCATGTCCGACAGCATCGCGCAACAGGGCATGCAACACATGGGGCCCTTCGAGTGCGAGGTGGACTTCCTCCGCAAGGTGCCGAAGCGAGAGCGCGCGGCGCTGCGAGCGTACCTCGACAACAAGGACGTCCAGCAGCAACCCGAGCCGATCGCGCCACGCCTACTGATCGACGTCTACGATGCACTCGTGGACGCTGAACTTGTAGACGCGGAGACATCAGCGACCAGTCAACTGAGGTGGCTCGAGAAGAACCTGCCGACATTGGTAGTGGAGATGAAGCGGCAGCGCGGCCTTGGCGTGAAGAGCTCGGATCGCGAGCGGTGGTGGATGTTCCACCGCACGAGGGCTGATCTTCGGAAGGCGTGGGAGGGGCTGGACCAGGTGCTCCTCATCGGGAGGCACGTGAAAGTGTTCAGTCCTGCCCTCGTTCCGATGGTCGATCCGGTTCATCAACTTCGCATCTGTCCCTCGGACGCGCTCGTGGTGGTCGTAGCGGACTCGCTCGCGTTCACAGCGGTTCTTTCGTCGTTTCCCTGCGAGCTTCACGTGCGCCGCTCGTGCTCGACGATTAAGACGGATCTACGGGTGACTCCGACGGAAGCATTCCCTGGGTACCCGCTTCCGTGGGCAGCGAGCTGGTCGAAGGAGAAACGGCGGCCAGTCGCGCTGCCACCGCCGGTGTCGATAGATGCTTTGTTGGTGAAGCCGATGCAGGCAGTGGTGGCGCTGCGAAGGTCGTTGCTGGCGGGTAAGGACCGCGCGAAGCTCCCCACGGACCGGCGGCCCGGGGGGCCAACTGACCTGTACAACCTCTACGACAACCCCGACGTGAAGTTCCCGGTCATCGCCGAGCTGCGCGCGCTCCATGTTGCATTGACCGACGCTGTGCTGCAGGGGTACGGGTGGCACGAGGACGGTCCTGATGGGCCACCCCTGCGCTTGGAGTGGGGCTTCGACCGTCCCTGGATCGACGGAACGACGCGGTACGTGCCGAACGCAGCTGGACGACAGGAACTGGTCGTCCGCCTAGCAGGCTGCGGATAAACCCGTGTTGCGGGCGGGGCGGCCGCCCGTCTGATGTTGCCCTCGCCGGCCCGACTCGCGTCGAGCGCTGTAGCCCCTTTCGGGACTACACCGGCGTCAGCTCGGGGA
>Ga0326727_10005472_pt1 | contig 36288 bp, 27 predicted proteins | sample MB2enrmetagenome_FD_207643 | JGI IMG/M metagenome (GOLD analysis project Ga0326727, IMG submission 207643) | Lab enriched peat soil microbial communities from McLean, Ithaca, NY, United States - MB29MY | ecosystem: Environmental > Terrestrial > Soil > Wetlands > Peat | place: USA: New York...
CCCGCCTTGAAAAGGGGGTAGGTCTACACTACATGCCCTTTCCGACAGCCCCCACTGATGATGCAGGAGTTATCTCAATGCCGGTGCCGAATCTCGCCCCAAAAAGCTCCGAGCTGCGAAAGTCGGGCTAGGGCGCGGCAGGAGCGCTTGGCGAGACTGGAAATGCGGACCCAGAGGATCGCGGCACCAGGCGACGCCGGGGGTGCGGAGGCCGGAGCGCCGCAACAGCGAATCATCCAGAACGGCGCAGAGGGGAGCGTGCGGAGGTAGTTCGGCCAGGACGGCGCGGCGGACGATGGAGAAGATCGCGGCGACGGGAAGACGGTCGTGGGAGAAGAGCCGGTAACGGGAGGACCAGTCACGAAACTGCGCGCCGCAAGTAATGAGCAAACCGGTCGCGGTATGACGTCCCAGACAAAGCAGCGCGCTCAGCGAGAGGGTTTGGGCGCGCGTGGCGAGGCGCCGTTGGTCGAAGCTGGGGAAGCATTGGTCCCAGAGTTGTTCAAGGTGAGCGAGGATGCCGACAGAGTTTTCTTTAGCACGGCGGGAGGAGTCGAGGCGCGACGCAGGGCCAGCAGGCTCTTGTCTTCGACGAACCACTCGACGGTCTCGCCGCGGGAAAACTCCATAGCTTGGGCGAGGGCGGAAGGAAAGTTGATGTACCACTGTTCGCTGGCTTGGCGCTTGATGAGCTGGACCTTGGTGGGGAATCCCATAGAAAAGCCTTCTTGGATTATCTAGTCGAACTACTAGATATCAAAATCCCGGCTTTTCTGCAAGAAGAAAATTGCCAAGGGGTTTTGTCACGTCAAAGGCCAAAGCCCAGGGTTCCCCTCCGGGGAACGCATTACTGCCAATTTGAACGTACCTGGGTATCAAAGCACTGTCCAAAACGGCAAACGGTGGCTTGCCACTCCCCAGACCCTTCGAAATGCGCGCGCGACTGCGATTTTGGCGCATTTCGAGAGGTTTCGAGCCCCGCCCGCGACATGGATCCGCGGTTCTGCCCTGTCCAAGACGCCGCGCGCGAAAAGCTGTCTTCGACAAGAGTGACAGAAAAAATGCGCGCGGCGGAAGGGTTTCAGGCCCCACCGGCGACATGGACCCGTGGTTCTGCCCTGTCCAAGACGCCACGCGCGAAGAGCTGTCTTCGACAAGAGTGACAGAAAAAATGCGCGCGGCCGACCGGAAGATCCGCCGCGCGCACGCCATGACGTGCAGCCTGCCTACCCTCGCGCCAGCCGCGTGCCCCACGGCCCGGCGCGCCTGGGCAGCGCCATGGTCGGCTATGCCCGGTCACGCCCCACCCCCGATGGCCTGCCGGTGCCACGGAGGAGAGCGCGACAAGGATCACAGCCGAGATTGAAATTCAGTTTCCCTTAGACCAGCATATGGGCGGTCTCTTCCTCCCGCGGTGTCTCGGGCGCCAAATAAGGCATCCACGGTTCTTCGTAGACCACCTGATAGCCCCGAACGTGGGCTTCCATGTCGTGATAGTAATGAACGTGCAGAATGCTGGCAGGCCTGGTCTCCTCTGCCCAATTATTGAATGCTGCTTCCAAAACCAGCCGATTGGAAACATCCGGGGTTATGATCGTTGTGGCCTTAAAGGATTTATCCCGCATCAAAAACACTCCTTGACCAGAGAAAGTTTCCGCGGCGCGCCCCGGGGCATACCCCACCCCCTCCTGTCCTCCCTGCCAGCACACCCGGACCCATGTTGTTCAATCCTCTTTATCGGCGAAGGCGGGAAGAACTTGAGTTAAATGTTTCTCATCCGGGCGGCGAAGGACTCGGCACGGAACCCTGGCGCGTTTTGCGCGGGGACGGGCGCTTGGCGTTGGAGGAACAGCACGATATCGGTTTAATGTGGGACAACGCGCTCCAAGGGTCAGTTCCGTGCTGCGGGGTACGACAAAGTGTCGTTAGATCAGTAGGGGCGTTATGCGACCGGGGGTCAATGCAAGACTTCCGGTTACGGGCATAAAGTCCACCGCTTGCCGGATCATCAGTGGGAAGTGGCGTACACCACTGCCCGCCGCCGGCAGCGAGGGATTTCCACCTCAGACAGCATATTCATGGACGGCCTCGTACATCGCCAGGATATTTGCCGTGGGGGTATTGGGTTGGAGGTTATGGCAAGGCGCCACCACGTACCCTCTGCCCATGCGAAAAATGCGGATATTATCCCTCACTTCCCGTTTCACGTCGTCCGGAGTGCCAAAGGGCAGGGTCTGCTGATTATCCACGCCGCCATGAAATATCACGGACTTTCCGAAATCCCGCGCCAGTTCTTCGCGACCCATCCCGGCGCAGCGCCACTGGATGGGATTAAGGATGTCGATGCCGAGCTCGATCAATTCCGGCAGGAGGGGCCGGATGGCGCCGTCATCGTGGTGCATGACCTTGGCGCCGTAAGAGTGGGCGAGGTCGATCATTTTCCGCATCCGGGGCTTCAGGAAGCGGCGGAACGATGCCGGACTCATCAGCAAAGTGGCCTGGGTGCCGAGGTCTTCGGCGACGTAGATGATATCGATCAGGCCCTTGGCCGCCTCGAGGGTGCGGCGAATGACCGACTCGTGGAAGTAGTAGATGCGCTCCAGGGCGGCCTCCGCCACCTCGGGGTTCAGGGCAAGGTCGGTGAGGGCCTGTTCCATGCCCCGCAACCGGCAGTAAACGTAGAACGGCTCATAGCACCCGCCGAGGATGGGGTATCCGTGCCACGCTTCGCACTTGGCGCGCATGCCGTCGATGTCAAACAGCGAGGGATCCGGCCAGTCGAAGCGCTCGACATCCGCGGCAGTTTCGGCTTTCGCCAAGGGGTTGGTGGCGGCCTCTTCGTAAGTGCCCAGGCCATCCCCGTAGGATATGTTCGTGACTTCAACGTGCCAGAGGCTCCACATCGATGGGGTGTGCCAGGTGTCTTCTTTGGCTAGCGGGTGGGTGGGACCGAGAAGCACCAGCTTGTCGATTCCCAGCCGCTCCCAGAGCGCTCGTTCCGAAGCGCATCCCAGTTCCTTGAGCAGCCGGTTAGTAACCTCGGCCGTCCCCCAGTAATCGGAGAGAATATGATCGGAAGTTTCCCCCGCGAAGAGGGCCAGCCAACGGTCTCGAGGTGTCATCATTGAAATCTCCCTGGTAGTGGGTCAATTGGACTTGGAGGCGGCTCTTACGGCGCCACTTGGCGAGGCAAACTCGCCGCCACAACATCCGATTGATCCCCTACCATCTCCCTTTGGATTCGTCGCGGTGCGGCAGGAGCGTCGGTGCCCTCGCACCTTTCATAAGCCTCTCCCTCGGCGCCGGGACGGAAACTGGCAAAGCCTTGCGACGGCGCATTTCGCCCGCGATGGCGTTTCCGTCGCGGCCTGATTTTAGCACAGGGCTTGGCCGACCGTGGTGCGCCAATCCCGATTGTTTCATGTTCTCGCCTGACATTGCCGATAGACGATTTGGGGAAGTGTGTCACGCGGGGGTCAGGTTGTCGGCTCTTTCCAAGGCGCTGTCCTCGTGAGCAGTGACAGCCTTGCGGCTGCCCATGATGAACAGAAACTCAGGCCGCGTAAGTGTAGCGCGGACCTGTTCGGTAGGTCCGCGGCTTTTCCTATAGGATACGAGCCGCGGGCCTAACAAACAGGTCCGCGCTACGCTTGCTTGGGAGCAACTGCCGGGTTTCATTGTTGACAACCCACGAATGCCCATTATTGCCCAAGAATAACCATTCGGGGAGCATGGACTAAAAGTCTGTGGGCGGACTTTTTGACCTTTCACCGCACTGACTGTGCCGCCGAGTCAAATCTCATGGTGACAGAGGAAGGCGGCGCTGGCAAGTGATCGCCGGTGGGCGGGTCCCTCGAATCGCCACCCCGGCGTTCGTTAAGACCCCCCGACTTTCGGCCGGTCATCCTGGATTTGACGGCCTTACCGCCTATAGCGGCTTCGATCACTTTTCCGGTTAGGCCATACGCCCAAGTGACAGGGAATCGGTAAATCCTACGGCGTCAGGACGGCGCGAGGGAGGGTCTATCCCAGTGTGCCCAGCAAATGTCAGCGACGCGGGTTTCGTGTCAAGGTGACGTGACGCGGGCTTCGCGGGAGTGATCCTGCCGCACCTGCTCGAACTCCGCCACGTTCTCCACGCGCCATGTCCCCCGTTGCTATTTACGTCATCTGCACCAATCCGCGATCGGGCAGTTGGCTGCTCAGCGAGGTAACGCCGTCGGTCCCCACTTCACCCGTGGTTTTTGCAATCTGCATCGGAACCTCTCCGCGCCGGAACCAGCGGCACTCGCAGCTTCGCCTCAACGTACCACGAGGCCACCGGTATTTTCGATTCTCGAGTAAAGCGGCCCTCGGCATGGCAGACAATTGATGCCCTATTCTGGTTGACATTGCACGCGAGACGTTATAGGTTGTCGGGTGTGATCAAATCCTTCCGGTGCGATGAGACGGAACGGCTCTTTCATCGCGCGCCTCGCCGGAAGTTTCGCGCCATCGAACGTTCGGTGCTGCGCAAGCTCGACATGCTCGACGCGGCGAACGATCTGCGAACTCTCGGCGCACTTCCGGGCAACCGGCTGGAGCGGCTGCGCGGCGACCGCGAGGGACAGTACAGCATTCGGATCGACGACCAGTGGCGGGTCTGCTTTACCTGGCGGGAGGGCGACGCCTACGACGTAGAAATCACGGACTACCACTAGGAGGGCAGGATGGCGAGGAAACTGAAGCCCGTACATCCGGGCGAGATTCTCCGCGAGGAGTTTATGAAGCCGCTCGGCCTCAGCATGAACAAGCTGGCGCTCGACTTGCGTGTGCCCGTCACCCGCATCGCGGAGATCGTCCACGAGCGTCGCGCCATCTCGACCGACACGGCCCTGCGCCTGGGGCGCTACTTCAACACCACGCCGGTTTTCTGGATGAACCTCCAGGTTCGTTATGACCTCGAAGTCGCGGAAGACGAACTGGCGCACCGGATCGTGCGCGACGTGCAACCCATCGAAACAGCAACCCTTTAGATGTCAGGCGCCAAGTGTTAGGAGCGAGGGGCGGGGGAGTAGCGCGGAACCTGTTCTGTAGGTCCGCGGCCTTTAGGTTCAATTCGTTGTGTAATGACCCAGCGAAATTCGCGACCCATTTACCTGCGATGCTGTGCGCCGGCAGCAGTGAACGGAACGGCAGAGCACGGGTAGGGACGAAGAACCGCGGACCTAAAGGACAGGTTCGCGCTACGCTGGCTCCTGTAGGGACCAGCAACGCTGGTCCCAGGCCGAACGCTGTTCGGCCCTACACACAGCGGTACCGCCGGCGGCCGAGGAATTCCACGAAGCTCAGGTCGCGCAGCACCTGCAATTGCTGGCGGATTTTGTCGCGCACGTGCCGGTTGCCAGGATGCAGTTTTTCCCGGTGCGCGGCGAAGGCGTAGACGTGCTGGAGGGAAACCCCTTCTTATGGAGTAGCCGCGGCGACCACCCGATGGCAGATGGTTGTTGCACTCTATCTGTGCCATGCGTATGATGACCGTCCGTAATTGCCGATGAGAATCGATGACCTTGAATGGACGCTGGAACGTGTTGACCATATCGCTGAACATGGCATCACGCCGGAAGAGGTAGAAGAGGTCTTCAGCTCCACTCCCGTCTTCAAGCGGGGTCGGGGTGGGGTTTACGAAACTTGGGGACAAACCGAATCCGGACGATACCTGCTGGCAGTTCACAGTTGACAGTCGACAGCTTACAGTCAAGGCTTTCTCGGTTTTTACTATGGACTGTAGACTGTGAACTGTTAACTTCGTACATTACTGCCCGCGACATGGATGAAAATGAAAAAAGGTTCTTCCGCAAAAAGTAACGATCACCGCATCCGCAAGAAACTGGTCTATGTGAAATCCGCGGCGGAGATCCCGGATTTCAAATCCGAGGATGAGATTGCCGCCTGGTACCAGACCCACAGCACGGTCTTGATCCAGGACCAGCTAGAAACGCTGCCCGCCCGAGTGGGCGGCAAACTTCGTGCCCGCCTCGCCGTGCGTCGCGGCAACGGGAACCTACTGCCTACAGGCCAGCGTCGCATCCGCTCTGCCCAATAAAGTTTACAGTTGACAGTCGACGGTTAACAGTCGGGACAGGATGTAGCGCCGGGTTTGAGCCCGGCATGGGAGCGATCCGCTCCCGCCAAGATGGCGGCGTAGCGGCGAGTTTACCTCGCCAAAATGGCGGCGTAAAGCCGCCGTTACCATCGAGCGTAGCGCGGACCTGTTCGGTAGGTCCGCGGCTTTTAGGTTCAAATCCTTGCGTAATGACCGGGCTAAGTTCGCGACCCATTTACGCGCCATGCTGTGCGCAGGCGGTAGTGAACGGAACGGCAGAGCACGGGTGGGGACGAAGAACCGCGGACCTCAAGAACAGGTCCGCGCTACGCTCGCTGGCCATTGTTGTTGATTCGCTGGGATGGCTCAAATCCGTGCGCGCACATGGGTGACCAGCAAAAGGTAGCGCGCGGTGTTCGGAAACGTCATTGGCATTTCCCAAAGAAGAACCGCAGAGGAGGGCAAACTGCGCCCACCTCTGCTACCCGCTTGGTGCCTTGGTGACTTGGCGGTGAAAGAATCGCGAGCGCCGCCGTTGCCGCCACAATGGCTTTCTTGGTGTCTTCGTGCCTTGGTGGTGAAAGAATTGCGAGCGCCGCCGTTGCCACCACAACTGAGTCAAGGTTAGGCAGCAAGGGAAAAGCCCACGCAGAACGGAACTGATCGTGGTTACCGGCATCGTAGCAGAGAATTGTTGGGTTTAGCGCATGAGTGTGATATAAAATGATACGATCTCGGTAGAAGTGGGTATTTGGCTGTTCGCCCAACAGTTCCCATCCCCGCCGCCTCACATGCATACTTGACAAAGGCTGCGGAATCAGGGGATGCCTTTACAGCCTGGGTAATCCGCAATGCACTGCGGGTTTACTTCAGTGACCAAAGTCGAATCGCTGCCCACCTAGCGGCAGTGTGACCAAAGAAACGTATCGCCGGCAAAGGACAAAACCCGCATGAGGCCCGCCGACACACTCCGGGAGCGAGCCCGCCAGGAATCCCGCAGGGCAGACATTGCGGTACAGACCGGCGCAAGCCCGATGCCACAACGCCGTCCCACACTTCCGCAAATCGTGAGCCTCTTCTCCGGCGCTGGCGGTTTGGACCTGGGCTTTAAGAAGGCAGGTTACAAAATTGCCGTCGCGCTCGATGCAGCCGACGCTGCGATTCGTACACATCGCAAGAACTTCCCACGAACCAAGGCCGAAGTTGCGGATCTCATTCAGTTGCAGCCGCAGGGCGTTGTTGAATACGTGCAGGCGGCGATCCCCAAGGGGGAACGCATCGCAGTGATCGGTGGCCCGCCGTGCCAGGGCTTCTCGCGCGCTAACACAGGCTCACAAGCGGACGACCCAAGGAACAAGCTTCCGAAGCTCTATCTCGATATTGTCTGCGCACTTCAGAAGCTCTACACCGTAGAGTTCATAGTTTTCGAGAATGTACTTGGTATTCGAGATAAGAAGCACGCAAGGATATATAAGGAACTCCTTGACGGCATAGCGGCTCTTGGGTTTGATGTAACCGAGAAGGAACTCTGTGCCACCGATTTTGGGGTCCCGCAGAGTAGGCGCCGAATCGTGCTATCTGGAATGCGTCAGGGACAGGGCTACTCGAGTGTCAAGCCACGCAAGCGCAAAGGCCTTGGAACAGTACGCGAGGCGATTGACGGGTTGAAACCTCCCACTTTTTTCAAGCATGGGCTTCAACCAAAAGACATTCCGGTTCACCCCAACCACTGGACTATGCAGCCGAGGTCACCGCGATTTGATGATCCGGACTCTGGAAATGCAGAGGGCCGCAGCTTCAGGCGTTTAGCCTGGGACTCTGAAAGTCCCACGATTGCATTTGGCCATCGTGAAATACATATCCACCCCTGCGGACGCCGTCGGCTAAGCATCTACGAAGCGATGTTATTGCAGGGTTTCCCAGAGGATTTCGTCCTTGAGGGGAACCTGACCGAACAGGTACAGCAAATCTCAAATGCCGTCCCACCCCCGCTCGCACGTAGCGTCGCCTCAGCGGTAACACGCGCGCTGGATGGACGATAGCGATGGCCAAACAACGGATTCAGGAAGTTCGTGACGAGACGGAACTCGTCAAATCTATCCGTGACAGTAAAGGCGCTGCGGACATTGTCCACACAACGCTCAAAACCGACGAACGCGTCATTGCCCGCATCACAGATGGTATTTACCGCCAGCCGGGCTCCGCTCTACGAGAACTCATTTCCAATGCATACGACGCCGACGCAACTCGCGTTGTCATCAAGACTGACGCCCCGCGTTTCGATCGCATCTTCGTCGAAGACGACGGGCACGGCATGAACCCTGAGGCGCTCGCCAATTTGCTTTTCCATATCGGCGGCAGCGCCAAGCGGAACGAGGCTGGTCCACGCCTCGGAATAACAGCGGCCGACGCGATGTGCAGCCCGAATGGCCGCCGCCTGATCGGGAAAATTGGAATTGGCCTCTTCTCCGTCTCGCAACTTACCCACAAATTCCAAATAATCACGAAGGTGCAGGGTGATGGCCATCGCACGGTCGCCACCATCGCGTTGCGCCAGTATAACGACGAAGAGCTGACCCCGACCGAGGGTGGCGAAGAGAATTATGAGTCCGGCAAGGTAAACATTTGGCACGAAAAAGCCGCCGATATCAACTCCCACGGTACGACCATCATCCTTACCAGCATCCGCCCTCAAGCTCGCGATACGCTCCGCAGTAGAGAGATATGGTCCGCAATCGAACAGAACGAATCGCAATCCCCATCCGAAGAACGCCAGACGATTGAGCCACCGCGGTTCCACATTGGCAGAGTCGACGCAAAAGGTCAGATCTTCAAGAAGGCTGCCGGGAAGGTCTCGGCATTGCCTTGGGATATAGGTGATGCCCCGGCGGATGCGTTCCGCAAACTCGTTCAAAGCGTCTGGGATGAAGTGGAGCAGTCAACGCCGAATCCGCAGCTCGACCGTATCTTCGATTACTACTTACGTATGGTATGGCAACTCAGCCTCGCAGTCCCCTTGCCGTACGTCGAAAGGCACTTGTTCGACATGGATCTAGAAGGCTGGGCGACCGCTTTCATGCTGTCGAACCAGCCCAAGGGCTCTGCACAAAGACTCCAGCTAACTAGTGAAACGCCCCTTCGAAATACGGTGGGCCTCCATGATCCCGTGGGATCAATTGGCACGTTTGATGTATTTTTCGACGACCTGAAGCTGTTCCGCCCCATCAAATTCAAAGGACTGCCAGCAACGAACAATGCCCTGAAGAGTCCCTTGGTCTTCATCGGCAAATGCCGCGAAGAGTTTTCCAACGTCCCACGTGAACTAAGTGGTGGCCCGCTCGCATTTGAAGCCTACCTGTTCTGGACGCCAAAGGTTGCCCCTACAGAGCATCAGGGCTCTCTGATTCGCATACATGGCTCCAGCGGCACACTCTTTGATCCAACATTCATGCGGTATCAAGTATCTGAACAGACCCGGCTGCGCCAGATTACGTGCGAGATATTTGTTAGTGAAGGACTCGACAGTGCGCTTAATATTGATCGCGAGTCGTTTAACAGCGCACATCCGCACTCGGTCTACATAACTAGGTGGCTGCACAGTGCGTTGCGCCAGCTTGCGTCGGCGCAGAAGCGGCTAGCAAGCGAGGTCCGCGAACAGACGCGGGACGAAAACAAAGAGGCCGCCGTCTCGGAAATCCAGCGTGTCGCCAACAATCTTTGGAGACAAGAGACCGATGATCCGGGCGGCAATCCCCCCTCGATTGAATTGTCCGCCCCAGGAACCAAAGCTACTGGAACCGGCGAGGCGTATGTCTATTCGCGCTCTGCGGTCATTCCGGTGCGGGAGCGAGCGCGCACTTCGAAAGCGAAGGCCCATGATGCGATTCTCGAAGAAAAGCTAAGAGCGATTGCTCAAGTCCTCGCGTCCTTTGGCCTGCTCGACGCAGTGCCGAAGCGCAAGCAGGAGAAACTGCTGAAGGCGATCTACGAGATTCTTGACGCACCTGGAGAATGATGAGCGAGATTCCCCCCAACGTTGAAGGCCTCGCGGACGATATTGTCGAGGATTTCACCTACGAAGCAACCGTTCCAAAGATGAAAATTTTTCTGCCTTGGCATCGGCCTCGCAAGCAGTTCGTGCGGCAACACCAGTGGTGTGAGCAGATCGGGCGTATGCTCGACGATTCTCCTCTAACCGATGGCATACTGAAATATATGGGTTTACCAGGTGTAGATTTGCTCGATTTGCGGCACTTCCATTCTGCGGTTTGTGAACCTCGGAAAGTTAGCTTACGTTTTTTGGGTTTCAACAGCAGCGCAATGCCCCAGGACGATGCGCAAACCGAGCTTAATGTCTCTCTCGATGAAGTTCGCCGACTCCCTAATGTCGATCCAATGTCAAATGTGATTGGCGACAACTTTGCGCTGTTGGCCAAGGAGGATTCGATCGCGTGGCGCAAGACACGCGAGTTGGGACCCTACGATGTAATCAACCTCGACCTTTGTGATGGTTTTGGGTCACAAGCCCCCTGCGCACTTAGCCAGACGTATTACGATGCAGTCAGCAGGCTGCTGACGCTCCAATCTCGATACAAGAGCCCCTGGCTACTTCTATTGACTACGCGGGCCGACAAGGCAAATGTCGATGCCCAGGTATTAAAGGCCCTCATCAGCAAATACGACGACAACTTGGTTAAGTACGAGCCTTTTCGACAAGCCTCGCTCGAGAAATTCGCCATCGAGACTACTGAAGCGCTAAACACGGCTGCCGATACACCCGATGGACTGGTAAAGGTCTTCCTGACTGGTCTCTGCAAATGGTTTCTAGGTTTGGCGCTGGCATATAATCCCCCTACAATTGTTGAACTGCGAAGCGTGATTGGCTATCGTGTAAATCAAGATGCGACGCATGAAGACCTGATCTCGCTTGCATTGCGTTTCACGCCGACGTACGTGCCGCCACCCGATCCGATTGGGCTCGCGATCCAACCAAGAGTGCCGCCTGACGAATGTACGCTCTCTGCCCGCGCTCTGAGGCGTGTGGCAAAGCGGGTGGACGCAGACAAAGCGCTCGCCGATACAATCGAACTCAGACAAGAGATGATTGATGCGACAGCGCATCTGCTGGGACTCGCGCGTTATGACGAAAACGCTTACAAGGCTTGGGCCCTGCAATCCTAACCGTGCATAAAGTCCTGGACCTTTCGCGCCAAACCGTCCGCCTTACGGATCTCGCATTCCCATAGCTCCAACACTTTCCAGCCCAGCGAGACGAGGGCCTCACGATTACGCGAGTCGCGCACGCGGTTCGTCTGAATCTTCGATTTCCAGTAGCTCCTGTTCGATTTTGGCTTTGACGCGAGTCGGCAGGTGTGTCCGTGCCAGAAACATCCATGCACGAGGATGATTTTTCGGTGCCGGGTAAGAACAATGTCTGGGCGACCGGGAAGGTTCTTGCGATGAAGCCGAAAGCGGTAGCCGAACCGATGCAGGATCGAACGAACAACAAGTTCTGGCCGGGTATCCTTGCTGCGGATGCGACTCATGAGTAGCGACCGTTCCGACTTGGTGATTGTATCCATGACTGGTCCAGTAGTTTAGCAGTTCTATCATCGTCGATTTGTCGCTATTCGTCTTAGCGTTTGATTCTGCTTTCAGAGTCATCTAGCCGGGTGCTCCGATGATCACTTTTACCTGCTACTCAACGTCCATGGAATGCTCGAATGGCCCTGCAGTTAAACGCAGATGAATATGCGTGGTGGGTACGCATGGCCAGCGGGTAGCGCGGAGGTGGACGTCCTTTGGCCACCTCCGCGGCTCGTCATTCGGCCACCGTGACGGAAGGGCTTTTGTACGGCCGGTTATATCATCCCCTTGACAGCGCATTCTGGCCTGCTATGCTTGGGATGGAGAGTTGAACTGTTCAACTGATCAACCTTTATGGCACTGGTTTCGGTTAAGAATAAATATCAAGTGGTCATTCCGTTGCCTGTCCGCAGGAAGATTGGCATCAAGGTGGGCGACCTTTTAGAAGCCTCGGTCGAGCGGGGCAGCATCAGGTTCACGCCCAAGTCCGTGGTGGACCGTGCGGTTGCCGAGAGTCTGGTGGACTTCCAGGAAGGCCGCGCTTACGGGCCCTTCGAAAGCGGCGCCGAACTCGTGGCGTCGCTTCATAAAGAGGCGTCGAAATTGCGTTCGAAGAAACCTGGCCGCAAAGCCTCGCGACCATGAGGGTCCAGTACTCGCAGAGGTTCCTTCGGCAATATGCTTCCGCGCCGGTGGAAGTGCGGAAGGCCTTCGACAAGCAAGTTGGGTTCCTGCTGGAAAACCTCAGTCATCCGTCCCTACGAGCCAAAAAGTACGACGCAGCGCTCGGCCTCTGGCAGGCGCGCGTGAACCGCAATTGGCGGTTCTACTTCACCATTGAAAACGAAGAGTACCGTCTCCACGACATCAGGGCCCATCCCAAGTAAGAGCGGGTAGCAGAGGTAGCCGCATTTTGGCTTCCTCTGCGGTTCTTAACATGGAAACATCAACCATGATATTAACATCCAAACATGAAATTCCACGGACGGACGAAGAGCCGCAGACGAACGCCAAGAACGCGTACGTCTGCGCTACCAACTTTGCGCGCGGCGGAATATTTCCGCGAGCGCGCCGACCCCGCCAACCGCCGCGAAACTCTGCGGATTCTAAGCCGCGCCGGGAAGGGCAATCCTCTTTGCTTTGGACAAAGCCACGGTGGCGGCGTGCCCCATCCCGGTTGATGACGTGCGCCTGCCGGTAGTCTATTACACTTGAGAAAAGCCCCCGGTCAGAACCGCACGGAACGTGGCTACGCCGCTTGGCCCGCAGTCGTTCCTGACGATCTGCTGGCGGGGTATGAACACCACCTGGCGACGGTCGAAGGCGGGAAGGGGGAGGAACGCTCCGCTTCAGGCGCGTGCCGCAAGGAAAGGGCGCAGATTCCTTACGAGTCCGGCCGGTTGGTTGCGGCGCCGGAGAGGTCCCTCGCCTCCGGCGTATTCGGCGCGGGCGCGAACTGTTCTACCTTCTCATACAGGTCTTCTTTGTGGATGGGCTTGGAAATGTAATCGTCCATTCCACCGGCAAGGCAGCGCTCACGGTCCCCGATCATTGCCTGGGCGGTCATGGCGATGATCGGCATGTGTGTGCCGCTGCTTTTCTCCTTCTCGCGAATGGCGGCGGTTGCCTCCAGGCCATCCATTTCCGGCATCTCAACATCCATGAGGACAAGGTCAAAGGGCTGCTTCTGCAAAGCCATCATCGCCTCTCGACCGTTTTCGGCCACCACGACGCTGTGGCCTTGCTTTTCGAGCAAGCGTGTCGCGAGTAGCTGGTTTACACGGCTGTCTTCCGCCAGGAGAATACGCAGCCTCCGCGATGGTCCGCTTAGCGAGTGGCGGGTGACCAGGAAGGAGGATGCAGTTTCCGCGCCCCTCTCTTGAAGCGCCGTCTGGATGGCTTCTCGCAATTGGTCCTGCCGGAGGGGTTTGGTTAGATAGGCCGCCACCCCGATCTGCCGACAACGGGCTGCATCTCCTCGCTGTCCCGCGGAAGTCAGCATGATGAGCGTCACACCCCCCATCTCGGGGTTGTGGTGGATCTGCTCCGCAAGCGCAAAACCGTCAGTATCTGACAGGTTCGCGGCGATCAGCGCCACTCGAAACAGGTCTGCGGATTTCTTCGCCTCATGCAGGACACTTAGAGCCGCCTCCGCACCTTGAGCTGATGTCGTCCTCATTCCCCAGCGGCTGAGCAGGCTTTCCAGAATCCGCCGGCTGGCCGCATTGGGGTCCACGACGAGGGCGCGCAGGCCCGTCAGACTTACCACCGGACCCTTGCTCTCTTCCGCAGTCCTCTCGGCCGTGCCCAAACGGACGGTGAAATGAAACGTGCTTCCCCGGCCGGCCTGACTTTCCACCCAGATCCGTCCTCCCATCATCCCGACCAGCCGGGACGCGATCGTCAGCCCTAGGCCAGTTCCCCCATACTGGCGTGTGGTTCCCTTGTCCGCCTGGCTGAAGGCATCGAAAATATGTTGCTGTTTCTCGGGCGGGATGCCGATGCCCGTATCGCGTATGGCGATGTGCAGGCAGGCCCCTTCTTTATTACTGGGCGGCATTTCAACCCGGACCTCCACCTCCCCCTTCTCCGTGAACTTGATAGCATTCCCGAGCAGGTTGAGCACCACCTGTCGCAGACGGGTCGGGTCCCCGACGACCACTTCCGGCACCTCGGCCGCAACATCGCAAAGCAACTCCAGTCCCTTTTCATAGGCCCCAGGAGCCAGCGATGTGATGGCCTCCTCGACATTGTCCCGCAGTTTGAAGGGAATCGCCTCCAGATCCACCTTCCCCGCCTCCATCTTGGAAAAATCCAGGATTTCATTCAGGACCGTCAAGAGAGAATCGGCGGACGACTTAATCACTTTCAGGTACTCCCGTTGTTCACTCGGGACCTCCGTCATGAGCGCAAGGTCAGCCATACCCATGATGGCATTCATGGGCGTCCGGATCTCGTGACTCATGTGGGCCAGGAATTCGCTCTTGGCACGGGAAGCGGCCTCCGCCGCCTCTTTTGCCTTATGTAAGTCCTCGAGTTGGGAAAGCCGTCGCTTTTGCAGCCGCAGTTGTTGCGCCAGGTGCGCCGAGGCGACGGAGGTTACCAAAAAGAGCGGGACCTTGATCAGACTTGCTGGATCGGCGAGAAAATTGTCCCCCTTGTCTGTACGGAGCCAGGCATACAACACCACGACGACCACGGTTACGGCGACGCTCTTGCCCAGATCTTCCCCCACCGTGCCCATGAAGACAGCCAAGTAGTAAAGCAGCAATGCCTCCGGATCAGCATTCGGAACGAAGTAGAGGAAAATGCTCACCACTGCTATGTCCAAGAAGAATACGACATAACCCACCGCAGGGTTCTCAGACCAGGACGATGGCAGAAAGAGGATCAAGAGGTTCGAAACAAGGAAGGCAATGGCGAGGAGCCAAACCTTCGGGGATACCAGCTTGGGCTGAAGCACGAGGTAGGTTACGAGAATGATACCCAGGACCCCCCTGAGCGAAAAGAAGAGCGAATGACGAAAACGGGCTCTGGTCCACAGATGCGAATCCTCGTTTTCCAAGGTCGCGACGCCTGGGTTTCCGGTGTGCATATTGAGCTTCCTTTCGAAGCCGCAAGATCCTCTATGCCGCGCACTCGATTCTCCATTTAACGGTCGCGCAGGTCAAGGTGTAGTCGAGACAACCGTAAAGCGTCTCAGGCTTGTTCTGGAGCGGCAAATCGGATAGCCTGAAGCGGCATGCGCAAAGCCACCTCAACTCGAAAGCCGACCGTATGCTTGCTGTCGTCGCATCCAATGGTGTTGGCCGAATGGGAGCGGCTGCTCGCGCCCGCAGATTTCAAACTGCAGGCCCGGCGGCTGGAGTCGACGCTGGCCGGCCTGGAACGGCTTTCGCTGCCACGCGCGCAGGTATTCGTTACGGATGCCCACGCTCCACATCAAGCGACGGAGGCGCTGGTGGCGGGGATTCAGGAACGCAATCCCCATGCCCGCCAAGTGGTGGTGGCGGAGAAATTCAGCGAGGTCTCGGCATTTCCTTTGCTTCGGCTGGGAGCCAAGGGGCTGCTCAGCTACACCGACGCGCGCGAGAAACTGACGGAAGCCTTGCAAGCGGTGGCGGCCGGAGGGTTTTGGGTCCCACGGGATTTGCTTTCCCGGTTCATTGATTCCGACCTGCTGGCGATGCGCGGGCGGCATGTGAAACTGGGTCCGGCGAAGATCACCGTGCGCGAACGGGAAGTTTTGGACGCCTTGCTGGAAAATCTGGCGAACAAGGAAATTGCCGTCCGGCTGAACATTTCGGAGAGAACCGTAAAGTTCCACGTTTCGAGCCTGCTGGAGAAGTTTAGCGTGCGCCGGCGCGCCGACTTGATCCTCCTCTGCCTTCAGGAACACACTCCTGTCCTTTGACCTGTCCTTCTGTTCAGGTCCGTCCCCTGCCCCAAAACTGTCCTTCTCACCGGTTGTCAGCGCGAGCCGCGCGTCATAGTGTTGTAAACGTTGTTGGCTGGGTGTTAGCCGACGCCCGTTTCAGGCGAGAGGGACGCGACGAGCGCAGGGGGAGCAAGTTATGGATCGACAGTACTACACCTTCCTTATTTTCCCGGGGGCGCACGGAAAACTCCGCAAGATCCAATTACCTCCCTACGTCGTCCAACTAATCCTGGGCTTCGCTATAGCTGGAGTGATGACCTTGGGAGCACTGGCCAATAGTTACGCCCGCATGCTTTTGAAGGTCTCTGACTACAACACCCTGCGAACCGAGCGCGAGGCACTTAAGACCCATTGCTCCAGCCTGGAAAGCGTGGTCTCGCGGACGCATGAAGAATTGATGTCCTTGCAGTCGCTGGCGACAGAAGTTGCGCTGGCTTACAGCTTCACCGAAGGCGGACGCCAGCGCCTCCCTGCGGACGTGCTGTTAGTGGCGAACCGCGGACATGCCTCACTAGGGGCGGACTATGGCGCATCCCTGTGCGCCTTCAACATGATGAAGGGCAGGTCGCTTCTCGCCTCTTACCCTTCGGCCGCTTCCTCCCCTCTTGGCCAAAAGGTTTATGAAGACTCCACTACTCCTTCGATTTGGCCGGTGCGGGGGATAATCACGGCAGGCTTCGGACAACGGATGGACCCCTTCACGGGAGAAGGAACTTTCCATACCGGCGTCGACATCGCAGCTCCGGTTAGGACGCCCATCAGGGCAGCGGCCGATGGAATTCTCTTTTACGCCGGGCCGGATGCGGCCTATGGGAATGAAGCTTTGATTGACCATGGGTATGGCCTTACCACCAAGTACGGCCACCTCAGCACCCTCGCTGTGGTCGTGGGGCAGGAAGTGAGCCGCGGCCAAATCATCGGCACCGTGGGGATGACTGGCCGCGCCACCGGACCCCACCTGCATTACGAAGTTCTTGTCGGTGGCACTCCGGTTAATCCGGTAACTTACTTGCATAATTAGCTGGTCATGATGCTGCCTAAATCCTCCATGTCCACCCCACACGGATGGGGCACGGCACAGGGGCGGAGGAACAAGGCCGGAAGCGGGTAGCGCCCTCCGCCTTTGTCTGCGGTTCTTCCCCATTAAGTTGCAGTCCCGTCAGGCGCTATCGCCGTCGGGGGCGCCTTGGTTAGCAATTGCCGGTAGACGATTCGCAGAGCAGCGAGCACCGGAACCGAAAGAAAACTGCCCGCTACCCCGGCGATCGAGGCGCCGGCCAGAACTCCGAAGATGACCAGCAAGGGATGGAGCTCCATGCCGGCGCTGAGCAGATGCGGCGACACCACATAATCCTGGAAAAAACGGAAGGCGATAAGGAACGCCAAGATCGCGAGCAGGTGGTGGGAGCCGCTCAGCCCTGCAACGAGCAAGACGATGATGGCGCCAGTCAGAGGACCCACCATGGGAATAAACTCGAGAGGAAAGGCCACGGACGCCAACAGAATCCCATAGGGAACGCCCATCAGCGAGAAGAAAAGACCATAAGACAAAGATGCCACGACTCCCAGCAACACCAGCGCGCGCATGTATTGTGCCAGCAGTAGGTGCAGGTCAGCGGCAATTCTCTCCACCATATCGCGGCGGGCTCCTTGGCCAAAAAAGCCCAACACGGAACTGCGCATCTCCTGTCCGTCTTTCAAGAAGAAGAAACTGAGAATCGGCACCAGAACGACAAAGATGAGGCTCCCGGCGCGCGAGATGACCCCCAAGGCGGCATTCGGCAGCATTGCCAGGAGATCTTGCGAATGTTGCGCCAGTTGCTTTTGCACCGCGGAAATGATCGTGCCCTTCATCGTCTGGGCGGAGGGTGGACCGGGAGGGGCGGCCGGGACCTGGAATTTCGCCAGGAGTTCGGGAAGCCGAGCAGCCAGGGCGTTCGCCTGCTGGACGACTCGGGAGCCCACCACAATTCCCAGAACGATCAGAAATCCGACCAGCGCGAGGTAGACCAGGGTGAGCCCCAGCACCTTGGATCGCCCCGGTAGCCGCCGATCGAGAAGCTTCACCACCGGCCAGAGCAGGTAGGCGAATAGCAGTGCCACGATAAAGATAAACAGAGTCTCGCGAAGAAGGTACAGCAGTCCCACCATGAGGAGAATGAAAACCGCTGTCCAGGTGTAACGCGCCGCATTGCGATCAAGGCCAAACAAGGGTTTGCTCCTTTAACTACCCTTCGTGGGTTTGGTTACCCGCTATGGTCTGTCCTGCAAATACCGGCGGGCGAACTTCAGAAACACCGGCCAATTCGGACCGTCGGTGTGCCCCCCGGCATGTTGGCAAAAAGCAATATCGCCATCGATCAGGGGCGTCCCCAGGGGTGGGAATTCGGTGGCGCCCATATCTTTCTTCCCCAGCAGACGGTACACCGGGCCCGCTCCGGCGGCGGCTAGAAACATGCCTTGCGCATCCGCCCATCCATCCCCTTTGGTCGCGCCGCCGCTGATGAAGACGGGGCGGGGGGCGCACATGGCGGTGAGTTCGTGGGAATCCACGGGCAAATCACCCGGGGTAAGCGGCCCGGCGTACTTGAGAAAGTTGCCCGCCATCCAGTGATATTCATTGGGGGCGGCGACGTTCTCCAGGCGCTCCCCAAGATTTCGCCGATACAGCGCCGCGCCGCCCGCGCCGGAGGAACTGATGTAGGCAATGGCGAAACGTGGGTCATAGGCCATGGCGAGGAGCGCGGCTTTGCCCATGCGCGAGTGACCCTCCAGGCCCACGCGCCGGGCATCCACGGATTTATCCGTCTGGAAATAGTCGAGCGCGCGGCTGGCGCCCCAGGCCCAGGCGCGCAACGCCCCCCAATCGTCCAGCTTGCGGGGTTGGCCCTTATTGCACAACCCAATGATGCCTTGGGTCAAACCGGCGCCGTTGTCCGCCTGAACGCTGGTGGGAATGAGGACGGCATAACCCCACCCCAAGGCCAGAATCTGCTGTTGCCATGTGGGCCCCGGCGGGGGAGGTGGAAGCTTCACTCCCTGCGCCGCCATGCGTTGGAGGATGAAGCGGATCACGGCAGGATCGAAACCGAGCTGCATGATGACCGGCACCGGTCCGCGCGCATCCGCGGGCGTGGTCAGCGTCAGGTCGATGTTCACCGTGATGGACGGGTAGGAAGCGTTGTCAACCTGGCCCGTCAGCCCTCTGGTGATCACCGGCACATCGCCGTTCAGCCATCGGCGGAGGCTCGTCACGTGCCATGTCACTTGCGGCGTGTGGGCGGGGACTCGACCGTAGACTTCCCGGTCGAATTGCTCCTCGATCTGCGGGCGACGCTCGAGCCACCACATGCGAGACGTGGCCACTTTCTTCCCATCGTTCAGCGTTAACGGGTCCGGCAGCTTCGCGTACGGATTGGCCTTGGACTCGTCGTAATTGACGGCATTCGGCGCCTCCGGGTGGTTATTGTCGGCGCCCGGCCGGAGTGATTTGATGTGCAGCAAATCCATGGTCCGCTGATGGTCCTGCTCGGAGGCCGCCTGCCACGGTGGCGCCTGGGTGTCAGGGGGGGCAGGCGTCCGTTGCGCGTTAACCAGCCAGACAGACGCGGCGAAAAGCGTTGCCAATAAGCAAGCGCGGCGGATCAGGTTTTTCATGCCCCCTATAAAAGCGCATCCCCGAGCGAAGCGCAAGTGGAGTTTGGGAGCCACCGCGGCCAGCGGGCGGCGCGGAGTCAGAGGGTCTTTAATTTAAGTGTTTACAGCGCGGCGAAGCCGGAACCTGAGACGTGCCACGGCCGTCCCGGCCGTGCTCGGGCACGGGCGGGACGGCCGTGGCACTTTCTTGTTATGCTTCATAAAACCGTCCCGGCAAGGGGTGTATACTACTGTGGCTCGATGGAGGGCGCCCATGAAAACTCAACCGGCATATCGGCTGCTGCTCAAGGTTCTGGTTTCGACCTTTGTTGCGACTCTTATCTTCGCCGTGCCGGCGCATCCGGAATTGGTTTCGCCGCTTTATGCGCGGGGATACACGGTCATCCCGGAGCCTCAGCAGGTGAAACTAGGGGATGACGATTTCCCCCTCGCTGCCAACTGGCGGCTGGAATTGGGCCGAGGGGTTGAGCCCAACTCCGCCGCCGTCGAGGTTCTGAAAGAGGGGTTCGAGGAGCGCCACGGCATCAAGCTGGCGGAGCGCGGAAGCGGGCCGGCGATTCGCCTCGAGATCCAGCCCGACTCGGTACCGGTGGGAGAGGCCCAGGACAAACAAAAGGAGGCATTGGCCGCGCAGACTTACCAATTGAAACTCGCGAGAACCGGGATCACCCTCCGGGCGAATGCGCCGGCCGGCTTATTTTACGGCGTCGAGACGCTCGTGCAGTTGGTTAAGCCCGCGGGTGAGGGTGGGAGGTTGCCGGAGGGCGAGATCGTCGACTGGCCCGATGTGCAATATCGTGAGATTTTCTGGGATGAACAATTCCATCTGGATCATCTGGACGTCATCAAGCAGGCGATTCGTCGCGCCGCCTTTTTCAAGGTCAACGCCTTCACTCTGCGTTTGAATGAGCACTTCGAGTATGCGAGCGCTCCGGCCCTGGTGGATCCCTACGCCCTCACGCCGGCGCAATTGCAGGAGCTGACCGACTACGCTTTGCACTATTACGTTCAAGTCGTCCCTTATCTCGATGGCCCTGCCCACGTGAACTTCATCCTCCAGCGCGATGAGTACGCGAACCTTCGCGAGTTTCCGGAAGAAGCTTTTGAGATGTGCTCGACCAATCCCGCTACATACAAGCTCTTGGAGGGAATGCTCCAGGACTTGATCAGCGCCAACAAGGGCGCGACGTATTTCCACCTCTCGACCGATGAGGCATGGTTTATCGGCAAGGCGGATAACACCCAATGCCACGAAGCGGCGCGGGCGAAAGAGTTGGGAAGCCCCAGCAAGCTTTGGGTCGAGTACACCAACCAGACGGCGAACTTCCTCAAGGACCATGGCCGCCAAGTGATTTTCTGGGGCGAAGACCCGATGCAGGCGGAAGACATCCCCTTGCTCCCGCCCTGGTTGATCAATGGCGAAGTCTACAGTCCGGCATATAATCAGGCTTTCCGGGCGCGCGGCCTCCGGCAAATCATCTACACCAATAGCCTGCCGGACGACCCGCTCTTCCCGTTTTACTATGTGCTCTCTCCCAAGAATCTGCTGCACTCCGAGGAAGGCGCGCAGGAGCGGGCCACGCAGGTCTTTGATGAGATCTCGCACACGATGGCTCGCCGGCAAGCGGATATCATGGGAGTGGGCGTCTATGCCTGGGCGGATGAGGGCCCGCATCCGGAGACCTATTGGTTGGGCTACGCCGTGGGCGCCTCGGCGGCCTGGCATCCCGGCTCACCTGACCCTCACGAACTGACCCAAAGCTTTTACGACCTCTTCTACGGCAGGGGCGCAACCCAGATGGGCCGGCTCTATCAACTGATGAGCACGCAGGCGCAGTTCTTTGCCGGCAGTTGGGACAGTGAGCCTTTCGGGCCGGTGGTGTTTGGCTATTCCTACGGCGTCGGTCCCTACACCCCGCACCACGCGATCTTGCCGCTCCCCGCCGTGCCTTCCTCCGACTACCTGCGGCTTCGCCTTGACTGGAGTCAGGAAAATGCCCGGCGCCTGGAACTGGCGTGGAAGTTCCTCGGTGAGAATGATGAGCTGGAAACACTCCTCTACAAGAATCTGCCCGCGGTGCAGTTCAACCGTCACAACCTGGAAGTCTATCTCTCCATCGCCAAGCTCTGCCGGCAGAACCTCTTGCTGCTGAAAGGCCTGGAGGAGATCAGCGGCGCTCTGGAAACCGCGCAGAGTCATGCGGCAAAACTACAATACACTGACGCCGTGGAGGCGCTCGACCAGGCGCTCGACACTGCGGGCCGAATCCGCGACGAGCGCAACCAGGCTCTCCACGACGCCACCACGGCTTGGTATAAGACTTGGTTTCCCCGAGTGCGTGAGGCTAACGGACGCCACGTGGCGCGCGCTCCCCAGGACTTCGTGGATACTCAACCCACCGAGAGGGCTCGCCGCGCCCAGGAGGGCCTGATGTACTTGCTCGACCGGGAGTTTGCCCTGCCCTTCGGCCAATGGGTCAACGACGTTCAAGACGCCAGAAACCGTTATGCCGCCGCCCACAACCTTCCCGCGCGCGAGGGCAAGTTCGATTGGCAAGACGCCGAAACCCTGCACGGCCAAACCATCGATCGTGGGTTGTAGACTAAACGACGTCGATGATGATGAGCGTGATGTCATCCTGCTGGGTCACGGAAGCCGGCTGCCAGTGGCGTATCTCTGCGAGCAACTGCTCCGACAGCTCAGAGGGCGGGCGCGAGTGATTGCGGCGAACAACTTGTTCAAGCTGGCGATCTCCAAATGGCTCGCCGGCGGCATTCTCGGGTTCAATGACCCCGTCGGTGTATAGCAGGAAGCGGTCGCCGGAGTTGAGCGGAATTTCACAAACAGGATAGTCGGAATCCGGTGCGACTCCAATCAGCAGGCCGTTGCTTTCGATACGGTCCAGCTTGCCCTCCCGCCAGCACAGAAGCGGTGGATGTCCAGCGGCCGAATACAACGCCTTCCGAGTCTCCATATCAAGCCACAAATAGGCGGCGGAAACGAACTGACTCCGCAGTTGGCCCGAGAGAATTCGATTCAACCCGCGCAGCACTTCGGGCGGGTCAGGCGCGCAGGACACCACCGATTGCATCGCCACCTTGATCATTGCCGCGATGAGCGCAGCCGGAACCCCGTGACCGGAGACATCCGCCACCAGGAAGCCCACCCGGTTCGGACCCGCGAGAATGAACTCGTAGAAATCGCCGGCGACGGCGGTCATGGGACGATACACAGCGTGAATACGAAGGCCTTTGAGTTCGGGAACGCAGCTCGGAAGGATTGAACTCTGGATCTCGCGGGCGATCTCGAGTTCGTTTTCAATGGAGAGCAGGCGGCGCTCGTCAGCGAAAACCTTCTCGGCGGCTACGTATCCAAGTGAGAAAACAAACACCGCAAACGCCAGCGGTTCGAGCGGGGGATACGAAGGACGGCGGAGAAGGATCATCAAATTTTCATAGAGGACCGCAACCGCCAGGACCAGCGTGCCGATTACCGAAATCGGGCTTTGGATGACCAGGAATCTTTTCGCCAAACTTGGGACAGCGTTTACGACCGCCAGCAGCAGAAGGCACCAGATCGCCAATAGACTGTTATAGGGTATGAATCTGTCAGGCGATCCGGTGATGAGGGTTGAGCAACTAGCTACAATGCCGAACACCGACGCCACGATCGCCGTGACCTGCAAGATAGGACGCAACTTTCCAAGGCTCAGCTCCAGCCAGAAAAGGAGTGCGGGAATAAGGATCAGGTACGTGACAATCCATATCACCTGAGGGCGACTGGCCCAGGCCGAACGCGGCAATAGACTAAACGCCGCGGGCATTTGCGCTAGTATGCGGGCGCCATACATCGCGCTGAAGATCCCGAACCATATTAGGATACGGACTCTGGCGCCACCACGAATCGCCGCGATGCCGCAAGCCGCCAGACCCACGAACAGAAAAACGGTGCCCAGCATGATGCCGGCGACCTGGCCACGAAGCATCGCCAGAACTTGATCTTCCAAACGCGCACCCCCCGGTGACTGCCAACCTTCCAGAGTGGCGGAGTGTACCACAGACTGCCCCGCCCAGCCGGCCTCACCCAATAAAGGTCACCAAATGAAGGGGACGAGCCGGGAGCGGGTGCGGAGGCAATATTCGGGATAGCCGGGCAGTTCCGGGCGGAGAATTTTCTCCTCGTTGAGGAGGCGGAAAACGATGGCAGGAATGAGGAGGGCAAAGGCGGGCAAGGCAAGGTACGAGCCCAGCGCCAAGGGGGTCGCGAGGCACATCCCAACCAGGGCGGAATACATGGGGTGGCGAACGAAGCGGTAGGGGCCGCTGGAAATGACTCGCTGGCCGGCCTCGACTTGGATGGTGCTGGAGGCGAAGCTGTTGACCCTCAGCACCCAAAACACCAGGAGGAAACAGCCCAGAACGAGGGCCTGAGAAAGCAACATAAGCCAAAGCGGCACGGGACCCAGGGAAGTACGTGACCAGCCGAAGCGGTAGTCCAAGCCAGGAAGCAAGAGCGAGGGGAAGAAAATCAGACCCCCGACTACCTGGAAGAACTTCTGTGCGCCGACTTTCTCCTTCGACTCCAGTCGACGTTCGAGCAACTGGCGATCGTGTTTGTAGAGGTAGCGGAAAATGAGAAGAATGGGGATGAAAACCACCGCCATCAAGGCCCACCCCTGCCAAAACCTAAACGACCCCGCGGGCATGAACAACATTGCGGCGGCGGTGATAAGGCCAAAAGGAATCCGAAGCAGCAATTTTGATTTGAGACTCATGTGATCCGCCGCTTCGAGGTACGCCCGCTCATCCTTCGCCCATCCAGGCGCCGTAGGGCTTGAGAGCCTCAACGTTATCGCACACGGCCTTGATGGCCGCGGTGATGGGCACCGCAAGAACCAAACCGAACCCTCCCCACAGCCAGGACCAGAACATCATGGAAATGGTCACCGCGAGCGCATTCAGGTTGACGCGCTGGCCCACGAGCTTGGGCGTGAGGACGTTGACGGCCACGAAATGAACCACCGCCACGGCGATGCCGATGGTTATAAAGGGGCCCGTGGTGTCGTATTGCATCAGCGCGACCAGCAAGGGAGGTAGAATTCCCAGCGCCACGCCGATGTAGGGAACCAGGCTGAGAATCGCCGAAAGAGGTCCCAGCAGCAAGGCGTATTGAAGATGGATAATGGCGAAGACGGGGGTGATGAGGCCGGCGGAAATGAGCCCCACGAATAGGTTCCCCACCACAAATTGGCGTAACATGCGGGCGATGGCATGGATCACCTCTTCCGCCTGCTGGCGCCGGTGGATGGGAAAAAGGTTCAACGACGCCGCCCACATCTGGTTCTTCGAGGTGAGCATGAAAAACACCAGGAAAGGAATGAACATCACGGTGACGGTGAAGGCGTAAACCGATCCGAGTTTCCCCAACAGGAATTGCATGTAGGGGGATTCCTGCTGCAACCGCACCGTCGGCATGTTGGCCTCGGGGGAAGCCGGCATTATGGTCTGCGTAGTCTGCTGGATGTTGTGGGCCGTTATTTGAAGATGCGCGGTGATTTGCTTCAGCCTCTCGACCAGCTTGGGCATGGAATCAATAAAGGCCTGGGCGCGATCGTAGATCGCGTAGATAACCAAGTACGCCACGGTGAGCATCAGAAGCACCATGATGAGTGAGGCCAACCAGCGGGGAATTCGGTAACCCTCCATCGCTCGGACTCCCGGGTCCAGGACCGCGGCAATCAGGATGGAGCAGATTAATGTGATGACGACCGAGCTGGCGTAATAGATGCAGCCAAAAAGAACGGCAATGGCGATGATCTTCGCACTGGCGGAAGCGGACGCCACGGGAGTCTCGGAATGGGTTTCAGACATGCGGTGTGCCCTCGAAAGGGATTCTAGCTTGCCGCGCCCGGAATTGCCAGAGAAGAGCTATATGACCATGTCCATGAGGAGTGACTCATTTTGAATTGGCACGACCGTCTTGGCGGTGACCGCTCACGGGCAGGATGTCCGCGCCATTTCAAAATGAGTCGCTAAGCAGCCAAGGGTAGTGGTGTTATTTGGAAGTGCCACGGGCGTCCCGCCCGTGAACGGTCACGGCCAAGATGGCCGTGCCACAGCAAATGACACCACTACCCGGCCAAGGCTTCTTTGGGGAACGCGGTGACATGCATAGTATAATGGCTCTTTTGAATTTCCGCGCCTCGTGCTGGGTATCATACGGGCAGGAGAAACACGAGGGAAGGCGACGGTTCGCAGTGGCGCCTCAAGGATGACATGAAATTCTCGCGTCGCAATTGGCTGGGTTCTTCGGCAATACTCTTGGGGTCAGGAGTTCTTGATGCGCTCACCACGCCCTTGTGGCGATGGAGAGGGACTCCCGTGCTTCAGGCGGCCACCGTAACCCAGCCGGAAGCGCCTTCCCCCGTCACTTTCGTGGATGTGGCGAAAGAGGCCGGCTTGGACGTCTCCAACGTGTGGGGGGGCGTGAAGCACAAGGATTACATTGTTGAAGCCAAGGGCAGCGGGCTGGCCTTTTTCGATTACGACCAGGATGGCTGGCTCGACATCTATCTCACCAATGGCGACCGCCTGCCGGGCGAGGAACCCTACCCCGACGGCAAGACCCCAACCCAGCACCTCTATAAGAACAACCGCGACGGGACGTTCACGGATGTGACGGAAAAATCCGGCTTGAGCCGCACCGGATGGGGCACGGGCGTTTGTGTAGGCGACTATGACAATGACGGTTGGGATGACCTGTTCTGTACCTATTGGGGTCACAACGTGTTGTGGCACAACAACGGCGACGGCACGTTTACAGATTTCACCAAGAAGGCGGGATTGTGGGAAGAGCGCGTCCGGTGGGGCTCCGGCTGCACCTGGGTTGACTACGACCGCGACGGGTTCCTTGACCTGTTCGTGTGCAACTACATCGAGCTGGACCTTAAGACGGTGCCGAAGCCGGGGCAAACTGGTTATTGCCAATGGAAGGGCATTCCGGTCATGTGCGGCCCGCGCGGACTCCAAGGCGGGATGAATATTCTCTACCATAACAACGGCAACGGAACTTTCACCGATGTTTCGGAGAAGGCGGGCATCCTGAAGCCGGGGCCGCGCTACTCCATCACCGCTGTCGCCTACGATTTCGATAACGACGGCTGGCCGGATATCTACGTGGCGGTTGACTCCGAGCCAAGCATGCTGTTTCAAAATAAACACGACGGGACGTTCGAAGACGTCGCGGTCCTGGCCGGGTGCGCCTACAACGAGGACGGGCAGGAACAGGCCGGCATGGGCATCGGGGTGGCGGACTATGACGGCGACGGCTGGCTGGATATTTTCAAGACCAACTTTACCGATGACACACCCGACCTGTATCACAACAACAAGGACGGAACTTTCACCGACGTGACCTTCGTGTCAGGCTTGGGTGTGAACACCCAATATGTGTGCTGGGGGGCCGGCTTTATGGACTATGACAACGATGGGTGGACGGACATCTTCCACGTCACCGGCCAGGTTTACCCGGAAATCGATCAGTACCACCTGGATGCGCATTTTCTTTCGCCCCGGCTCGTCTATCGCAATCTCGGAAATGGCAAATTCAAGGATGTCTCAAAAGAATTGGGGCCGGGGGTAACCGCAAATTTTTCCAGCCGCGGTTGCGCTTTCGGCGACTACGATAACGATGGCGACATGGACGTGCTGATCCTGAATATGAACGATTACCCGTCGCTTCTGCGCAACGACGGCGGCAACAAGAAGAATTGGATCAATATCAAATTGCTCGGTACGCTGTGCAATCGCACGGCCATCGGAGCGCGCGTGAAGGTGGTGACCGGGAAGCATGAGCAGATTGATGAGGTCCACACCGGCACGAGTGTGATGTCGCAGAGCGACCTGCGCCTCCATTTCGGTTTGGGTCTGTCTCCGCAGGCGGACTTGATCGAGGTCAAGTGGCCCACCACGCAGAAGGTGGAGAGATTCACGAATATCGCCGCCAACCAATTCCTCACCATCAAGGAAGGCGCGGGAATCATCAAGCGTGAAAAGCCCAACGCCACCGCTAAGCCCTGAGGGCCAGCCGCCTTTTCTGCGCAGGGCAGCATATAATGATAGGAGAGCCCGGTTAATTTTCTCAAACTACGGTGAGGAATATGAGCATTCGCGCTAGCGTCGATTTGAATCTTGATCCGTCCTCGGCCTTTGATGCATTTGTTGAGGAATTATCTACTGCCGTGTCGCGACTCGGGATGCGGTTCCAAGCCGGAGCGGATGGTTGCGTGGTAGAAGGTGCTATCGAGGTGGGGCGGGTAGTCCGCTGGCAACCCCCAGAAGAAATCGTACTCGAATGGCATGCGGCTGATTGGCAGCCCGCTGAGGTAACATCGTTAGCGGTGCGGTTCGCGCCTCTTGAGGAGGGCACTCGGGTGACCCTGGAACACACGCCGTGGGGCAAGCTGTTGGGAGACCAAGGGAATGAGCTGGCCGGTTGGTTTGCGGGCGAGGTGGCCGCCCCGCTTCTTGGCGCGATGGCCCCCCGTCGTTTGGGCGATTGGATCACCGACCGCCGGGCGCGGCGTCCGTCGGGGCCTCAGGGGCGCGCCACCTATCGCGATCCCCTCTACCATCGCCCCAACTTCAAAGCCATACTGGCGGTCCTGGGGCTAAGACCGGACGACTATTTGCTCGAGGTCGGTTGTGGGGGCGGGGCATTCTTACAGGACGCTCTAAAAAGTGGCTGCAAAGCGGCGGCCATCGATCACAGTCCCGACATGGTAAGAGTGGCTAGCGAGGTTAACCACGAGGCGATTCAACAGAAACGGCTGGAGATTCGCGAGGGTGACGCCGGGTCACTGCCTTACCCGGATGGGACTTTCACTTGCGCAGTGATGACCGGGGTTTTTGGTTTCATATCGAATCCTGTGAAGGCGCTCTCCGAGATTCGACGGGTCTTCGCGCCGGAGGGGCGCTTGGTACTCTTTACCGGCTCCAAGGAACTGCGAGGGACACCCGCCGCGCCGGAGCCGGTGGCCTCGCGCCTATACTTTTACGAAAACGAGGAATTGGTGGAACTGGCGCGAAAGGCTGGATTTAGTGAAGCCCACCTGGAGTGGCCTGACTTTGAACCTCTCGCCCGCGAGGCGGGAATACCCGAGGAAGCTCTGGAACTTTTCAAGGGGGGCAGCGGTGGGCAGCTCCTGATTGCACGCAAGGAATAGCTTTTTTGGACAGGAGGGAAGAGGATGGACCTCCAATACCCCGTAGGGAAATTTACATGGAATCGCAGCGGCGAAGGTTTGCTGGCCAGCGAGGCGGAGCGGCAACAGTGGCTTGCCGACATCGAGGAAACGCCGGCGCAACTGCGGGCGGCAGTCTCGGGGCTTACGCAAGCGCAGCTTGACGCGCCTTACCGGCCCGGTGGCTGGACCGTCCGCCAGGTGATTCATCATCTTGCGGACAGCCACATGAACGCCTATGTGCGCTTCCGTCTGGCGCTCACCGAGGACAAGCCCACCATCAAGCCCTACGACCAGGCTTTATGGGCGGAATTGGGCGACGCGCGCACGGCCCCCGCCGAGCTTTCCTTGGCCCTGATCGACGCGCTGCATCGACGCTGGGTGATCTTGCTGCGTTCGCTCAAGCCGGAGGATTTTTCCCGCCCCCTGAAGCATCCGGAACTGGGACAGGTGACGCTGGAGAAATATCTGGCGATGTATGCCTGGCACGGGAAACATCACGCGGCCCACATCACCGGCCTGCGCCAGCGCTCGGGTTGGATAGCGGCCAGCGCGTAAGGCCTTTGGACAACCGAGCCGTAACCAAAACCGTCTCGTAGGGGCACCCCTCGTGGCTGCCCACCACAAGGGCACCCACGAGGGGTGCCCCTACCATTCCTTCATCACCAGGAGAGTGGGGTAGGGTGTCGCAAGAGTTGAGGGGCTGAACATCACAAGTTTCGTACTGGAAATGATGATGCCGGCCACGGCGCCGTCAGAAGAACTAACGCTGAAGGTCCCATCGGAATTGACATTGTAGGTAGTGGCGAGGAAGGACGAACCCGCTTCTTGCCCGCTCGTCGAACTGAGGTCCGTGGTGCCGGTAATGTTCCCATTGCCATCCGGCGCGATAGGGTCCACTTCCGCCTGCGCACTTTGGATGACGACCTCCGCCATCCCGCCGAAAAAGTTTCCCGAGAACGAGGCGTTGTTGAAAGGACCTGCCGACTGCGGTTCGAAAGATCCTGTGTCCACGCCCGGGGCGGCATCCACAATGAAGCCCGTGTTCAGGTTTGTCAGATAGAGCACGGGAGGCGCACCTCCGCAACTTTGGCTATCGCTGCTGAGGGTCACCCGGCCGGTGGGCTCGACGGCGTAGGTGCAGGTCAAGATACTGGAAATCTGCATGGTGCCCGCCCGATCTTCATAGTACGTGATCCCCATGGAACTGCTCCCATCGGCGGTCGCCGTCTCTACGGAGACGGTCGTCGCGGTACCGACTAAGCTCAGCCCGTTAAGGGAAAAAACCATATTGCCGTTCAGGGAAGCCTGCGTAAAGCCGGAACCTCCCGCCGGCACGCTTTGCTGGTCCCACTCCCCGCTGGCGAAGGGGCCGGGGTCGGCATTCACCACCAGCAGTTGAGAGCTGGACACAGCATAGAACGTGATGTTGGCGTTGGTTTCTAACAGGGCGAGGATTCCCGTGCCGCGGCCATTGGCATCGAGGGAGGTATATGTCCCGGCAACATCGGGGGCCCCCGTGGTGGAGATGGTCCAGGCATCGTTGCAGTCCTGCTCCAGGCCGTTGAAGGTGTCGCCGCTCGCGCTGATCACGCCCACACAGGCGTCACGCCCGCCTTGCGGAGAGGGGTCCCAGCCGACGGTGCGGAAAACGTAACTGCCGCTCAGCCCACCGGCAAAGGCGCTGGAGGCTTGGAGCAGGAGCGGGCCCGCCGCGATATAGGCGCTGGGGCTGGGGCTGTCCCACTCGATCATCCGTCCGGCGGTGGCGATGTTGGAAGACATCGACCCGAGAGCGAAGTGGGTTACGAAGGTTCCGAAGGGGGTCGCCAGGGTAGCGCAACCGCGATGGTCTGATCCCACCGTGTAGGAGCTGGCCGAGGTCACGATGTTGCCGTTTTGGGGACCCAAAACGCCGTTGGTGTCAGCTTCGCCGGCCGTGATCCTGCCGGTGCCGTCGGCGGTGAAAGAGCCCACCACGCTCAGGAATCCGACGTCATTAAACCCGCTCAGACTGAAAACATAGGACCCGCTAAGGACCGCGTTATGGCCCGAACTGGCGCACGCTTCCGCGGCGTTGTCGACCGTCATGCTGAGCGCTTGCGTTTGGGTTTCGGGGGGCGAACTTGAATCCGTAACCATGACGGTGAAATATGCCGTCCCCGTGGATGATGGCGTTCCCGCAATTGCGCCCGTTGATGAGTTTATGAGCACACCGACGGGAAGCGCGCCGGTGGGGACACTCCAAGTGTAGGGCGGTTGGCCGCCCATCACCGCCACCTTGGCGTTGTAAGGCGTGTTCAGTGTGCCCTCGAGCAGGGATGACGTGGTGATGGCCAACGGTCCCGGAGCGCCAATCGCAATGGTCAGGGACTGGGTTTGGGTCTGCGGCGTTGGGCTCGAATCTCTTGCGGCGACCGTAAAGGTGAAATTCCCCTGCGACGTCGGGCTTCCGGAAATCACGCCCGAGCTCGGCTGCATCGTCAAGCCCGGAGGAAGCGAACCCGTCGCCAAGCTCCAAGTATAGGGAGGGGTACCACCGCTGGCATCAATTGCTGCAAGGTAAGTGATCCCCTCGGACCCGGCCGGCAACGATGCGGTGATCATGCTCATCACCGTGACGACGGTGAGGCTAAGCTGGGCTTGCGCCGAGTCCGGACCGCCCGGCCCGGCGGACGAATCGGTCACTTGCACCGTGAAGGTGAAAGTCCCAGGTACGGTGGGATCTCCGGCGATGACCCCGGAACTACTTAACGATAAGCCGGTCGGCAAAGCGCCGCTGGCCAAGATCCAGGTAAGCGTCCCCACGCCGCCCGTGGATTGCAGAGTGGCGGTGTAGTTCGCATTCGGTGTGGCATTGGTAAGCGTGGTGGTGGTGATGCTCATTCCCCCGGTGGCGGTGAGGCTGAGATGCGCTTGCGCCGAAGCCGGACCGCCCGGCGCGGCGGACGAATCGGTCACTTGCACGGTGAAGGTCCAAGTCCCGGACACGGTGGGATCTCCGGCGATTGCCCCGGAAGTGCTCAACGACAACCCGGTCGGCAAAGTGCCGCTGGCCACGCTCCAGTTGAGCGTTCCGGCGCCGCCCGTGGCTTGGAGAGTGGCGCTGTAGTTCGTACTCAGTGTGGCATTGGCAAGCGTGGCGGTGGTAATGCTAGGCGGAGGAGAAACTACCACCGCGGCTGAAGCAGTCTTGGTGGGGTCGGCGACGGAGGTTGCCGTAACCATGATGCTGAGGTTGGCCGAAACCGAAGTCGGGGCATCATACGTTGCCGTGGTCGTCGTGGTGTTGGTAAAGGTCCCACAGGCCGTGCCCGTACACCCCGCCCCGGAAGCGCTCCACGTCACTCCCTTCGCGCTCGAGTCGTTTTCGACGGTCGCGGCGAATTTCACGGTTTGTCCCTGATCGATACGGGTATCGGTCGAAGGGGAAATGGAAACGGAGATAGAGGGTGGAGGAGGGGGAGTCCCGCCTCCGCCGCCTCCGCCCCCCCCACCGCACGCGCACATAACCGCCAAGCCGCAGATTGCGGGCAAGATTCTATTTAATAATTTCTGTACTGCGAATACAGTCCGAGATTCAAGGTGGAATGGCCGGGAAATGGCTTTCCTGATTCCACTCGATCCTTGCCTTGGTTGGACCTTTCGATGCATCTTCCTTCTCCGTGGGCGGAGTGCCGGTGGGAGGCATGGACCGCGCTGCCACCACATTAGAGTTCCTTCATGATTGGTTATCGGCGGATGCCAGTCACGGGATGAGGCGATTTGGCGGGAACCCCCTACCTGCGGCATTGGGGCCCGCAGCCGCATCAGCGGCCGTGCGAGTTTGTGGAGAGATTGGAGGCGGGGTTCAGGATGAAATGCGGAAAGTGTATTTCCGCAGGCGGTTCAGTTGTGGGGGGGGTACGCAAAAGACGGCTCACCCCTCGCTGCCCCAGCAGCAAGGGCCCAGCACGAGCGAGGCTGAATTCTATTGCTGTCCGATCAGCAGGGTCGGAAATGTCAAGATCGGATTATTGACGATGACAAACTTGCTCCCGGAAATCGCAATGCCAACCGTGGTTCCGCCGGAAGAACCCGTGCTGAAAGTCCCATCCGAATTCAAAAAGTACGTGTCCGAGCCGGCAGCACCTGCGGTCTGACTGAGGGTCGAAGCAGTGTCGCTGGTGCTTGTCAGAATTCCGTTGCTCGTCAGAGTCACAATGCCCACTTCCGCCTGCGCGGCTTGGTTGACCACTTCCGAAGTGCCCACGAAGTAGGTTCCGGCCAAGGAGGCGTTGGTGAGGCCCGTCGTCTGGGGTTCAAAGGATCCCAGCTCAATCGCTGAGTCGGTGCCGAGCACGAAAGCGCTATTGAGGGAATTCAGATAGGAAATGGGGGGATTGGCGCCGCAACTGCTACCATTCAGTGTCACCAGGCCAATCAAGACGACCGTATAGCTGCAAGTGGTACTGGCAGTTTGCCAAGCGCCCGCTACGTCGCGGTAAATCTGACTTACGACGGAGCTGCTTCCATCGGCGGTCTCCGTCGCAATCGACACGTCGCCGGCGGCCCCCGATAGTCCCAGCCCGCTAAGATAGGCTGCAACATTACTGTTGAAGGAAGATTGGTTGAAACCCTGGATGCCGGTCGGCACCTCTTCCTGCTGCCAATCCCCACTAAAGGCAGGGCTGGGATCGGCGTTGATCATGAAGAGTTGGGTGCTGGATACCCAATAGAACGTGAGGTCAGAGATGTTTCCCGCCACTAATAGATTCCCGGTGCCACGCCCGTTGGTATCCGCCGTGGAATAGGTGTTGAGCGAAGTGTTTGTGATCGTGTAGGTATTGGTCGTGTTGGAGACCGTTCCGTCATCGTTGCAGTATTCTTGCAGAGAACTGAACTTAAATTTGGTGCCCGCCACCACCCCGATGCAAGCGACACGGCCGGAAGTGGAGGGATCCCAGCCCGCCGTCCGTAGTGCGTAACTTCCGGTGAGGGGGGAGAGAAATGCGGTCGAGCTTTGCTGGAGGATCTGGCCGGCGGCAACATAGGCGCTGGGGCCGGGGCTGTCAAACTCAATGATGCGGCCTTGGGTGGCGACCCCCGCGGATACGGCCCCCAGGGCGAACCGCGTGGAAAATGTCCCGAACGGAGTCGCGAGCGTGGCGCAACCTCGGTTGTCAGGTCCCACCGAGTAAGAACTGGCGCTGGTAATGACGTTACCATTTTGGGCGCCCAGAACGCCGTTGGTGTCAGCTTCACCGGCCGTGATGTTACCGGCGCCATCGGCGGTGAAGGAGCCCACCACGGCAAGAAAACCTCCCCCATTCGTGCTACTGGGAAGCGCATTATATCCGCGCAGGGTGAAGGCATATTGCCCCACCAGCAGGGAATCGTTACCTGTACTCGAGCAAGCCACCGGCGCGGCATTGGTGGTGATGCTCAGTTGTTGGCTGGAGGTCTGCGGCGGCGAGCTTGTATCCGACACTTCGACGGTGAAGGAAGACGTGCCGGGCGCGCCGGTCGGAATGCCCGAAATCGCCCCTGTCGTTGGGCTGAGCGCCAACCCCAAGGGCAGCGTCCCCGCGGTGACGGTCCAAACGAGGGGCGGCGTGCCACCCGTCGCCTTGAGTTGCCCCTGATACGCCGTATCCACTGCGCCATCCAGCAGTGAGCTTGTCCTGATGGTCAGCGGTCCCGAGGGGTTTATGGTAATGGAAAAGGTTGAGCTGATGTAATACTGCTGTATGGGGCTGGAATCAAAGGCCTCCACAACAAAGGAAGCGGTACCCTGCACGGTAGGCGTACCGGAAATCACCCCGGTACTTTGCTGCAACACCAGTCCCGAAGGCAAGCTGCCGCTGTACATTTTCCAGGTATAAGGGGGCATTCCCCCCGTGGAGGTGAGGGTAGCGTTGTAGGGGACGCCCACATTGCCATTCGGCAATAAGGCGTTGGGGACGGTTAGGACGCCCACAATGGTGAGGCTCAGCGTCTGTTGCGTGGAAAGCGCGCCGCCCGGCGCCCCCGATGAATCCGTCGCCTTGACCGTGAAAGTGGATGTGCCCCCGGTGGTGGGGGTTCCGAGAATTGTTCCTGCATTGTTCAGGGACAAACCGGCCGGTAAGGTTCCGCTAACCAGGCTCCAATTCAAGGGCTGTACACCGCCGGTGCCCACCAGAGCGAAGTCGTAAATATAATTGGGCGTGGCGCTGGGCAGATTGGTGGTAACGATACTCGGTGGTGGCAAGACGTAGAATATTGCGGTAGCGGTCTGGAGCGGGTTGGCCACGGAGGTTGCCGTCACCGTAATCGTCAAGCTGGCTGAAACCGACGCAGGAGCCGTATAGGTTGCCGACAGAGACGCAACGTTGGAAAATGTTCCGCACGACTTGCCGGCGCATGCTGCCCCGGTGGCGCTCCACGCCACGCCGGCATTCGAAGTGTCACCGGCCAAGCTCGCGGTGAACTGCAAGCTCTGCCCTTGGTCGATGCTGGGCGGACTATTGGGATTAATGGTCACTCGAATCAGCGACACTGGGGGTGGCGAGTTGTGGCCGCAACCACACATCCACACCAGGATCGAGAGTGCCAGCACGAGCTTCTTCATTATGTATGCCTTCCCTCTACCGTAACACATCCCTCAGGTCTTTGGGTATATCTGGGATTACCACCCCTCGCATCAACACCGGCTCGCGGCCACTGGCGGAAAGCCTCATGGGAAAGATGATGAAACGCTTCGAAACGCTGCCTCGCACCTCGCTGAAATCCGCCCGCACGGCCATTGCGCCAGGGCGTCCCCAGCAACACAAGTTGCCCCACCGTCGGCACGATCAGGAAAGGTTGTGATCGGTTGACGTGGAAGTAATAGAAAACTGAAGCACCACCGCTAAAATCGACGATCATCAGTGGCGAGTCCCGCCATCCTTGCAGAACGAAAAGCCGAGCCCGCCTTCGCCGGGATGGGCATCCACCCCCCCAGCAAAGGCAACATATATTTCTACCTGCGTCTAAAAGTAATGTCAATTCTCCGTGAGCCCAGGGTTCCGTCAAAGTCCGACGGGGGATGAGAAAGACCCCTCACCCGTCCCGCCCCGGCTGGTAAGAACGCCGGCGGCGGTCCACCCTGTCTCCCCCAAGGGGCGAGGGAGCAAGTTCAACTCTCCCCTCGCCCCCTTGGAGGCCGTTTCAAAACTCAAAGCGGGAAGTGGCGAGCAGAATGCTAAGCGCAAGGGCATGAGCGGAGAGATTCACGCAAATTATGATCAGGTATTTTTATTGCCGCCGGCGTTCGAGGA
>Ga0326727_10005474_pt1 | contig 36282 bp, 32 predicted proteins | sample MB2enrmetagenome_FD_207643 | JGI IMG/M metagenome (GOLD analysis project Ga0326727, IMG submission 207643) | Lab enriched peat soil microbial communities from McLean, Ithaca, NY, United States - MB29MY | ecosystem: Environmental > Terrestrial > Soil > Wetlands > Peat | place: USA: New York...
TACAAGAAATATGGCCAAAGGAGTCCGGATGGGCAATCAGTTGCGTGTTGGCTCATTCTGGGTCAATCAGCACAACTATCTTGCGACCGAATTCCCGTGGGGTGGAAGCAAGGAGAGCGGGATCGGAAAAGAAAGCGGCGTCCACGGCATGCTGGAATTCACCGAGCTGAAGATGATGTGCCTGGAGATGATCGAATAACAATTAGCTGCGGATCTTCGCCGATTACACGGATTGAATCCGGGAAGATCCGTGGTTGAAATGGCGCAAGATTGCCCAGCACTTGGAACTGGGAACTTACAGAGGGGAGGATCAATGAATTCAGAGTATCGGGTACTCATTAACGGCGAGCTGTGCGAGTCGGCAACTCGAGAGACAATGGAAGTCATCAACCCGGCAAACGGCAAGGTCGTGGGCCTCGCTCCCAAATGCACTGAGCTGGAAGTTGACAGAGCGGCGGAAGCAGCCTGGAAGGCTGCGCCGGCCTGGGCGGAAAAATCTCCGACAGACCGGGCTGCGGTTTTCTTTAAAATGGCAGAGCTTCTCCGAGCTCATCGGGACGAGTGGGCAAGACTTGAAACCATGCAATATGGCGGGCCCATCTTCAAAACATACAATTTCGATATGCGCTTCGACGCAGAACATTTCGAATTCATGGCGGGCGTTGGGAGAGCTGTGACAGGCAAAACGCTGCCTGTGGGTCCACAAGCCATGTCAATGACCATTCGCCAGCCTTTGGGCGTAGTTGGCCTAATTACACCATGGAATTTTCCGCTCGTTACGGCTATATCAAAAATTACGCCGGCGCTGATGATGGGGAATACCGCCGTCGTGAAGCCTCCTTCCTGCGCCCCGCTCACCGTTCTGAAACTCGGCGAAATTGCAGTCGAGGCCGGGATTCCGCCGGGCGTGCTCAATATTGTTACCGGCCCCGGGTCATCCGTAGGGGAGGCTTTGGTTAAACACCCGTATGTCGCCAAGATCAATTTCACCGGCGATTCGGAGACAGGCAAGCGTATTCTGGCGCTTGCCAGCGCTGTGGTGAAGCCGGTTGCGTGTGAGTTGGGAGGCAAGAATGCATTCATCGTGCTTCCGGATGCGGATATGAAAGCCACAATTGAAGGAGCTATTTGGGGCGGCTTCTTTAATTCCGGTCAGAACTGTGGTGCTTCGAGCCGCTATCTCGTGCACGAATCCATCTACGATGAATTCGTAAGAAAATTTGTGGCGGCCGCGAAATTACTGCGTGTCGGGGATCCTCTGAACCCGGAGACCATGATGGGGCCTGTGGCCTACAAAGGTCATCGGGATACGATTGAGAAATTTGTCGATCGGGCCAAGAAATCGGGTCCCAAACTCCTTCTTGGCGGAGAGCGTCCGAATACGCCCGAGACGAAAGACGGCTATTTCGTCGCCCCTACGATATTTGGAGACTGCGACCCCAAATCGGAAATCATGCAGGAGGAAGTTTTCGGGCCGGTAGTCGCCGTGACAAAATTCAAGACTCCCGAAGAGGCTGTTGCCATTGCCAATGATTCCCGTTTCGGATTGTGTGCGTCTATCTGGACCAAAGACATCCGTCAGGGACTCGTTCTGACCAAACAGCTCAAGGTGGGGACCGTGTGGCTGAACCAGCACCTGTCGATCGTTTTCGAATGTCCTTGGGGTGGATGCAAAGAGTCAGGCCACAGCAAGGAAAATTCGATCATGGTTCTCGACGAATACAGCATGATGAAGAACGTGTGGATTGATCTTGTCGGTACTCCGGCTACCCCGTGGCAAGGCCGCTTCTAGATTGAGGCTTGCAGAGAGCGGAGGGCGGATGGAAAATGGGACTTTCCATCCACCCTCCGCCATTCGCTATCCACAATATCATTGATGCGAAATCTCTCGAACTAAAGTAAGCTAGGCACGCTTACACAAAGGTTTAACATGCCTGCGGACAAAGAACAGGGAAAGTTGGTTGATCTACACGAAGCAGTGAAGGCTCATATTCAGCCAGGAATGAACCTTCACTTGGCAGGGGGCATCGGGGGGCCTAGCGCTGCCATTTGCGAGATCATCCGGCAGTACTGGGGAAAGAATCCCGGGTTCACACTCATTCAAGCCACGGTAACGGGACATGCTCTTAATCTTGTCTACTCCAACCTGGTGAAGAAGCTTGTCTGCTCCGTATGCGCGGAAATCTCCGCGTCAGGACGCCCGAGCAAGGTCATTCAGGATGCCTGCGAAAGCAGACGGGTCGAACTGGAAAACTGGTCGTTAAACTCTCTTCAGCAGCGACTCATGGCCGGAGCTTTCGGGGTGGCCTTTATGCCCACCAAGTCGGTTTTGGGCAGCAGCATCGCTGCGGACAACGAGTCTCACTTCAAAACGATAAGTGACCCATTCGGATCCGGAGACAAGGTCGGGCTGGTAAGCGCGCTTGTCCCGGATATCTCCATTGTGCATGGATGTGTTGCGGATGTGGAAGGCAACACAGTTTTGCAAGCTCCATACGGCGAAGATCTGTGGGGCGCCATGGCCAGCAAAGGCGGCGTTGTTGTTACGGCAGAAAAAATCGTGTCAGCGGAATTTATAAAGAGGTACGCGGCTCTGGTAAAAATCCCTTCTTACGCAGTCGCCGCAGTGGCGCATGCGCCTCTGGGGTTCCATCCTTTTTCATTCACGAACCCAGGGATAAGCGATATCGATCCCTACGAAAAGGACGTGGATTTTCTAAATGTCCTTTACGAGGCTTCCAGGAGTGAACACGCTCTGGAAGAATGGATTCGTGAATGGGTGCTTCAGCGTAGAGACCACGACGACTACCTGGAAAAGCTCGGAGAAAAAAGAGTCGCTGATTTGAAAGGGAGATCGAGGCGGGCCAAGGGCGAATCGGTGCCTGCTCCATTGCCGCAAGAGGATCTGGACGAAGCATTTGAGCCTAGGGAAATGATGCTGATTGCGCTGGCTCGGGAAATATTGCGTAGCGTGGACAGCCTCGGTCACAAGCTAATCCTCGCCGGAGCAGGCGTAGCCGCAACAGCGGCCTTTCTTGCCTACCATCGGTTGAAGTCGTCCGCATTTGAGCTGGCGACTGGAAACGGCCAGATCGGCTATACTCCGGTTCCGGGCGAATCCATCCTTGCAAGCGAAGCTGGAGTGCGAAGCTCAAAAATGCTGACCGACACCGTGATGACGCAAGGAGTTTTTGTCGGCGGCTTGAATAACAGGTGCCTGAGTATTCTCGGTGCCGGCCAGATGGACAAGTACGGAAACATCAATTCCACGAAAACATCCAAGGGCAGGTTTCTCGTGGGCTCTGGCGGCGCGAATGATGCGCTGAACGCCCGTGAAGTGATTATCTGTCTTGACCAATCGAAGGATCGATTCGTGGACCAGCTTTCTTACGTTACCGGCCGCGGGAGTGCGGTAATGAAGGTGGTATCGACGATGGGCATCTTCAGGAAACCGAGTCCGCAAGACGAGCTGCATCTTGTCGCATGCTTCCCAAATCCTCATGGGCGAAACCTGGAAGAAAACGTGAAGGAAATTCGAAATCATTGTGGCTGGAATCTGAAAACAGCGCCCGTGGTCGAGGAAATACCGAAACCTACCCGGGAGGAGTTGCAGCTGCTGCGCTGGCTCAAAGCGTAATTACCCCAATTACCATTTGTAATTCGAGAAGGGATCCATATGACAGGGGGACCGTTGCAGGGGATACGGGTTGTTGAATGCGCCGGTTATCTCAGCGCACCAACCGCATGCTACATGTTGGGTGACCTGGGCGCTGAAATCATCAAGATAGAGGATCGGGAAAAAGGCGATCCTTCTCGCGGCACATCCGCTGTTTTCGGTTCCGCAATGACGTTGCCCAACGGGGAAAACATTCTTTTCGAAACTGCGAACAGGAACAAAAAGAGCGTCACGCTGGACCTGAAGAAGGAGAAGGGCAAACAGCTGCTTTATGAACTTGTTTCCAAGGCGGATGTTTTCTGCACCAATTTCACACAATCCGCGATCGCAAAACTCGGAATCGGCTTCGAGACTCTAAAAAAATACAATGCAAAACTGATTTACGGCCTTGCTACCGGCTACGGACTTGCGGGACCGGAGAGCCGACGGCGAGCCTTCGACAGCGTTGCCCAGGCCCGCTCCGGAATCATGTACGCGCTTGGCGGTGAGCCGGACTCGCCTCCCGCACAGATCGGCGGGCCCGTGTTTGACCAGATGACCGGCACTCTGCTGGTGTATGGGATCTTGGCTGCATTGGTCGCGCGCGACAGGCAGGGAATGGGTCAGCAGGTCGAAGTTTCGCTCCTTGGCTCGGGGATACATTTGCAGGCCTATAACCTGAATACGGCGCTTCTCAGAGGGCGCCAGATCCCGAGACCCTCGCGTCGGTCCCTGAAAAACCCGATGGCGAACCATTTCGAGTGCGCTGACGGCGAGTGGCTACTGCTTTCGGAACCTCAAGCCGACAGGTTCTGGCCGGCTTTCTGCGAGGCGTTGGGAATCCAGCACCTTGAGAAGGATGAGAAATACGCGGACGCCGCCCGAAGGCGCGAAAACTTTCGGGAGCTTCTGGCAATTATCGAAGGAGTTTTTAAAACAAGGACGCGTGAGGAGTGGGTGAGAATTCTGGATGCGAAGGGCGGTGGAATTGCCTACTCGCCCGTTTTGAGGCCAACGGATTTGGCCAACGATGAACAGGCGCTGCAGAACGGCTATATCGCAACCATCAATCATCCAAGCCTGGGTTCGATTAAAATGGTCGGGAATCCGGTCAGTTTCTCCGGTACGCCTGTCACAGTCGACGGATTCGCGCCCTGTTTCGGTCAGAATACGGAGGAAGTGCTTTTGGATGTCTGCGGCTACGACTGGGACAAAATACAGCAACTCAAAGACGAGGAAGTGATTTAGGAGGTTCAGCGTTGCCCGTTTCCCGTTGATATCAGAGAACGGGAAACCGGCGACAGGAAACGAGGAAGAGCAATGGAGACCAGGTTGAGAAATAAGCGGTTGGAGGAATCGGAATTCCTTAAGATGCGGGGACCGGTTCTCGCCTTGTGGCCGACAGGCCGCGAGGTGGATCTTGACGAAGCGGTCGAATATCAAAAGAGCCTCCCTGATTCCAAGAACTGGCATAAGGTAGCTCAAAAGCTTCATGAAGAAAAACGTACCGCAATCTTTCCCAGGGCGGGAACGGGGCTGCTTGAAGACCAGATCAGCCTTTCCAAAAAGCTGGTTGAATCGGGGGTACCTTTCATTCCAGTGACCACGGACAGCTATACGCGTCAGCTCGACTTCGAAAAGGTGGAAAACCTCCTGGCCGAGATGAGGAAAAACGGCAGAAAGCTGTTGAATGGCTACCCAATCATTAACTATGGCGTGAAGCAGACAAGAAAGATTATTGAGAGCGTCGACGAGGGCGCTTTCAATCCAAGGCTTTCACTCAAATCCTACCCTCTGGCAACCGAGATTTCGTTCGCTGCCGGCATGACCGGAATCGCCGCATCTTCATTTATTTCGTGGGCGGCTTACGAGAAGGATGCGACCCTGGAACAGTCCATGGCCACGAGCCAGTACGTTCACCGGCTCATAGGCTACTACGCCGACCGGGGTGTCATTATTTCCACGGATAATCATGGATGGATTCTTACCGGCCTACAGCCGATGACCGTGAACCTGGCAACGACCATTGTCGATGCGATCATGGTAGCCGAACAGGGAGGCAAGAGTGTGACCTCCGTTGTTCATCTGATGGGAAACATGGCCCAGGATTTGGCTTGGATGCGCGTGACGCCCAGTCTGATGAGGGAGTATCTCGACAAGCTTGGATACAAGGATGTAAGCATTCCAGGGGTTTTCGCGCAGCATACGCCCCTTTTCCCTATGCCTCAGGGAATGGGCGGCGCATTCGCTTTTCCCAATTACACTGCCATGGTGGCCGCGCTCGGAAAGGCGGATGCCGTATCGGTGAGGACCATCGATGAAGCCCTCGGCATTCCGACAGAAGAATCGCATGCGCTCAGCTATGAGTCGACCAACTGGCTCCTCAACGTCATTCGGGGTCAGAACATTGATCTCCAGATGAAGGAAATCGACGAAGAGGCTGCGATCGCCGAACTGGAGATCCGTGCCATTATGGACAAGCTTCTGGAGATAGGAGACGGGGACGTCGTTGTTGGATGCCTGAAGGCTGTGGAAGAGGGCATCCTTGATTCCTGCTTCAGTCCGAATAAGCAGGTTCGGGATTTGGTGATGGGGATCAAGGATATCCATGGCGCCATCCGGTGGAAGGAGTTCGGCAATCTGCCTCTTCCCGAAGAGGTAAAGAAATTTCACCGTGCAAAAGTAACGGAAAGGGAAAAAGCGGAAGGCCGGGAGATGGATTACGACGTGCTGGTTCAGGATTTCTGGGCTTTCAGTAAGGGGCAATTAGTCGGAAAACCTTAGGGATTGCGGAATGAAAACTCCTTTTCGCAATGCGCAATTGTCAATGGAAGGAGAACGGAACTGTGGCTAATCCAACCGTCGTAACGGGTACCGTGGGAAAGGATGCCCACGTGATCGGAACGAAAATCTTATCCCGTGCCCTTCGTGATGCCGGTTTCCATGTTGTTGAATTGGGAATTCTAACGCCTCCGGAGGAGTTCATCCAGGCCGCTCTCGCGAACAAGGCGGACGCCATCCTGATGAGTTCGATGTATGGGATGGGAGAGAATGACGTGCAGAGCTTCAAAGAAAATTGCGTTAAAGCGGGCTTGAATGACGTGGTCCTCTATATCGGTGGGAATCTGGGCGTGGGCCGACACGACTTCAAAGAGGACGAAGTGAAATTCAAACAACTGGGGTTTGATCGTGTCTATCCGCCTGCGTCCGATGTGAAAACAGCCATCGCCGATCTTTGGGCCGATCTGAAGGCCAGAGGGAAAGCTTAGGGATATGCAGCGCAGCAGAATGCTTGAAGGGCGCCGGGCCCTTGACTTGACTGACGAGAAGGGATTTTTATGCGGTAAGATCCTTGCCGAATTGGGTGTCGATGTCATCAAAGTGGAAAAGCCGGGAGGAGATCCTGCGCGAAGGGTCGGCCCTTTCTGGCATGATCAGGCGGATCCGGAAAAAAGCCTGTACTGGTTTGCGTACAACAGCAGCAAACGGGGCATCACGCTCAATCTTGAGATCGCGGAAGGGAAGAGGATTTTTCGGGACCTGGCCAGAACGGCTGATTTCGTTATCGAGTCGTTTGCACCGGGAGAAATGGACAAACTCGGATTCGGTTATTCGGAGTTGAGCCGAATCAGGAAAGATATCATCCTGACTTCTATCACCGCTTTTGGTCAAAAGGGTCCCTACAGCCAATATCAGGCTACGGACTTGACGGTGATGGGAATGGCCGGTGAGCTTTTCCTGACCGGCGATTCGGATCGACCACCTGTGAATATGAGCCTGCCGCAGGCGTGCCTTCACGCCGGGGCAGACGCAGCTGTGGGTTCCATGCTCGCTCATCATCATAGAAGAAAAACAGGAGAAGGGCAGCACGTGGATGTCTCGATGCAGCAGAGTGCGGCGTGGTTCCTGGCTCAAACCATACCTCATTGGGAAATGGACAAACTTATTCTCGGCAGGGTTGGCACTTTCCGCACAAGCAGCCGCGGCACTTTGCAACGGCAGGTTTGGCCGTGCAAAGACGGGTTCATCTTTTTTTTCATGATCGGTGGACAGCAAGGCGCCAAGACATGCCGGCAGCTGGTGAAATGGATGAGCGAAGAAGGGATGGGCAATGAATTCCTTCAGACCTATGAATGGGAACGCTTCGACATGGCCAGTGCTACGCAGGAGCTGATTGATAAGATCTCAAAGCCGATCGCTGAGTTTTTCGAGACACGGACGAAGAAGGAAGCGCTCGACGCGGCAATGTCGAGAAACATCTCCATTTGCCCGCTTATGGGCATGCAGGACCTGCTGGTCGATCCGAACCTCGCTGCGAGAGGCTTCTGGACTCTGATCGAACATCCCGAGTTGCAAACAGCAATCCTGTATCCGAAGCAATTCCTGAGGTCCTCGGAAAACGAAGTGGCAATGAAATCCAGAGCGCCTCTCATTGGAGAACATAATGCTGAGATCTACGCTGAATTGGGAATGTCATCCGAGCAAATCTCAGCTTTGAGGCGAGCAGGTGTCATTTGAACGCCGTAGGTTGCTGCCGCTTTGGATGGGAGGATTGCGCATTCCCAAAGGCTTCGGCTCCCCAAAAAGAAAGTGAAAGGTATAGGCATGAACTCCAAGTATGAAAAGCTCCTCGAGCCCGGCCGCATAGGGACGGTAAAAACCAGAAATCGAATCGTGAAATCGGGCGCAGGTATGCTTATGTGGCACGAGGATGACCTGCATATGCGGCCGGAGGTCCTTGCCTTTTACGAGGGAATCGCCCGAGGCGGTGTCGGGCTCCTGATCGTGGAATCGCCTACCATCGATTACCCTCTGGGCGTACGGTGGAGAGAACGGTACCGCATCGACGATGACAAATATATCCAGGGTCTCAGCGAACTTGTCCAAGTGATTCATAAGCACGGCTGTCCCACCTTCATGCAGATGAACCATGACGGACCCTGGCAGGTCAAGCTGCCATTTGTGCAGGAGCCGATGCACGAGGGCGCCCCTATCGGCGCTTCTCCCATCAGCTTCGAATCGGAAGCCGACTTTCACGCGGAGGTGCCCAGGGCGCTTACTGTTGCGGAAATTCAGGAAATTGTGGATAAATTTGCCAGCGCAGCCGTCCGGGCCCAAAAGGCAGGCTTCGACGGCGTCGATATCAACGCGGCCAGCAGCCATCTTCTGCACAACTTCTTTTCTCCATTCTGGAACAAGCGCACGGACGCTTATGGCGGGAGCATCGAGAACCGGGCCCGGTTTGCTATGGAAGTCATTCGCGAAATCAAAAAGCGTCTGGGACAGGACTTCCCAGTTTCGATCATCATGAACGGCATCGAGATGGGCCAGGGTATTGGAGTCGACGACAGCAAATGCCTTACTCATGAGGATGCCAGGGGAATCGCCAAATGTTTGCAGCAGGCTGGGGCCGACGCCATCCAAGTCAGAAGTCATTTCCTGGGTTACCACGTAGGTGCCTACCTACCGGACTCGCTTTTCTATCCCGCACCACCCATACCGATCGAATCTTTCCCGAAAGCATATCATGCAGCGCAATATGGAGTAGCGGCCAACATCTATGCCGCTGCGGGAATAAAGAGCTCCGTATCGATTCCAGTCACCGTTGTCGGCAAACTCGATGCTGATATTGGCGAGGGATTGCTCCGTGCGGGCAAAGTGGACTTTATCGCGATGACCAGGCGTCTGCTGGCGGACCCGGATTATCCCAAGAAGATAGCCGACGGACGATTGGAGGATATCCAGCCGTGCACCGGCTGCGATAACTGCCTGGGGAGCCGCCGATGCCGGATCAACGGTCTCCTGGGCACTGCCAGTAACACGATTGAAAAGGCGCCAAAGAAGAAAAAAGTCCTGGTTATCGGCGGCGGGCCGGCCGGTATGTCGGCGGCGCGCGTCTCCGCCCTTCGGGGCCATGACGTGACTCTCTACGAAAAATCGACAACGCTTGGCGGGTTGCTGCCTCTGGCATCGATAGTGAAGGGAAACCGTCCGGAGGATCTGTCTCTCATCATCAACTATTTCACGCGGCAGCTTGCAAAGCTTGGCGTAACAGTCGAACTTGGAAAAGAGGCCGATCTTTCCGTTGTCGACAGGATCAAGCCCGACGTGGTTTTCTTGGCTGCCGGCGGCAGCTCGACAATTCCGAAAATTCCAGGCATCGACAAGCCGAATGTGGTCAGCGGAGCCACATTGCACCGCCGATTGAAACTTGTATTGAAGTTTTTTAAGCCGGAAACCATCAGAAGTCTGACCAAATTTTATCTGCCGATGGGGAAGAGAGTTGTTGTGATCGGTGGAGGCATTCAGGGCTGTGAGCTTGCCGAATTTCTGACGAAGCGGGGTAGAAAAGTCACGGTGGTCGAAACCAGGCAGACTATCGGCGACGGCATGGTCGACGCGCTGCTAGCCTATCTGCTGATCTGGTTCAGGAAAATGGGAGTGGTCCTGATCAGCGGCGTGAAGGAATACGTGGAAATCACCGACAAAGGTTTGACCATCATAACGAGTGACGGCGAAAAACAGACCATTGAAGCGGATAACATTGTAACGGCCATGCCGTTAACGTCCAATGACGAGCTGCTCGAGGGGCTGAAGAAACAAGTGCCGGAAATCTACGCCATTGGCGACTGCAAAGATCCGTTGCTGATTGCGGATGCCATTGGAACCGGTCTGCGCACCGCCCGTGAAATTTGATTCCGAACTCCTTATGCCCGACAAAATCGCCAATTAGGAAGCGGGAGTTAGGAATTAGAATTCAGGAATCTTGAGGTGAGGTATGGAAAAAGCAGTCTTCAAGGATCTGAAAATTGCTGCGTTCAGCTGGGCGATGGTCGGTCCACTGACTTTGAAGTATTTTGCTGATTATGGGGCAACCGTGGTCAGAGTGGAAACAAGTCTTCGTCCATGCGTGACGAGGACGTCGGCCCCTTATAAGGACAATATTGCCGGTCTCAACAGAAGCGGGTATTTCAATCACTTCAGCGCCAACATGATGAGCTTGTCACTCAACATGAATAGTCCTCTTGGTCTGGGCGTGGCAAGGGAACTGATCTCGTGGGCTGATGTTGTGATGGAGAATTTCACTCCGGGCGTGATGGATAAATGGGGTCTCGGCTACGAAGCCCTGACTAGGATCAAGCCCGACATCATCATGGTTCGGCAGAATGGATTTGGGATGGAGGGCCCGTACAAGAATCTGGCGGCTTTCGGGATGATCCTAGCCGCGATTGCCGGAATTCCCCAATATATAGGATGGCCGGATAGAGGGCCTCTTCCGGTGGGCGTGGGCGCTTATACCGACAGCATCAGTCCTCGTTTTGCATCTGCTGCCCTGATTGCTGCCCTGGATTATCGTGACAGAACGGGCAAAGGCCAACTGATTGATATGGCGCAGTTCGAGACGGCGCTTTATTTCCTCCTGCCCGGTCTTCTCGACGCGGCCGTGAATGGGAGAGAGCCCGTGCGGAACGGGAATGCCGTTGTTTTTGCCGCTCCGCACAATGTGTATCCCTGTCAGGGGACGGAACGATGGTGCACGATCGCCGCAGCCAACGATTCTCAATGGGCAGCCTTATGCAAGGCGATCGGCAATCCGGAATTGGCCAGCGACCAGCGGTTCGACACGTTGCAGCATCGTAAGGAGAACGAAAAAGCGCTGGATGCTCGGATTCAGGAATGGACAATTGGCCGCACCCCCGAGGATGTTATGTCTGTGTTGCAGGCGGCCGGCGTTCCCGCAGGAGTCGTTGAAAACTCTGCCGATCTGTTCGAAGACCCCCAGTTGCGCGCTCGGGGTCTTTTCTGGCCGATGGATCACAGCGAAATAGGGTCTTTCACCCATCTGGGGTCAAGCATGGTTCTTTCGGAGACTCCGGCACAAGCGTCCAAACCAAGCCCGTGCCTGGGCGAAGACAACGAATATGTCCTCACAAAAATCCTGGGCAAAACGGATGAAGAATTTGTCGAGCTTCTTGCCGCAGGGGTGCTGGATTAACATCAGGGAGGCTACATCATGGAATTAGAGTTCATTAAATATGCAAAGGATAAACAGGTTGCATTTATTACGCTGAACCGGCCGGACAGACTCAATGCGATCGGCCCGGAGATCTACCGCGACTGGACAGCAGCGTTGGACGAAGCGGAAAGAGATGATGATGTAAAAGTGGTTGTTTTTAATGGTGCAGGACGTGCTTTCAGCGCGGGCGCCGATCTGACAGGAGTGGGTTACGTTTACGGCATGAAGGATCCGAAGCCAGGCGAAAAGGGCAAGCAGCGTATCCCTCTGAGGGTCAAATTCGAATTCGACCGACGCGTCTTCCTCGATTTCCATCGAAGAATTCTCTACTGCAAGAAGCTGACGATCGCTCAACTCCATACCTATTGTCTCGGCATCGCATTCAATATCATATCGCACTGCGACATGATCATCGCCAGCGAAGACTGCCAGATGGGACACGTGGAGGAGCGTCTCGGCCAAGGCGGTATGACCCTTACCCCCATTATGATACTTCGCTGTGGATTCACACGCGCTATGGAGCTTTGTCTTACCGGCAGACGATTCAACGGCAAAAAAGCTGCCGAATACAATCTGATCAATAAAGCCGTGCCGGCCGACAAACTTGACGAAGAGGTCCGAAACCTGGCGCACGGCCTGTGCCTCCATCCCAAAGACGGTATCGCGGTCGGCAAGGCAATGCGGGAGATGATTTATACAACCATGGGCATCGATCGCGGACTGGTCGATCACTACATCATGCACACCGTACAGACCAACAGGGTCCTGGATGAGGGCGAAGTTAATTTCTTCAAAATGAGAAGAGATAAGGGTGTTCGAGATGCTGCTCACGAGAAGCACGATCTCTTCCAAGTCCTCGACGATTTCGATAAATAGAAAGGTGTTTATGGGCTTAGGCGTTAAACCCGTAAATCCGTAAGCGGGAGGGGCGTGCACGTGTAAAGGAGGTGCGAGCATGGATGCTGCTTATCTGTTTGCCAAGAATTTTGTGGATACGAAATACGAAAATCTTCCGTCCGAAGTCGTGGAAGCAACCAAGAAAGAAATCCTGGACCTTTTGGGTGTGGCTTTGGGTGGCGCGTCTCAGCCGGGTGCAACGCACGTGTGCGAACTGGTGAGAGATTGGGGCGGCAAAGAAGAGAGCAGCATCATCGGCAGCAAACGTAAGGTGCCGGCGCCAAACGCGGCGCAGGCCAACGCCACGATGGCTCACGCCTTGGATTTCGATGATGTGCACGAGGCGGCGGTCATGCATCCCGGAATCGCATCCATTCCTGTCGTCATGGCCGTGGGGGAAGCGCAGGGTCATTTAAGCGGCAAGGAGCTCATTGCCAGCACTGCGCTAGGCGTGGACATGATGTGCAGGCTGGCCTTGGCGACGACTCCCGGAAAGAGCCCGATAGAGCTGGGATGGCACCTGACATCCCTCTTCGGTTTCATGGGTTCGGCTGCGACTGCAGCAAGAGTCATGCGTTTGGATCAAGAGAAAATCGTGGATGCCATCGGAATCGGTTACCACCAATGCGCGGGCAATGGCCAGTGCGTCAAGGATGGCGCGTTGACGAAAAGGCTCGGACCGGGATTCGCCATCAAGGGAGGCATCACAGCAGCGCTCCTGGCGAAGGCCGGGGTTACCGGGTCAAAGAACACCTTCGAAGGCGAATGGGGACTCTACTGCCAATATATGCATGGCGATTACAGTCGGGAAATTCTTACAGCGGACTTGGGGAAACGTTTCGAAGGGGTCAATGTCGCCATCAAGCCATATCCCTGTTGCCGTGGCATGCACCCCGCTATCGACGCCGCGTTGGCGTTGACAACCGACCAGAATCTCCGGAGCAAAGATATCGGGGAGATCGTCCTCTCCGTCACCGATGCACACCTCTCATTGCTCTGCCAGCCCGAGGATGCCAAACGTTCGCCCCGGAGTCCTGTGGACGCACAGTTCAGCATTCCCTGGGGAGTGGCGTCGGCGATTGTCGGGAAGCGGGTGGGCTTGGATGATTTCACGGAAAGCGCTATCAGGAACCGTGACGTTCTTGAGGTGACTCGGAAGATTCGAGTGGAGGTGGACAATGCGCTTCACAGGTCTGGCCCGGAACCCACGCGGGTCAAAGTTATAACCAACGATGGAAAGGTGTTCGTTAAGGTTGTGGAGAACCCCCTTGGCAGCCTGGAGCGGCCCATGTCCTTCGAGGATTGCGCGAGGAAATTCACAGATTGTGCCAAGAGTCTCGATGCCGGGCGCATTGAAAGAATAATCGAATTGGTCGGGCAGTTGGAGCAGCAAGCAGACATAAAGGAAATGATCCGTCTTCTAACATAAACATCTTGGAGAAGATTCAGTGCCTATCACCGAATTTTCAACACAAGGAGGCAGCGATATGGGTAATGCATTGAGCGGGAAAGTGGCTTTTGTCACGGGCGCGGCCGCAAAGCGGGGCATGGGACGGTCGGTTGCGTTACGAATGGCGATGGAGGGGGCGGATGTCATGGTGACTGACAAATTCGCTGCCCCGAAAAGCGCATGGGCCGGAGATGAGGACTGGAAAGGCTTGGACGATGTCGTCAAGGAAATCAAGGCGCTTGGACGGAATGCGATTTCGGCGGTGGCGGGCGTGGAGGATTCAAAGGAAGTCGACGCAGCGGTGAAAGCGACCCTCGACAAGTTCGGCAAAATTGACATCCTGGTCAATTGTGCCGGAACGCGCGGGCCCGTGGGCGTAAATATCGCGGACGGAGACGAGAAGGATTGGCGCCTGCTGTTTGAGGTGAACACACTAGGGACAATGATCGTTTCCAAGGCGGTCGCCAAAGATATGATTCGCAGGAACGAGGGAGGGAAGATTGTGCACATTGCCTCCGCTGCGGGGAAGCTGCCCTGTCCGGGAAGCGCCGCCTATGCTGCATCTAAGTGGGCGGTCATCGGAATCGTACAGGCCCTTGCGATGGAACTGGCTCCATGCAAAATCAACGTTAATGCCATCAATCCGGGTTTCTTTGCGACGAACCTCCGTGACGAGGATGCAACTCTGCATAGCAAGGAAAAAGGCATCACGGTGGAGAAATTCCGGGAAGAAGAATATAAAATGCTCAGCAATATGGTTCCTCTCAAACGGATGGGCACCGTCGAGGACATAGCCGATTTGGTTTATTTCCTGGTCAGCGATCAATCGAAATACATGACGGGGCTGAATATCAACATCACGGGCGGGACTCTCATGCACTAGATCTAAGCCGTTTCCGGTTCACCGTTTTGCGCTTTGAGTTCAACGGTGAACCGGAAAGCCGTGGCGGCATGCTGCCATTCAACAATCCGCACTCAGCAAACTTCAAGTACCACACGGTTGACGTCAAATCATTCAACCCCTACAATCAGAGGCTGCCCGGACATTTTGGTTGATAAGTCTTCGGAAAGGAAATGATGGCGACCGTAAACGAAAACTATTTGAAATTACAGGCAGGGTATCTTTTCCCAGAAATTGGAAAGCGCAGACGGGCCTTTCAGCAGTCTCACCCTGAAGCAAAAATCATCAGCATGGGAATCGGTGATGTGACCCAGCCACTGGCGCCTGCAGTCATAGAGGCAATGCACCTGGCCGTCGATGAAATGGGAAAGGCCGAGACGTTTCGCGGCTACGACGACGGGGGTATCGGTTACGAGTTTTTGCGGGAAGCGATCGCTGCAAACGATTTCCGGCCGCGCGGTGTCGCGACCGATATCGACGAGATATTTATCAGCGACGGGGCGAAGTCCGATACCGCAAACAGTCAGGAATTGTTCGGGCTCGATAATATTATCGCGGTGACCGACCCGGTTTACCCGGTCTATATCGATTCAAACGTGATGGCTGGACGGACGGGACCCATAGCCGGACAAGGCATGTATCAAAAAATTGTATACATGCCTGCGACCGTGGAGAACAACTTTGTTCCGGAGCCATTGAAGGGAAAGGCGGATCTCATTTACCTGTGTTTCCCGAATAACCCTACGGGAGCGGTGGCGACAAGGGGACAGCTCGAAAGCTGGGTCAAATACGCGCGACAAAACGGATCGGTAATACTTTTCGACGCGGCCTACGAGGCATACATCAGCGACCCGGCCATACCCCATTCGATATACGAAATTCCGGGAGCCAAGGAAGTCGCGATTGAATTTCGCAGTTTTTCCAAAACAGCGGGATTTACCGGAGTCCGGTGCGCATATGCAGTCGTACCCAAAGAACTGCGGGCAAGATCCGAATCAGGGCAGCGTGTCGCCGTGAATCCGCTATGGAGTCGGCGACTGTGCACGAAATTCAACGGTGTGTCCTATATAACACAGGCGGGAGCGGCCGCGACCTACACCGTTGAAGGGCAGAAGCAGATTCGAGGCATGATCGAGCTGTATATGAACAACGCGAAGGTCATTCGCGAAACTCTTGCCGCGCTGGGGTACGAGACGTACGGCGGAGTCAACGCTCCCTATATCTGGCTCAAAACTCCCAACGGCCTCGGTTCGTGGGAATTCTTCGACCTGTTGCTGACACAAGCGCACATCATAACGACACCGGGAGTGGGGTTCGGGCCATCAGGCGAAGGTTATGTGAGATTGACGGCATTCGGCCAGCCGGCAAACGTTAAAGAAGCCCTGGATCGTATCTCGCAGTTATCATGAAAGCAAATTCCAAACGCCACGGATGCCGTTGATAAAAAGATTACAAAAACCAGTGAGGGCCGTGAAATCCGTTGCGTTGTTTTTTTCACACAGAGGCAGTGCTTTATTCCCAGCCGGACTTTGTGCTGGACGGGACGACTTTACAGTAGGCTTCTGCTGCATGAATCAGGCCACCATAGATTTTGTACGAATGCCACACATCGAGTTCACCATCCCCTTGAAAGAGAGAGCCCGGGCCAAAATTCATTCGTAACGCTACGACGCCCAGTTCTTCGTCCACTGCGATGACCCGGTTGGTGATTTTGGATAACGTTGGAATCATCTGGGTCTTCATATTGTCGCAGCCTTTGAAGAAGGTGCATCCCGGGCCGGCCATGAGCTGGCCGTTTTCAAAGCGATAGGCATCGGGCGCCATGGGCGAGTCCACTTTCACAAAGCTGCCGATCTTCAGTCCTGCAGGGTAGGTCAAGGCTGCCTTGGTCATTTCCTCTCGGGAATTCAGCTCCAGCTTTTCCGGTCTCGAAAGCATCATCTTGCTGGCGGTTTTAAGATTACTTAGATTAAAAAGCATCCCTTCTTTTTGATTGTGGACGGCCATGGTCTCAATTTCGGCAATCTTGTTGTCGGCAATCTTGAGCCTCATGACGAAAAGGACAGGGGAACTGTTCTCGTCCACGACAAGAAAGGAAACGGCAACTCCTTGACGAGTATCCAGGATGTCCCTACGGTAGTCCGTCAGACGGGAGGCGGTTTTCCAAAGCCCTTCGCCGAGTTTCATCTCCTTGCAATCTTCGGTGAAACGCGTATTCGGAGCGAGCGGCAAATCTCCAGGTTTGTGGGCTATCATAGCATCCAGGTACTTCGTAACAAATCCGGCAAGGCAAGTGCGGTCGCAGGACCCGCCTGAAGCCTGAGCCGGCTGAGATTCAGCAGCCCCTGCGCGGGGCACGACGAGAAAGGCGTTTAAAAGCAACATCGACAAAATGACAAGTGAATACCTTCCGATCATTCAGTCCTCCTTGAGTGAGTCGTTCCTAGCCGAGCAGCTACAGCATAACTCAAGTTGTGGGAAACGACGTTGTTGTTTTCCGCGACAAATACCGGACCCCGGCGCTCGGGAATGGGCTGCCATCCAGCTGCTGGAGCTTGACAAGGCGGAAAATCCCAACCTTAAGGATGAGTGAACATGTTCGCTAGCGTGCATTCCTGCCAACCTGACTCCCAAAGCAGTAGGGATACGAGAGTCGGTCCTGAATACAGAGCCAGAACCGTTCGCCCGGCAAGGCTATGAAAGGGCAGCGGAGCTGGACATTGTCGCTTGTCGCGCTGTCTCGCTGGGGCTGGCCTACCGCGACTTCGAGAGCAAGGAATGGCTGGTCTTGGTGCTGTACCCGCAAATGGCGGAGCAGACCCAGGTGGCGATCCCCTGTCTGGCGCCAGGGTTGAACGCTCGGCTGCAGAGCGCGGCCCTGCTCTGGATTGGCGCCGGCGACTCAAGGCGCAAAGCCGAGAGGACCTTCATTCGCCCAGTCAAAAAATCAACGGATGCGTTGAATCTCGTTCAGGCGCAAGTTTTTGGTAAGCTCCCCGAGGTGATGGATTAATTTGCTGGGGGATGCCGCTGCTCCGGCAGGGCGTGGAGTTTCGCCATGTGTCGACGCAGTTTATTCGGAGTATCGAAGAGGTTTTCTGAGTTGATTAGAACCGGGGCCTAGTGGCTTTTGGGGCACAAAAGGAACCTGTTCAGTTAATGAGGGTTATGGCAACCGTATAGCACGCGATCACGGGCGCGTTTGCCTCGACGGACGCCTGCGTTGTTTGCCGTCCGCTCACTGGAGGGACAGGTTATCACCCTGGCGAATCCCTCTCGCAAACCGGATTCTCCCGGTATCCCATCCTATCCGCTTGGATTTGGTGAGTTGTTGGTCGGGCAGGGCTGTGGATGCGCCGAGACTGTTATCAACGGTATTTGGTCGGAAAGGTGCACAGATCGTGAGCTTTTGGAAAAGCTAAGTATGATCCTTTGGGTTGGGCGCCTATTGTTTCGGTCCCGTCTGAGCTCAGTCATCTGGCGGGCAGACTTTTTTGGGGACCGACGGACGATGTGGCGATCACGCGAGGAAATCGCCATACTACCGTCGGATTTGCTTCATGTCGATGTCCCGTCTGGCGTCATTACGCACGCGAACAGGTGAGGCGGAATTGATTCCGCTAGTCCGGGATGAAGAAGGGAGAAAAGGCTAGGGGCAGAAGATATGGTCAATCTGCCCCTAAAGTATCAATCGCCATGTGCCGCGACTACTCGAATGAGATGAATCGGCTCACTTGAGGTTTAGAAATTCAGCAGAAGCTTATTGAGGCGGAGGGTGGAGATGAAGGTGTCTCCACCCCTACGAGGTAAGAGGAGTGATTTATATCAACTCTTTTGTTGGCCTCCCTTTTAGACGCTAAAAGCCGGAATCGGTTTCAAAAAATTTTGCGAATGTGTGCGGTCTCAGAATGCGCACCGGCACCGAAGTTTGCCTTGCAGCGCAGGTTGAGCCCGGACATTAGGGCCTTGTCAAGCCACGGCACCCCAAAGTTTCGCTTTCTCTGCGGGAAATAGATGTATTTTACAGAACAAATTGCCGGGCGTTTCTCGCAGTCCCTGAATAAAAAGCCGTGATAGAATCGAAAAATCAGGGAGGCCGAATGAAAAAGCTATTTTTACTCTTGGTATGCGTTGTCGCCGGCTTGCAGGCGGCAGACGACAAAGGATGGCCATGGGCAGGCTCTCAAAGCCGCGAGGCGGTTACGCTGCTATTGCTTGGCGACATCAACATTCAACAGCGCACGGATCCCACTGATGCATTCCGCAACGTCAGCGCAACTCTCAGCAACGCCGACCTTGTCTACGGAAATCTTGAAGGACTCCTGGTCAAATCGGAAGGTCCGGACAAAGATCTTCCAGACAAAAATGGATGGCAGCATGTCGGGCCCGAAGCCGTGCTAGCGTTGAAGGCCGGTAATATCAAAGCAGTCGGTCTCGCAAACAACGTGGCTTATGGCCCGGCCGGCATAATGAAGACGGTTTCCGTTCTGGATGCCAACAAAATTGCGCATACGGGAGCGGGTGCCAACATCGATGCTGCTCACGAGCCTGCGATCCTCGAGTGCAGAGGAGTCAGGATCGGATTTCTGCAATATACGGCAAAATGGTATGCGCAGGATCAGCAGATCGCAACGGCGACGCGGCCGGGTGTTGCCAGGATCATGTCCAGAGACGGTCTCACCATCGACGAATCCGATCTAAGCCGCCTGCGGAATGACATTCGACGGCTTCGTCCGCTCGTGGACATCGTGGTGGTGGCGAGCCATAACCGCGACGGACTCGGGCGTCCTCTTGCCCCCGAAGTCATGGATGAATCCAGGCCAGCGGTTGGTTTGAGCGCGGCGGACGAAAAGGTGAATAAGGCGTCAATGTTTTCTCCCATTCCTCTCGGCCCCCAGTTTTCACAGACCGAGGCCTATCAGAAATCGCTGGCACACGAGGCGATCGATGCCGGGGCCGATGTTGTCTACGGTCATGGGTCACACGTTCTCCAGGGCCTAGAAGTGTACAAAGGAAAGCCGGTGCTCTATTGCCTCGGCAACTTTGCCATGGATTGGATTCGGATGAGCCCAAACAAAGAGGGTATGGTCGCCAGGGTGGTTGTGCAAAACAAGCGTGTGGTGCGCCTCTCCCTCGTGCCACTTACGCGAGATGATCAAAATGACGTGCTGATGCTCGATCCTGGATTGGGTGAAGGCGCAAGGCTGATCCAAAAGGTAATCGATCTATCCGGAAATGTTCCGTTGAAGATCGAGGGGAGAGAAGCCGTGCTGCTCGAGAGGTAGGCTAGCTGCGTATCGGTTGAGTCAACTGTGGACCCATACTAAAAGAGATCTGAATGCAATCTGATCTGGACGGCGTGACCTCGAAAATCTGTTGGCGGCTGATGCCGATCCTGTTTTTCTGCTACATCATTGCATATATTGACCGCATCAACGTCGGTTTCGCGGGGCTTCAGCTTCAAAAGGCCTTTGGTGTGGATGCCTCCAGGTATTATGACATTTATGGCTTAGGTTCCGGGTTATTCTTCCTGGGCTATTTTGTTTTTGAAGTGCCGAGCAATCTGATCCTCCACAGAATCGGCGCAAGGCTGTGGATTGCCCGCATTATGATTGTCTGGGGGATAGTCTCGTCCTCAATGATGTTCATGAAGAGCCCGAGCGGATTCTACACGATGCGATTCCTTCTGGGAGTTGCGGAAGCGGGATTTTTCCCCGGCGTCATCCTATACCTGACCTACTGGTTTCGGGTCAAGGACCGCGCCCGCATGGTGGCGCTGTTTTCTACCGCTGCAACGCTATCCGGTTTTTTTAATTCTCCCGTTTCTGGCAGGCTGCTACAACTCGAGGGATTCCAAGGGTTGGCGGGCTGGCAATGGCTCTTTTTGCTTGAGGGAATCCCGGCTGTTCTCGTGGGGCTTGCTGTTCTCTGGCTTCTGCCCGATGGTCCCCGAAAGGTGCGTTGGCTGTCCAATGAGGAAAAGAGCGGGCTGTTGGCACAGCTCCTGCACGATGAGGCTCAGGCGGGCTTTGCAAAAGTGCACCGATTGAAGGATGCGTTCGCCAGCGGACGCGTTTGGCTCCTGTGCGCGATTTATTTTTTGCTCAATGTCGGAAGCTACGGATTTGAAATGTGGCAGCCGCAGATCATCCGCAGCTTGTCCAATATGACTGAGTTCCGGATCGGCCTGCTGAATGGCATCCCCTATTTTGTTGCCACCATTTTCATGGTCATGAACGGGCGCCATTCCGACAGGACCGGCGAGCGACGATGGCATGTTGCGGTATCCGCCCTGGCCGGGGCTATCGGGTTTATTACCAGCGCGTACGCCACGAACATTGTTGTATCTCTAGCCGGACTGGCGATCGCGTTCGCGGGCGTGAAGGGAATGGTTGGCCCGTTCTGGGCGCTCAGCACTGCATCATTAAGCGGAGCTGCAGCAGCCGGGGGAATCGCCTGGATCAATTCTGTGGGCAACCTTGGAGGTTTTATCGGCCCGACCATTGTTGGATACATCAGGAATGCTACCGGAAACTACTCAGAAGCGGTGGCTGTTCTCGGATGTGCGCTGGCGCTTCTCGCATGCCTTGCCATCGCGCTGCGCTCCCCCAAAGCTAGAGCCTCTTCACGACAAAAGGTTGAGGCTGCCTGACTGTATCGTTTAGGGATCGTGCTGGGCGATAATAATCCTTCTTGGTTGCGGATCAATCCCTCTGGCCGAGTATCGTTACGCTGCCGACGCCGCTCCCCGGATTCATGCCGTGGTTGTGGGTCATACCCAAGCGGGGATGCTTGCGCTGTCGCGGTCCCGCTTTGCCCTGCATTTGCTTGTAGATTTCGTATACCATGCGTAGGCCGGTTGCGCCCAACGGGTGCCCGAAGCACTTCAGACCCCCGTCCGGGTTAACCGCCAGCTTGCCATTCAGCTCGAAGACTCCGGCATCAATGAACTCTTTGGCCTTGCCCGGCGGGCAAAAGCCAAGATCTTCGCAAATGACCAATTCGGTTATCGTGAAGCAATCGTGCACTTCGGCAAGATCGATCTCCTCAAGGGGGTTTTTGATGCCTGCCATTTCGAAAGCCTGGCGGGAGGCGCGGAGCGTTTCTTCCATGTGCGCCATTTCGCAATCATCCTGGAGGAATCCCTGGCGGGCGCCGGTGGCCAGGCCTAAGCCTTTGATGAGGATGTAATCATCGCGAAAGTTTTTGGCCATGTCGGCTCGGGTCAGAACAGCCGCCGCGGCTCCGTCGCTTACGCCACATGCGTCAAACAGACCGAGCGGCCACGAAATCGTGGGCGCTTTGATCGCCTGCTCCAGGGTGATTTCGCGCTGGAAATGAGCTTTCGGATTGAGCGAGCCATTATGATGATTTTTGACCGCTATCTTGCTCAAGGTCTGTTTCAATTCCTCGTACGTCAGGCCATGGTGGTGCATGTAGCGGGTAGCCATGCGGGCGAAAAAGTGGGCAGGCGCGACCCCGGGGTAATCGACGCGGGCGGTTGGCAGTATTTCGGCGGAATCGAGGCCGCCTGTTCCTAGGTCCTTGAGCTTATCCGCGCCAACCACGAGCACCAGGTCGTAGACTCCGGCGGCAATGGCGAATGCGGCGTTGCGCAGCGCGTCGGAGGCTGTGGCACACAGGTTTTCAACTCGTGTGACCGGAATATAATCGAACTTAAGCACACCTGCCAGATTCTCGCCGGTGATGAGGCGGGTCGTGCCGAACCAGGCTGCCTGGATATCCTTCTGCTCGATGCCGGCGTCCTGATAAGCTTCGTAGGCGGCATTCACAATCAGGTCGTCAACATTTTTTTGCCAGTTCTCGCCGAACTTGGTGCAGCCCATCCCAACGATGGCAACTTTGTCTTTAATGCCCTCCATTATGTTGACTCCTTCGTGTGGCCAGCTTCGCGGACGGGCGTGCACTTCCAAAAGTAATTGTTCATCTCGTAGGCACTGTGAAGCTTGCGAAAAGTCATCTCGACCTCCATCCCAACCTTCACCTCGCGCGGATCGCGGTCGGTCATCTGAAAGCAGCCTCGCCCTCCTCCCTCGAAATTGATGATGCTGTCCACCATGGGCAGATCGTAAGCCGGGATCTGGGCCAGGTTGTCGAGCGTGTAGGTGAACAGCTTTGCTTTGCGATCGGAAAGGCGGACGGACTCCATGCTGTCCATCGCGCGGCAGCGGCTGCAGATGCGCTGCGGAGGATACTGGACGGTGCCGCAGGTCTTACATTTTCCTGCATAGAGCCGGAAAATGGCATCGCGGTCGCGCAAAATGGCAGAGGCGGAGGGGCGTCCGGGTGGGTAGAGGTTGCCCTCCGGTGGGCTGTGACGAAATCCAAGATAAGTCTCGTAATCCCGGATGGTCAACTTCACGGCGAGGTTGCGCTTGATCCCGCGCTTCCCTTTGACTTTGCCGATGTTTTCGGTGACCTTGAGCAGGAGAATGTCCACGCCATTGCCGTAGCCGACTACGAGGATTGTGTCATCCGGTTTTGCTTCTTCCAGCGCAGCCATCAGGAGCATCGGGCTGAACGCAGCCCAGGTGTTACCCATTTTCCCGAACAGGGCGTCCTGTACCTGATCGGACGCAAAGCCCAGCTTCTTGGCCATATCCCCGTGACGGCGGCGATCGGGGGCATAGAGGACAACTTTGCTGATCTCCTTCGCGGCAAGGCTCCGTTTTTTGAGAAATGCCGTGATAGCGCCGGGAATCACCTTGAAGAAGCCCTCCTCTATCACGAACCGGTCCTCCCAGGCGCGTAGGTACCTGCCGCAGTCGAGACGCCAGACATCCAGCATCTCGTTCGAGAGGGAATCGCAGGCTTCGATAGTGGCGATGACATCTCTATCACCGATAACAAACGCAGCGGCCCCATCCCCATTGTTTTGGTCGAAGCTGTCGCGCGGCTGCCCTAGGCGGCCGCAGTCAGAGACAGTGACGAGCAGGTTGCTGGTTGAGCCCGCCTTAACTGTATCAAGAGCCGTTCTGAGTGCCGCGGTCCCCGCTCTTAGCGAATTGGCAAAGTTCACCGTCAGGATGTCATTGCGCAGGTCGCAAGCGATCGCAGCGGTAGTCACCGTCAGTTTCTCTTTGTAGGGGGCGGTGGTCGAGGCAAAGAACAGGCCGTCCATGGCATTGCGATCGCTGCCGTCGAGGCAGTCGAGCGCGGCGGCCACGGCCATCGTCAGGCTATCTTCATCGTAATAGCCTACCGCTTTTTCGAAAGGAAAACCCCACTCCTACGTCTCCGGTGTAAGCCGGTGCTGCGGTACGTAAGCACCGAATGATGTAATGCCGATCATCGCGTTCTTTCCTTTGCGTTACGTAATCAGCTGTCAGCCATCAGGCATCAGCTTTCGACCGCACGAATGCTGGTTGTCAAAAGCGGCCCGCGGAAATAAATAATCGGCCGATTTTATAACTGATTTTCTTTACATCCTACTCTTTTTGGCGTGATACTGCCGCTGATCATAAGAAACTGGAGCCATCAGCTTTCGGCAAAACAGGCTGATCGCAGATAGCATGCTGCTGATATCGAGGACGAACGCATGGCTATAAACAAAATCTATTCAGATTGCGAAAGTGCAGTGGCGGACATATTCGACGGCGCCGCGATCATGGTTGGTGGATTTGGATCTTTTGGCGGATTGCCGATCAATCTGATTGTAGCTTTAGCAAGGCAGGGAGCAAAGAATCTGACTGTCATAGCAAACCAAGGCGGCGTTGGGTTCGAGCTGAGCAAAAGAATCAAACCCGGCGGCTACGAAGATATCGGCGCCTTGTATGCAACGGGTCAGGTTAGGAAATTTATCGGATCGGTGCCTGCTCTTGGGGGCATGCCTCCGACTTCCCCTCTCGAGACATCGCATCGGGAAGGGAAGGTTGAAATCGAAATGGTCCCCCAGGGGACTCTGGCCGAAAGAATACGGGCAGGGGCTGGCGGCCTTGGCGGCTTTTACACGGCAACGGGCGTGGGAACTCCAGTCGAAATCGGAAAAGAAAAAAAAGTGATCAACGGCAAGGAGTATTTGTTGGAGCTGCCTCTGACCGCGGATTTCGCTCTGATCAAGGCACACAAGTCCGACACGGCGGGCAATCTTGTTTATAGAGGAACGGCAAGATGCTTCAACCCAGTTATGGCTATGGCTGCCAGGACAACCATCGTTGAAGTGGATGAAATTGTGGGAATGGGAGACCTGGATCCGGAAGCCGTGGTCACTCCTCATCTGTTTGTGAGCCGTGTCGTGGAGGTGAAAAAGTGAAAGTGCGTCTTGACGAACAAACCATAGCGCTGAGAGTGGCCAGAGAATTTAAGGACGGCATGGTGATCAACCTAGGATATGGCATGCCCGGATTGTGTGCAAATCTGATCCCCGAGGAACGGACTATCTATTTCCATGCCGAAAACGGAGTCCTAGGATACGGCGCATTAGGCGGCGATGCGGAGAAGGACTACGAGTTGATCAATGCTTCCGATCAACCCGTTACACACATGCCGGGAATGTGCTTTTTCGACAGCGCCGCTTCCTTTGACATGATTCGAGGCGGACATATTGACCTGGTTGTTTTGGGCGCCTACCAGGTCTCTCAGCAAGGAGATCTGGCCAATTGGGGTCGGCCGGGAAGACCCGCGACCGGCATGGGGGGCGGAATGGACCTGGCCGCAGGGTGCAAACAAGTGTTTGTGATGATGCTCCACACGACAAAAGATGGAGCGCAACGCATCGTCAAGGAGTGCAGCTTTCCTTTAACGGCCAAGAGTTGCGTTAACAGGATATTTACGGACGTGGCCGTTATCGATGTGACGCAAAAGGGGCTTCTCCTCAAGGAAGTCGCCCCGGACTGGACTGCGGAAGAAGTTCAGGCACTTACAGAAGCGCCGCTCCTCATAGCCGATGACTTAAAGGAAATAGAATTGTAAGCCTCCCATCTCTTAACAGGAATTGCGAATGACAAATTGAAGCTCGGGGCCTTGCTAGTCAATTCGTAACTCGTCTCCCGTGCCTTTGGCTTCTCCCTCCGAATACTTGCAACAATTCCAGCCTGCCCGCATTTTTGGGCTTATAATTAAAGCCCGCAAGGCTTCATTCTTTCTGAGCTGAGCGGAAGGAGCAATGAGTAGACGCTTTGGCGACATCGCGTTCGCGGTGCTCCGGTGTGCAGCTTAGCTGCCCTCAATGGCTTGGATGGTGCCCAACAGCAAGGGCCTCAGGAAGTGCGGAAACTCTCGCGAAGCACGTTGGAGATGATCAACCTGATTCTCCGCAGTCCGCTAGACACCGATCGAGCTGCTGCAGAGGGCATTAACGTGAGCACGTTGGAGCAAGTTAGGACCGTGCGGGGAATCCCATTGTAAGCGTGCGACGATTTCTGCGACTGCGTATTCCGTGTAAACCCGGGTACAAAAACCACCGCCGACTCTGGCCTTCCTTTGATGAGGGAAGTGTTACATGACAGCAAGACCGTAAGGGAGGAGCCGTTGCGGCCGATTTTCGCAGAAAAAAAGAACAGTATGGACGGCGAGGTGGGCTCTGGCGGACTCGATCCGGGGCGTATACGAGCAGAGCGCGTAAGCGTCAAAGATACCCGGTCGAATAGAGCTGTGCAACGCACCCCGGTATTTGGAGTCGAATAGCACCTTTGCAGTGCGGCAGCTTGCTACCGCTTCGGGTTTTTCCCCAGTTTAAGGCGCAAGCAACGATGCGCACTCAAGATTTGGTTTCGGAGGACGCGTGCGGAAGTTAATCCTTCTTGCTTTACTGTTTTCCCCGATGCTGGCTCGGGCGCAGGGGTCAGCCGTACCGGTAGACCAGGAAGCCGCCCACAAGGTGGTGCTGAAAAACGAATACGTCGAAGTAATGCACGTAACGATCGCGCCGGGACAGAACACGATGCTGCACGCGCATTCCCACGATCGTGTGGCGGTGAACCTATCAGAATCGACAGTTAACGAGGATGTGCCTGGAAAAAAGCCGCCGAAAACAATGGTGACGAGTGCTGGGTCTGTTTCGGTACATGCGTGTGCCAAACAGGATTGCACGCACAGAGTACACAATCGCGGAAAGACTACATTTGAAGCCCTGGATATCGAGCTTCTGAAGCGGCCGGCCGGCCCGGCAGCGTCGCCGGTCACTACTCCGGCTGCCGAGAGCCGCAGCTTTCGGGTATACCGATGGGCGCTTGCTCCGGGAGACTCGACTCAGGAACACACGCACTCGCGTCCCTACCTCATCATTGCCGCAACGCCGATGCGATTGTTGATGAAGAGCCCGGATGGCAGATCCATGGAGCATCTGGCCAAGGCCGGCGATTTCCATTGGATCGATAGCAAGGTGACCCATATTCTGACCAACAACGGGAAGGAATCCGGCGTTATCATCGAGGTCGAGCTGCAATGATCGCAATTTCGCAAGGCAGGGACCTGAGGGCGATTACATTTGACTTGTGGGGGACGCTGATTATAGACACGGCCGAGGGATCGCGCTGGAGCAGGGAGGAGCGGATTCGCGGGATCGACAAAATCCTGAAGGGCGCAGGGATTAGCACTGGTCCCGAGGCGATAAACCGCGCTTACATTATCCAGGGAGAGCGATTGGAAAGATTGTGGATCACGCACATGGATGTAGGTGTCCGGGAGCAGATCGAACTGCTGCTCGACATCCTGCAAGATGGATTGAGGGCCCGCATTTCCGAATCGCTGATTGACGGACTTGTGGAAGCCTACACCACACCGATCCTATCAGCCATGCCCGTGCCAATCGATGGCGCACTCGAGCTCCTGGTATCTCTTGCATCCCGAGGCCTGCGATTGGCGGTCATCTGCAACACCGGCCGCACACCGGGGAAGATCCTCCGCATCATCCTGCAGCGTCTGGGAATAGCGCCGTACCTGTCGGCCCAAACCTTTTCAGACGAACTCTGCCTCCGGAAACCGCACCCTGAAATCTTCATGCGAACTCTTGCGGCGCTGGCAGTCGAACCGCCGGAAGCCCTTCATGTGGGCGATACCCTGGCAACGGATTATAAGGGAGCGCAGGCGATCGGCATGTGTGCTATACATTTTGACCGCTTGCATAGTGCCAAGTCCACACCAGGCGAGAGAGACACAATCTTTTCCCTTCCGGATCTTCTCAGAATTACGAACGCCATGTGATGTGACTATAAGCTTGGCGTCTGTTTCAATTCGTGATTCGTCATTCGTGCTTAATCAGACGGATGCCTGATGCATTGCATCCCAATACCCGAAAGCACCTGAACAAATGCATTGGAGGACGTAGGAGACGCGTTGCTCTGATGTTGTGCTTGACACTGATCGCGAGCCTCTGTGTATGCGTTCTCCCGTTGATTTTAGCGGATTCTGGATCCGGGACGCCGGCAAGAGCGATGCAATAGCGACCATGGGCGCAGAGATAAAGCCTGTAACTGCCGATTTGATCGTCAAACAAGAGGACAATCATCTGCAGCTTGAAACATGGTGGGATCATAATGCGCCGACAGCGGTGACCTACGTGCTTGACGCGGACCTCAAGCTTGTGCCAGCCGGTCTCTGAGACGCCTCGGGGTGCGTAAGTCACAAGGTAGCGCTTACAGAATTCGGCAAGGGTGCTGAGAAACACGGCGGCGATGTGCTTTGTCGGTTCGAGCTCGAACAGAGATCCGTCCGTGAAGCTGGTAAGATTGATTAGAAATGTCCTCTTCGGCACTCGATTGGGGGAGACTATATAAACGACCGCCTCGTTAAGTTTTGCGGCACCGGCTTGCTGGTGAGCCAGCTGAAGTTATCGCGTCCATCACCGAATACTATGTCAATTGACGGGTCGGGTTTCGATTCTGAAAAGATTAGTCCTGCGTAGATACCATCGATTAATGAGGAATTTCCGAACGGTTGAATGGGATCGAGGGCTCGCCGAATACTCGAATGATCGCGAGTGGCAGCGGAACCGAGAGCGCCCGCGTTGCTGAAGGTAACGAGCGCGGCGTAGTCGTCCTTTTTCAGATCGGAAAGAAATCCGCGAGTTGCATACTTCAAACGATCGAGCAGTTCGCCGGCAACGCTCCGGCACATGACAAACACAAGGGTCGCTCTGATGGGCATTTCCTTTTGAAGCACCAACAATGGACCTCCTGCGGGACGCCGTTATCCAGGATCTCAAAATCCGATTTCTTCAGGCCGGACATGGGTTTGCCCTTGTCGGTTACCAGGACATCCAATCAAACTTCTTCGGCTGCGATGGTGAACATGGGCTTTGGGGCGGCGGCCATGAGCAAGGATGCAAAGGATTCCTCCAGGCAACGCTGAGTCATTTTGGAAGCTCTCTGAAAGCTTTAGGCATTTCTTCCATCCGACCGGTTGCCTCGCGGACGTGCGCCACATCATAGTTTCACCACGGATCATCGCTCCATCGGTCGGGGTGCGAGAGTGCAGAAACGCGCTACACGGAAAGCAATGCGCTGTTATCACCATTGTTGCCGTGAGCCAGCTGGCTTAGAGAGAGCAAAGGGGGACTGGGCTGTTGCATAGAGCGCGGCAGCGTGCTCATACTGTTCACGAGCCTCACTGTAGTAGGAAACCTGCGGATCTTTGATCGAAGCGGCCGCTTTTTGCAGTTCAGCGAGCGCCTCCTGGTGATGGTCAAGGAGCCCCGGCGCCCTCCCAAGTCGCAGGTACGCCTCAGGGGATGGCGGATTCACTGAAATGGCCTTCTGAAATAACTGCCGCGCCAGCTTGATTCCCGATTTTGTCGAGCCATAGGAAGTTTTGGCTCCGATGGGCATCGTGGCGTTCTGCATCTAAGGCAACGCCCAAGTCTCATGCAGTACGCCGGCATAGAAAAGAACCCGATCGTCAGACGGGAATTTCTCCAGGCCATGCTTCAGACTGTCTTTCGCATACCCGAGAAGTCAGCGGATTCGCAAATGCGCAATGGTCGCGACATACCCCGTTTTACCATTGGAGCTGGCACCGGGAGGAACGAGACCGAGTCGACTAACTGGCGTGCACCCCCCAGTGCAGCGTCGCAAAAATTTCTGCCTTCGACGAAATTTCGCAGATAAAGTCGGTCGAAGTGCGCCAGCCTATCCATGAAAAAATGGGAATAAGCAGTTTATTGTTCCACAACCGGCTTGAGATAAAGCCTACCACAGTGGAAAGCATTGACGTGGGCGAACTCGGGGCATTCGGCTTTATAGGCGCGGCGACATCTACGATTTTTTCCTGTGTGAAGGGCGGTGGCAAAAGTTTGGCCGACTCCGATCTGGTCTGGATGAAGGAATTGTTTCAGGATGGCAAACCTGTCAAGCACCAGCGGCCAATGACGGAAAAAGAGAAAAATCATACGGACAAAAAAAGGCTGGTTTGAAGTTGAAGACGGAATGGATTTCAGCGGATTCGATCCCGGGATCTATGACTCGCGAGTGAGCGTCAAGGACACGCACTCGCTCAGGACGTTGCAGTGAACTGCGGTTTTTTAGATCGGGTAAAAACACAATCCACTTTGCACGTCGGCGTTAATCTGCGTCAGCCGTCAATGTCAGAGAGATTGGATTCAGCTAAATTGATCTGAACCGATTTAATCATATCTGTCCCCCCGCAAAAAAGAGTGCCAGGATTTTCAGTTGTCGACGACCTCACGAACGGTTTTGAGGAGAACTTCCGCTTTGACGGGTTTGTCAAGCCACCGGTCGTGATCTTAGAACGTCGCTTCTAACTGTGAGCGGTAGTCATACACGTCGTTAACGTCCGTCATCATAATCACGGGGATGTGCTTTGTCCCGGGCTGTTCCTTGAGTTTTCGAAGACAATCAAGCCCATCGGAGAGGTGGGTCATGATTACATCGAGAAGGATGACATCCGGTGAAACAGATCCGGCGAGGGCGAGGCACTCGGTACTGGAGAATCCAGTTTTCACATCATAATAGGGTGAAAGAACTGAAGTCACAAACTCCAGAATATCCGGATCGTCATCAATTGCCAGTACGACTTTCTTCTCAGCCATCACCACCTCCTGTCTGATTCTTATAGGACATTTTCGAAAGACCCGACAAGAAAAATAAGCAATCCACGAATTTTGTAGAGCGGTATTCGAGCAAAGCCGTGAAAAGGTGTCGCTCTTTTTAGTGTTCGTCCTTCTGGCTCAGAACCGATTCAATTTGTGTCCTGAGCCGCTCGATTTGCTGCCGCTGAGGCGGGACTGGATTTGCCTCGAGATAGATCGAAATCTGCTCAAGAGCGGCGTCATACCGCCTTTGCCGGATGTATAAATTGAGAAGCGACAGGCGAGCGTCCTGCATTCCATTGTTGAGGCTCAGGGCATTGCGGAGAAGAGATTCCGATCTCTCATAATCGCCGATTCTGTATAGGGCCGTGCCCAGGTAGAAGTTGCTGCGGGGGGACTGCGGATCGAGCTGCAAGGCACTCTCGAGTACCTCCACGGCTTTGCGAAAGGATTCTTCCCCCGGCTTTAAGTTGCCATCGGCAGCGGCGGCTGCGGCAGATGACAGTCGTTCGCCTTCCTGGAAGTAGAGAGTGCCCAGGTTGGTCAGAGGAATCGGATCCTTTGGATTAAGCGCACGGGCCCGGTTGAGCATGGCTTCTGCTTTTTCATAGCGCCCGGCCTTCAGATACTCTGCGCCAAGCTCGTTGACCGCATCATAGTATTCCGGCGCCAGTTCGACAGCTTTCTCAAGGTGATGGATTGCAGTCTCAGCGTCCCCGCGTGCCAGACCTTCTGCGGCCAGATCACACTCCCGCTGGGCCTTGTCGGGAATCGGATTCAAAAGCTGCCGGATATCGACCACCTTGGAACCTGCGGAGGGACCCAAGCCGGTTTTTTCTTGTGGCAAGCTCTTGAGATCGAGTTCAAACATGCCGCTATTGATGTAAAGCTTCGCAAGAGGGTCGAAGCGGAAGCCATTAAGCTCAAATGCGTAGCGCAATTCTTTATAACCCGGTTCGTTGATCACTAGATAACTTTTTTCATTGGCCCGCAGGGACACATTGCGGAATTCGAAGTCCTGGGATCCCAGGGTGTAGGCATACCCAATAAGCGACGAATCCTGCCTTTCGAGCCGGATCTGTACGGTCTTGCTGACAGGGCGACCATCGGCGAACACTCTGCCGGAAACCGTTGCTACGACGACATCCTTTTGCGCCACGGCGGCTGCCGCGGCAAGAGCGCAAAGAAAAATGACCGTCAATATCCGAGGGATCATTGGATCTCCTCCAGCAATGAGAAAGATTATACCAGTCGGGCACAAGTAAGTAGTAAATCCGTTCATCTGCAAGCTATTGTGTCGTTTTGCAGTTGAAGATCATCATGGTCGATCAAATATCCTTAAATCGAGTCGATTTTGTATAGCGCCTCTTCAGCAGGAAACGGCCTGTAAATGTCGACCAAGCTCACACGGTCCGGCAGGTATTTAGCGCGCTGCCTGACGCCGAATCCGAGACGGAGACCGCTTATATGAAGAATTTGTTCCCGATCAGTGAGCAGTCGGTATCAAAACGCGGTTTCCGTTTTTCACAGGAAGACCTTGCGGATGAGGGATCTCTGTATCGCAAATTTTATTTTGGGGGGCCTGGCAGTACTTATGCATCGACCCAGCCCGGTGGTCCGCACGGGAACCCTTCCCATGAAAGCCTCGTGACGGACGGAGAGGGGGGCTCGAAAACATGACCTATCTCTCAACCGAGCAAAATTCCGCGACTGTAGAGAGACTTGACGGGAGTAACCTGATCATACCGGCTATGGGCGACTTTTGCTCGGCATGCATGGACTTGGGCTCGGCTGCAATCCCAGGAAGGCAAAGGCAAGGCCTTCAAATACTTTTTTCGATTATCGCGCGCCGACTTTGCCCAATGGGGCCGGCCATGGCTGCAATGTCTCATGCGCATTCCCGACCCTTGGCGGGCGGCAGGGAACTCCCAAAGCTGAGGATCTGGAGCTTTCCGATATGATGAGCTCCTACTGGGTCAATTCCGCCAAATCGGGCGATCCGAACGGACCCGGGTTGCCCAAATGGCCCGCTTTCACTGAGAACGACCAGACAGCCATGGTCTTCGATACGGCTTCCAGCGCCAGACCTGTGCCTAATCTGGAAAAGCTGAAGGTATTTAACGCCTATTACGCCGGGCGTAGGGAAGAGGCAAAGAAAACAGTAAGTAGCAAACGCTTCGGGTCTTTCCTCAAACCACGGGTCCAGGCGAGTTGCTGGATCCGGGGTTAAGTGTTTTGGGGAATGCAGGTTCATTCATAAGACGTATGGATTCTGGGAGAGTGGGTTTTTCCCAATACTTCTAATTTTTTTTGCGACCGCCCTAGCGCAAGCCAAGGGCTGGGAGGACAAGCCGCATTCGGAGTGGACGCCGTCAGACGTGATGAGATTCTCCTGAATTCAGCTTGGGTTTATCGATCATCCACCGTATTTTCCGTCGCTGATTCCAGGAAGATTTATACCCCCATCTATCCCATCATTCCCAGGTGAGAGGGGCATAGATCCAGTGGCCGGTACCCTATCGTTCGGATCATTGCAGCGAAGTCGATCCGAGATGCACTGCTTTTGGCCATCGACACTGCCCACGAACCGGTTGTCAGCGTCGACAGCCTCGGAAAGGAAACACCTATGGACGGCGCGCTGACGCGTCAGCCACGCCTTCAGCAGTTGGCAGAAAACAATTCCTGAGGATATTCGAATCGCTGGAAATTCAGATTGCATTGTCTTTGCCATAACGATGAGGGATGTCAAACAAACCGATTCAGGGATTACCTCAGGGGAGGTTTGCCTATCCAATTGCCAAACTGCGGTCCTGCATTAAGGCAGTACAGGACATGCCGGGAAGAAAATCAATGCAACGTAACGGACAGACCCAGATTTTCAAGCAGTTCCTTCAATGAGCGGATCTTTTCATCGGATGGAGGTGCGGCTTCCAGCACGATTGCGTCGCTGATCCTCTGGTACTTCATGACTCCCAGATTGTGATACGGCAGCAGCTGAATGACTGTCACCGCATTACCCAAAGTTTTGCAAAACATACCCGTTTCCCGGATGTTTTCTTCAGAATCACTAAAGTCGGGAATCACCGGTATCCGGATCTGAAATTTGCCGCCTGTATTCGCTATCTTTTCGGCGTTTTCGAGGATCAACTCATTTCCTACACCAGTTACGATCCGATGCTGCTCGTTGTCCATGTGCTTTAGGTCGTACAGGAACAAATCCGTATACGGCAAAAGCGGTTCTATAACTTCGAATTGTGCATATCCGGTTGTGTCGAGAGCCGTATGGATTCCGATCTCCTTTAGGCCTCGCAAAAACTCCAGAGTGAACTCCGGATGGCATAGCGGTTCGCCGCCTGAGATGGTTACCCCACCGCCGGACTGTTTGTAAAAAGGAATGTCCTTGACCACGCGCCTTATTAGCTCTTCCGTCGTGTAATTTGTGCCGCAGAGGTAGAGTGCTTTGTGGACGCAGGCTGTCGCACAATCACCGCAGTTATCGCAGAGGGAGCGGTCGACCTGAATGAGCTGGATATCTTCCTGAGTTGCCGCATCCTTCATCCACTTACCGGGAGAGATCGCGCCCTTGGAGCAAGCGGGCCGGCACTTCCCGCATTTCGCCACGCCAATGCATCTCATAGAAATCCAGCTTAACTGCGTACAAAACTGCTGGGACTCCGGACTGTGGCACCAGGGGCAGCGCAGAGGGCATCCCTTTAAGAAAACGGTCGTCCGGATGCCAGGGCCATCCTGCAGCGAAAATCCCTGAACGTCGTAGACTTTTCCGGTGAGTTGTTTTTGCAAAACCCCAAAACCTCTAAGGCGCAGAGACTCGAAGTCTCAAGGCCTTGTTCATTGCAGACTCAGTTCGGTTCGACGGATGATGTCTTCCTGGCTGGCCTTGTACAATTCCACGAAGTAGGCGCTGAAACCGGCGATCCTGACCACCAAGTCTCTGTACTCTTCCGGATGCTCTTGCGCCTTCCGCAACACCTTCCCGCTGACCACGTTGAACTGCATCTCCATGCCGCCCAAGGCAAAATAGGTCCGGATAAGGGCGATAAGTTTTTCTCTTCCTGTTTCATTGCTCAATGCGGAGGGATGGAACTTCATGTTCAACAGGGTGCCGTTTGAGAACTTCTTCTGGTCAATGGCTGCCACCGACTTGAGCGTGGCCGTGGGGCCGTTCGTGTCCATCTGTTGAACAGGGGAGATGCCGTCGGCCAACGGTTCTCCGGACTTTCTCCCGTCAGGTGAAGCGGCAGTTAGCCTGCCGAATGTAACGTGCGTAGTGACCGGATACAAGCCGGCCGCATATCGGCCACGCGGCCCAGTGGCGGAATTTATGGCATTCCCGTATACGTCGGACGCCCATCGGGCGAACTCGTCGGTGTATCCGTTGTCATTACCGTAATGGGGAGCTTCATTAAGAATGAGTTGCCGCAGGTCTTCTCTTCCTTCCCAGTTTGTCATCAGAGCGTCATACAGTTCCCGGGCTGTGACGAGCTTCTTGTCATAAACCATGTACTTCACAACTGCCAGGCTATCCGTAACATTACCGATCGCGATGCCAGCGTTGCCGGTTGAGTTGTATTTTGCGCCTCCCTTCATGACATCCTTGCCGGATTTCATGCAGCCTTCGATGGTCGTGGAAAGAAGAGGCAGCTGCATGTGTTCGGAGGCGACATATTCCCACATGTTGACGAGACTTACGTGCCAATTTACAAAGTATTCCATTTGCTTTTTTACGGCATCCAGGACCTCGTCGAACGTCTCCATTTCATAGAGGTAACCTGTCGGCAAACCGACTTGGCCTCCACATTTCCCATCGGGTCCGGGCATAGGATTGTAACCGTTGTTGATCGCAAGAAGAAAAGCGTTAAGCATATTGAAAAAGGATTGGGTGCCGTTGCCGCCAGGGCACGCCCATTCATCCCCGCAACCCTGCGGCTCCACACAGCCGATCAGGCAGTAATTTCTGGCACTTTCGACCGGGAGTCCTCTAGCCATCAGCGCTGGAATAATGACGTCGTCGTTCTCAAACGTGGGAACGCCGCCCGCGATCTGGGTTGTTTCTATGGCCGCCTCCCAAAGATCGGGCGGAGTGCCTTTGTGGATGCGCAGGGATTGTGGGGGATCGTGCAGAACAAGCCTCCCCGCAGACTGCAGCATCATGAACGACACCGCATTGGTCGCATCTTTTCCCTCTCTGGTCACTCCCCCGATAGTCATCAGCTGCCCGCTCGTATAGCCGGGGCCGTTGAGGGTCGCGATATAGGGCCAGATTTTGTTCATTTCGGCGACTTTCAGATAAAACAGGTCGAGGAGTTCCTGCGCGCCCTCGTGCGTTATTCTGCCC
>Ga0326727_10005475_pt1 | contig 36277 bp, 35 predicted proteins | sample MB2enrmetagenome_FD_207643 | JGI IMG/M metagenome (GOLD analysis project Ga0326727, IMG submission 207643) | Lab enriched peat soil microbial communities from McLean, Ithaca, NY, United States - MB29MY | ecosystem: Environmental > Terrestrial > Soil > Wetlands > Peat | place: USA: New York...
CGCCGCGGCGAAGCCAGCTCCGTTTCGCTGATCCCGGCCCGCATAGCCCTCCGAGGTGGAGAAACGCGCGGGCGCCGATGCGATATGATCCCTGCCCTCCGCAAGATGAGAGCCAATCCGGGATTTTGTGGGCAGGCGCTCCGGCCTTGCCCGGGCTCACTCGCACTCCCAAAGGTGTCCGGGTGTCCCAATCGCGCCGTACCGCCAACTCACACTACAGGCACACGCACGGCTGCGTTCTTGCGAACCTTTCTAAGATAACAAGAATTGCAGGAAGGGTCAACATTAAACCCTCCCCGGAAAAATTTTGACCACCCCCAAAAAACAGAGCGCGCGACAAAAACCGCGCTCGCGCGCTCGAGAGACAGCCGGGCCGGCAGCCGGAAGCGGCCGCCCTAACCGCGATTAACCAGGATTACTCGACCGACTGCAGCTTCCAGGCGTTGTTGTCTAGCACGAAGGTCGCTTGCCTGTGGGCGCTCAGATGATTGCCGGGGTTGTGCGCAATCGTCGAAAGCGCATCCGGCACTCCGGCCAGAACCACGTCCTCGTAATACGACATAACTTTGGACGGCCCAACATCCTGAAGTTCGCCAAAGCTCCGTGCCTTCAAATGGTTCAGGGCAACAGTCGAGATGCTGTAGGCGTATCTCAGATCGTTCGGCCCGTCAGGCCGCCACTTGATCACGTCGCTGCCGTCCAACAGTTTCACCTGTTTCTTGCCCAAATCGGTCAGCTTGAAGTCGCCCCAGTAGCCGTTCGGGTACTTCTTCACTCCCTCCCAGTACTTGTCGCTTATTCCCTGCCGCATCCCCAGGTCGTTCAACACGATTGTGAACGGCTGAGGCGGCATCTGGTCATACTTCGCCTGGATCATTGCCTGCGCATCAGCCTGCGACAGCGGCGGAGTGGTCTTGCAGCCGCTGACAAAAGCTCCGGTAGCCAATATAGCCAGGATTCCAACGATCTTCGCCGCGTTTTTCACGGTCGCCCTCCCTGCACAAGTTCGCGCGTCCCTATTCATAAGAACCCGCCATTTTTTCTCTTACTGTCGTCTCCTGTCAATGAAGTTGGATGTGACCGGGCTCACTCAGCGATATGACAAGCCAGTTCCGTGCCACGAACTGGTCCCAACGATTGATATTAAAGCCCTTACCTCGCCGATCTATTACTGCTGTTCCTTCAGGAGCCTATCGACGAGGAGCCCCAGGAAGCCCTGCTCATTGGATTTCAAACAAACCTGCGCATTCGCCGCGCCCTGAACCGGGCGCGTCTGTCCCTTTGCATCCACCTCGATCCGCATCGGCGTCGCCGGGCAAAGATCGGGCCGGATCGCATAGGTCACCGCCACCGGATCGAAGAGCGTCGGCGTCTTCCACTCTCCCGTCCCCGACCACTCGTGGTACAGCAGCGTCAATTGATCGGTGAGCGCGGAACCGCGGCTGAAGATCGCCGCCTGCGCCTTCTGATCGAGATGGATCTGCGTCGAGTCGAGGGGCATCATGTAAACCGGCACGCCCGAGCCAAGCAGCGCTTTCAACCCATCCGGATCGCACAGGATGTTCCACTCGGGCTGGGGAGGCGCGTTCGTGTCTCCGTACCCGCGATAGACGCTGCCGCCCATCAGCACTGCCCGTTTCAGCTTCTTGAATGTCGCCGGATCGCGCGCGATCGCCGCCTGCACATTGAATAGCGGACCGATGCATATCAAAGTGATCTCGCCGGGGTGCTCTCGGACCTTCCTGAGAATGAAACCCGCTGCGTCTCTGCTCTTTTGCTCGCGATCAAGCTGTTTTCCCTCTTTTCCCGTTACTGCTGTGAGATTGAATGAGCCTGCGCAACCGGTATGGTCCTTCCCGCGAGCATAAGCGGCCTGCGTAAACACGTTCTGGTGCGACGTCGGTTGGCCCGCGACGATCGGAACGCCTAGGACACAGTTCGCCCACAAAAAGCGCGCCACCAAATCCGCCCGCAACTCGGTATCGCCATACTCCGTCGTAATTCCCAGCAGTTCCAGCTCCGGGCTCTTCAACACCAGCCCCAGCGCAAAGGCGTCGTCGATGTCGTCGCCTATATCGGTGTCGAGGATGACGAGTTGGGGCGCAGTGGTGGCAGGAGCAGCCTGTCCGTGGGCGAACACCCACGTTCCAGCTGCGACCAGCACCAAGACAAACAATGACGGCAAAACAATGCGTGATTTCATCGCCAACATTCTAGACGGTCGGTGCGCATGTTGGTGCGCGGCCTTGAGCTCGCAACGCGGGCGACGGATGGTAGACCCAGGCGCGAGCCTGAGGGAAAGTGCCTTTAGATACGACGCAAGCCGCGCTTAAGTGGGCGAAAGAATCTCACGCCCTCGCGTAAAAACTCAGCTCCGCGTCTCCCTGCTCCAGCAGCCGCGTGCGCACGAGTTCGCCGTAACAGTCCTCCAGCCCATCCTTCCGCCTTGATTCGGCGATAACCACGGCCCCGTCGGCAAGGAATCCTGGAGCCGGGTGCCCCGGGTCCCGATTCTGGGACCCGGGAGACCAGTTTCCTCCGCCCAGGAACGTCAGCGTTGCCTCGTACTCTTCCGCCGCCTCATACGGCGGATCGAGAAATACCACATCGAACTCGACCGCTCCGCCTCTGGGTCCACTGAGAAACGACGTCGCAGTGCCGGCGTGAATCGAGAAGCCGGAGACAATGCCCAACCCGGCGAGGTTGGCGCGAAGCACCTTGAGCGCAGGTCCGGCGCGTTCCACAAACGTCACATGCGCGGCTCCGCGGCTCAGCGCCTCAATCCCCACTGCGCCCGATCCCGCATAGAGATCGAGAAAACGCGCCCCCGCGATCCTGGGCGCCAGCACATTGAACAGTGTTTCGCGCAGCCGGTCGCTGGTCGGGCGCGTGGCCAATCCCGCCGGCGCGGCCAGCACTCGCGATCGATACTGTCCGGCAATGACCCGCATCGCAAACAAGAATACCAAGACAAATAATTGACCACCGCGTCTTCGCTCGACCCTCTACAATCGAGTAATGCGAGGCTGGTCAATCCCGCTGGGACGATGGATGGGCGTCGAATTGCGCGTCCACGTCTTCTTCCCCCTGCTGGCCTTCGTCTTTATGGGCATCAGCGGAGCCCAGCACTGGTCAAGAGGCATAGTCCTCTTCATGCTGCTCGTGGCCGCCATCGTCACCCGCGAAATCGCCCGGCTTCTGGTTGCCGCACTTCTCGATCTTCGCTTGCGGGCCATCCTGCTTCTGCCCATCGGCGGCCTTTTTGCTTACGCCAACCCTGAAAGCCAGGAGAAAGCCAACGGTGGCCGCGGCCAGCTCGCGCTCGCATTCGCCGGCCCGGTAGCGAACCTGGCTTCCGCGCTTGTAATCGCCGCCATTATTCAGGGCGCAAGCGGCGCCGTCAGCCTGATGAGCTTTCCGCCGCTCACCTCGTCCTCGCTGCTGCGCAGCATGGTATGGATGCAAGCCCTCCTTGGCTTGCTGCATCTGTTGCCTGCCTATCCTCTCGACTGCGGCCGCATTATCCGTTCCATCTTTGCCCGGACCCATGGTTTCGGCCCGGCCGGCCGCGCCGCTGCCGGCCTCGGCCAGGCGCTGGCTTTTCTGCTCATGATCTCCTACATGCCCCTGCGCGACCCATGGTTGTTCCTGGCCGGACTCTTCATCATGGTCGGCGCGCAGATTGAGGACCAGGGCGTATTCTTCCAGTCCGTTGTCGACACGGTGCGCATGCGCGAGGTCATGCTCACTGACTTCGCCACGCTCTCGCCTTCCGATACCCTTTCTGACGCGCTGGTGCGTTGCGTCCACTCACTGCAGGAGGATTTCCCCGTCGTCCGCGGGCCGCAACTGGTGGGCATCGTCAGCCGCCAGCGCATTGTCGACGCTTTACGCGACGAAGGCAACGGCTACGTGCAATCCGTCATGTCGCGCGCTTTCCAGGTCGCCCGCCCCGAAGATACGCTGGGCACCACCATCCGCCACATTACGGCCGGCCACGGACTGGGGTTGATCCCGGTGACCGAGAGCGGCCGCGTGGTGGGCGTGGTGAGCGTGCAGAACCTGATGAGTTCCATGTCGCTGTTGGCCGAGCAGCGCCGCATTGAGCGCCTGGAATCGGGAGACTGAGCCGGCAATGGTCACCGGTGAAGAATCCCGGATTGCCCCCGGTCTCTACCTGGTCGCGACTCCCATCGGCAATCTCAACGACATCACCCTCCGCGCCCTCCACGTCCTGCGCAGCGTTGACCGCGTCGCCTGCGAAGACACGCGCCAGACACAGAAGCTGCTCAATCACTTCCAGATTGACGTCCCGACCATAAGCTGCCACGAGCACAATGAAGACGCTCGTGCCCGGGAGCTGGTGGAAGCGCTGAAAGGCGGTGGGCGCATCGCGCTGGTCTCCGACGCCGGCACTCCAGCCATCAGCGATCCAGGCAGCCGGCTCGTGGAGGCAGCCATCGAAGCCGGCGTCGCAGTCATTCCCATTCCCGGCGCCAATGCGGCGCTCAGCGCGCTGGTCGCCTCGGGCCTGCCAGCCGCGGAGTTCACATTCCTGGGATTCCTGCCTGAGAAGTCCGGCGCGCGCAGAACCCGGCTCGAGGAACTGGCTGCCGGCGTCAAAAGCCCGGCAGGCGCAGCCGCGCGCACGCTGATCTTTTATGAGGCTCCGCATCGCATTCAGGAGACACTTGCCGATCTCGAGTCTGTCTGGGGGCCGGAACTCAAGATCGTTCTGGCGCGCGAGCTTACCAAGGTACACGAGGAGTTCCTGCGGGGTACGGTGGCCGAGGTTCGGCGCGAACTTGCCAGCCGCGACCGTGTGCGAGGCGAGATAACTCTGCTGGTTGAGCCGCCCGAGCCATCGCGGGATACGGTCAGTGCGGTGCGCGAGAAGCTGGTCGACCGAGTCGCGCGTATGGTCTTCGAATGCGGTATTGACGAAAAGGAAGCGCTGAAGCGGCTCGCCCGCGAACTCGGCCAGTCAAAGAGCGAACTATACCGCGAGCTGCAGCGGGAGCGGGCGCGGAGGAAATGATCAAAGGTTTCAAGTTTCAGGTTTCACTTGATAGCTGTCCCCTAGTCCCTAGTCCCTAGTCCCTAGTCCCTAGTCCCTATTCCCTGCTCCTTCGTCCCTTCCTCAATCTCCGCGATCAGCTCGGTCACCTGGTCCTTCTTGCGCTGGCTCATGTCGAGAAAGCGGATGCCGACTGTATTTCGGTTGTGGATCGCCTGGATCACTCCGCCCAGCCGGAAAGGCAGACCATGCAGCTGGAACTCGGTTTCAACGCGCGTGTAAATCCCCACTGGAAACTTCTCCGCAGTCCGGATCCGACATCCGCCCATGCTCAGGTCCACAATCTGTCCAGCCAGTCTCGACCCCACCTTCACCAGGTCAATAACTGCCGAAGTGTCAACACCGCAGCGATGCGCGGCGCGGCGATCGCGGCCACGAGGCGGCTGCGCCGGGGACTGAATTTGCGCCGGGTTTTGCGCTGCCGGCGCAGGAGCCGCGGCTGGAATCTGCTTTGAGACCGCAACCTCACCGGCCCCTGCTCCTACTCCGGAATTCGATGGGGCCGGCAACTTTGCGTTGTTTTCCAGTTCAACCTCGCCCAGCACTTCCACCAGATCGTCGCGGGTGCGAGTGGTCATAGCGTTGAACTGCACTCCCGCAAAGTTGTTCTCGACCCACTCGACGATTCCACCCAGGCGAAAACCCACGCCGCGAACCTTGAAGGTGCATTCAACTGCGGCGTTTGCGGCGTGAAAGAGAGTTTTGGGCAGAAGCAAGCGGCAGCCGCTCAGGCTGAGCCCCGTCATGCGGCCTACCATCATGGTTCCCCGGGACAGGACTACCAGCATCGCCGGCACATCGACAACGCAGCCCGGCATCTCGCGGCGCTCGTCGGTCCCGGCCATCAGGCCGATCGGGTTTTCTGGTTCGTCCATGACCGGCCCGCAGGAGGCAGAAGCAGGCCGGGGGGATCAGTGAGTGTCCGTAAGCTCCCAGGGACTGCCGGACGCCGGCTGCTCGTCCTCGCGCCCCTGCAACCTGTCGTACTGATACACGTCGCTCGTGGTCCCCAGCGACTCGTTATACAAGCTGATCGAGCCGCAGCCCTGCTTCAGCTCTTCGCTGAACGCGTGGATGGCCTGCAATTGCGTAGCCGTGGCGGGAATCTCGTATTGGGAAGTCTTAATAAACTTCTGGTAGCCGCGGTCAAGCAACCGGCCAACCTCGCCTCTCACCACGACTCCCGGACCGACGGCGAAGGCTGCCGGCGCTCCCGGAGACGCAACCAGCACGGCGCCCGCTCCATGTTTGGTCACCAGCATGGCGCCCTCAATCTGCGGGCAGGGAGCCGCTTCGAATCCATGCGCCCTGAGTTGGCTGATGGTCTGTTCGAAATCAAGCTGGTGGCGTTCTTTCTTCATGCTTCCCTTCCGGCCGGCCGGGACATCCCATTACCGCTGATCGCTTCCGTTCCTTCCAATCTCGCACACCCTTCGCGCGCGGCGCAATTTGGGACGCGGACGGGAGCGCAGCGGGAGCAAAAAATAACGCGCGGCAAGCGAATTCTCCCCGCCGCGCGTTTCCTTTCATGAACCTGGTGTCGAGGCGACGAAAAGCCGCTTTCGTAATTCTCTAAGCTGTTTCGCGAGCGCTTTCCTTAGCCTTGCCTTTGGCGTTATCGTCTGATCCTGCCGACGCCCACTATGCCCGGCGCGTTGCGCCAAACAGCCTCTGGAACCAATTTGGCCCCCGCTCGCAGTAGGGAGGCCTGGGCCGCTTATCGCTCAGGTGCCAGGCGCGGCAAGCCGTGCAATTGCCGTGGCGCGGGCACCCGGCTTTAGGACAAGTGCATTTCTCCGGCCTGGCGCCGGCAGCATACGAAACCACAATCGGCTGGGCGCGTGCCATCGATCCTCAAACCGCTTCCCGCGTGCTTTCCTGGGCTACGCGCCCGTTTTCGTCCATCTTGCCGAAGATCATCTTGCCGCTGGCGGTCTGGAGCACGCTGGTGACTGAAATCTCCACCGAGCGGCCGATCATCTTGCGGGCGTGGTCGACTACCACCATGGTGCCGTCGTCCAGATAGCCCACCCCCTGGTTGTATTCCTTGCCTTCTTTCAGGATGACCACGGTCATGTGTTCGCCGGGCAGCACCACTGGCTTGAGGGCGTTGGCCAGGTCGTTGATATTGAGCACTTCAACATGGTGCAGGTGGGCCACCTTGTTCAGGTTAAAGTCGTTAGTCACCACCTTGGCTTCCCACTTCTTGGCCAGCTCGAGCAGCTTCAGGTCGACTTCGCGGATGGACGGAAAGTCGTCGGGAACAATCTGCACCTGCAGGGCCCCGTTCGACTGCATACGCTGCAGCATGTCGAGTCCGCGGCGGCCGCGCTGCCGCTTTGAGGCGTCAGTGGAGTCGGCAACGACCTGCAGTTCGCGCAGCACGAACTCGGGCACCACGATCATGCCGTCGATGAATCCCGCTTCGGCGATATCGGCAATGCGGCCGTCGATAATCACGCTGGTATCGAGGACCTTGGCCGAGCGCCTGAGGGGGCGGTCGCCGGTAAACAGGGTGCCCAGCGCGGCCGGATTCAACAGGTCGCCCTTATTGGCGCCCACCAGCAATCCAACGTAGGTCATCAACAGGAGGACAAAGATCTGCAGTACGGCTGAGGCTGACTTTTCCAGCGGCGCTGTGCGCAGAACCATGCAGAACAAGGCCGCGCCAAAGATGCCCAGCACGCTGCCCACGACGGCTCCTATGAGCCGGCGAAGGCTCAGGGCGCGGACCCGCAACTCAAAGACGATGACTGCGATTGCCGCAACGGCTCCGCCCAGCGCCTGCAACCAGTCGGACTTGTCTCCGAAAGGATGAAAGTAATAACAAACCCCGGCGAGCAGGGCCACGAAAAAAAGACGTATCAGAACCAGATCCATACGTGCCTGCTTTCGAGGACAGGGCTGCAACCCGCCAGCCCCGGCCAACTCGCGAGTATGAACACTGTTCTCTGCGGTCGTCAAGTGGAAAGGAAGTGAAGGGATGAGGGTTCGGGTACGCCGGCCTGGCCCGTACACCGAACCCTCGGGGATTTGATTGACGCGAAACAGGCGGCGTCTGAGCGCCGGCTTCCGTCTGCTGACATTTGCCTCGCGGCGGCCGATTACGAGGCAGCGGCCAGCTCGGTTACCGGCGTCAGTCTCTGGGCTCCCTTGCGCGGCCCCCGCTTGCGCGCGCTCATAACCTTGATGCGCTCCAGCAGTTCCAGCGGAGAGCAGTTCTTCTTGGCCACCATGGCATCGGCCACGTGAATCTGGTTCACGCTCTGCGGATCGCCCAGCAGGATCATCGGGACATGAGGGCCAATCCGCTTGAGGCGGTCAACCAGCTGGCCTCCATTCATCTGCGGCATTCCGTAGCTGGCCAGGACCAGGTCGACCTGCGTCTTGGAAAAAACTCCAATCGCCTCCTGGCCGGTGGCGGCTGAAACCACCTTGTACCCGTGTGTTGTAAGCAGGAACTTGAGAATCGAGAGCTCTTGTTCGTTTTCGTCTACGCAAAGAATCACTTTCTTCGGCCGCATGGATGCAGGTTCGCTCCTTCTTGTGTATTGTTTTGGGGCCGTATGCAGGCAACACTCCACCTATCCGCTCTGAGGGCAGATTCAGCGTGTGGCTCTCATGGCCCGGCGACCGCAAAAACCCGATCGGACGCCTTCGAGGATCGGCCTTGCGAATGGAGCTGATCCAGCGCTCCATGCGGCAGCGGCACACGATTCCGTCAAAGACCGGCCTTCGTTCGCGGTCAGTCAGTCAGTGCTTGTACGGCGCCTCAGGCAAGGTGTGCCGGTTTTGCTTTGTGCAAATAACAAAGCTCCCTGGATGGTCGCGACGGCTCGGCGCCGGGGGCCATGAACACAAGTCTCCTGAGACGCTATTGCGTGAAGGGGACAACCGGATCAAGCCGGTGAGAATTTCCTTCAATGAAATCGAAGCGTACGATCAGCGGAACGATATGGGAAGAGGGAAGAACAAGCGAAAAGTGAAATGAAAACGGATGTGTAACAAGTGGAAATCTGCCCGCGACAATGATTTGCTTTTACTTAAGCGGATTAAAGTCTGTTGAAAGGGTGTGTATCACGGCAGGAAAAGCCGCCCATTTGCAACAGGAACAGTGCTGCCTCCGACACGAACATCCGTGACCCTGGCGTCAAGCCTCCGGGCAGCCAGATGAATCTCGCTGGGACGGCCGATCTCGACCCCTTGAATGACAACGGCCGGCGCATCCGAAGCGACCGCGCCGTGCCTGACAAGATAGCCAATGGCGCACCCGGCTGCCGAGCCCGTCGCCGGATCTTCACCGCCGTAAAACTGCATCCGCGCCCGGTAGCGCTTCGCGCCGTCCTCGTCTTGGTCGAGTGCAGGGGCCAGGCAATAGAACCACCGCCCGCCGCACTCGCGAAGCCACGGCGTGGCGGCGTCGTGGTCCACCTTCAGGCGGCCCAGCACATCCACCGAACGCAGAGCAACGATTGCGAAGGCTGTTCCGGTCGAGACCACCTGCGGGGCCAACGCCGGATCGAGATCCTCGGGAGCAAGCCCGCACAGCCGCGCTACGCCGTAGCGGTCAAGCTGGGCGCCGAACTCAGGATCGCGCTGCGTCATCTCGCCGTACAGGGCGTTTCCACCTTCGCTTTCCGCTGAAAAACGCACCGGGACTGTGCCCACATTCAGCTTGAGCTTCACAGTGTGGGACTCGACGCATTCCGGCGCGGCGAGCTTAAGCACGCTGGCAGTGCCCAGCGTGGGATGACCGGCGAAGTTCAGTTCTTCCTGCGTGGTGAAGATGCGTACACGCACGCCTTCGCTGCGCTCGGCCGCAGGGTCGCCGCGCTGAACGAAGGTTGTCTCAGAGAGATTGAATTCGCGAGCAATGGCCTGCATGCGCCCGGTGGCAAGGCCGCAGGTGTCGAACACCACGGCCAGGGGATTGCCCTTCAAAGCCTCATTGGTGAAGACGTCGACGATGCGGTATTCGAGTTCGACGGCGCTCGGCATTTCCTCTTTGATGATTATGACCGATTTTCGATTGAATTTCTTGACATGGACCCGGACAGCCAATAACCTACAAATACCCGCTGCGCTGATGCGCAGAATAGGATGCGATGACGAGCCAATTCCACTCCGCGATTTGTCTGTGCTGCTGTCAGTGCAGTGATTCGCGGGTGCGCGCGCTCGGATAAACTTCCATAGCAGGAATCAGGAAGCATGAGCCCACCCGCTTGATGGCGCGGTGGGTTTTTTAGTTACAGGAACTAGGGAATAGGGAGTAGAAATCGAGGGCTGAGAAAAAGGACTGAGGGACTGAGAGATAGACGCTGAGGCAATGCAGTTATTCGGCCTCGATCAAGCTATTCCCTACTCCCTACTTCCTATTCCCCGCCTTTCAAGCACCGGTGGCGAAGTGGCTAACGCGCAGGTCTGCAAAACCTGTATTCGCGGGTTCGACCCCCGCCCGGTGCTCCAAATTCTGCGATCGAAACAACCAAGGCCGCGCCCGATGTGATGGCGCGGCCATGATTGTTTCCTGCGTTAATTTATTTCTTGGTTTCCGGCCGGAACTTGAGGCCTGCGCTATCCGCAGGCAGCCCTATAACTCAATCAGCGGGCGAGGGAGCCGCGCCCGCGCGCGGTCGAGGAAGAGCCTCATGCGCAGTGCTTCTGTGCGCTGGGCGATCACCAGCCGCATCTGGCGGCGGATGTGATCGGGATCCTCGAGCCTCTCGATCTGCGCCTCGTCGCTGGCGGCGTCCCGCTCAAGTCTCGCGATTCGCTCCCCGATGGTCTTGCGAAAGCGAGGGCTGATCTCATAACCATCGTGCACGGCGCAATTCCCGATCATGGTGGGCTCCGTTCAGTGAATTACCCGAGGCGGCGTCTTTTCTCCATTCCGCCTCAAGATTCTTCCTTCACTGCCGATAGTACCGACGAGCCGCTGTGCGCGCCAGATTACGGTGTTGCCCAACTTAGGTAATGGAGTGTACGAAAACGAGACAGCAAAGCAGGCAGAATGTCCGCTGCGCGGCTGGTTTTTCAGGAAACAGGCGAACTGAAACGCGGCAGACGGCGAAGCTCGATCGCCGTGGAGCCAGCGGTTAGGGTGTATCGGCGTATACGCCCTACGGCTGCTGCTGCGGCGCGGCGGCGTAGTAGCCCTTGCGCACCTGTACCTTCATGCCCTCGCCGCATTGCACTGCCAAGTGGCGGAACGAGCCGTCAAGCTTGTCGTTCGAGGGAGTATAGCTGGCCACATATTGGGTGCGCAGCTCATCTTCAATCTGCTCAAAGGCGGCCTGCAGCTTCTGGCCGTTGTTGCCCACATCAATCACTCTGCCGCCGGTCTCCTCGGCAATCCGCCTGGCCGCGGAGGCGCCATAATAGCCCATCCCCGCGTTCCAATACATGGCCCGGTCGGCGCAGAGAATCACGTAAACGATGACGTTGTTGCGGTTGGCCGCGGCGATGGCCTCGCCAATCTTGGTGCGGCTGCCCTCGTCCTCGCCGTCGGTCAGGATGATCATGGCCTTGCGGCCCGTCTCCTGGTTGAGTTTTTCGTTTGCCGCCAGGTTGATGGCATCGTAGAGCAGTGTTCCCTTTGGACCGCCGGGGGTTGGAACGGTTCCACCGCCCAGTCCCGGAATGCCCCCTCCGTTGCCGCCCGCAGTGTTGATCTCGGCCTTGTTCATGGCGTGGGCAAGTTCGTGGGCGCTGTTGGTAAAGTCCTGCAGCAGGTCGACGTTCACATCGAACGAGATCAGAAAAGCCTCGTCCTTCTGGCGCAGAACGCGCTCAAGGAACTGGCTGCCGGCGTCCTGCTCGAGCCGAAGCACTCGCTCCTGGCTGCCCGACGTATCCAGCAGGATTCCCAGCGTGAGCGGTTGGCTGGTCTCAGCCACAAAACTCTTCAGCGTTTGAGGCGCCTTGTCCTCAAGCACGGTGCAGTCGCCTTTGGTCAGATGCGGCACCAGCTGGCCGTTCTTGTCTTTGACGGTGAAGAAGATGTCGACCAGGTTCACATTAACCTTGAACGTCGCCGCTGAAGTCTCTTCCGCGGGCATGGGCGGAGCAGTGCTGACCGGCGGCGCATCGGGCGAAGGCGGAAGCTGGCACCATCCCGGGGCGGGAGCAGTGACCAGGGCGGCGGCGAGCGCGGCAAACGCGAGGGGAGTACGCATGCTGAGAATTTAGACGAATATCCGTTGGCTATGAAAGCATTATTCGAAGTCTTTGCGCAGGGAATTGGCAACCAGCAGGGGTCTGGCGCGTCTGATACTCTGTCAGGTGCGCCCCCAGTGTGACGTTGGGGTGTGCCTTGCATCGAACGATGTGGGTGTTTGGGAGGAAGATGACGGTTGTGATGCGTGGTTTAACGAGATCGGCGGCGCTGGTGGTGGTTTTGGGGTTGGGGTTCGGTTTGAGCCGGTTGGCTGCGGCTCAGAACCAGCAGACGCCCGTACCGGACGCTCCCACTCCGCAGGCTCCGCCCCCGCTTCCCGGTACCGAGGGTCCCATCACTCCCGGCCAAGGTACAGGACCGGTTCCGGCCGCAACCAGCAACTCATCGCCGGCTCCCGCCCAGCCTGCAGTGGCGCCCACGGCTCCATCGCAGCCGCCGGCCGACGATCATTTCCAGAAATCCGTGCCTGAAGGCAGCGAAGCAGCGTTCCAGAGGTACGTTATCAACGTGAACTTCGTCCAGGTTCCGGTCACGGTGAAGGACTCGAAGGGCAAAGCGGTTGCCGGTCTCACCTTCAGGGATTTCAAGGTCTTTGAAGACAACAACCGCGAACCGCTCACCTTCTTCAGCGTCGATCCGCAGCCTCTTTCGATTGCCTTCGTGATCGACCAGAGCCTGCCTTCGAATGTGATGGACAGGGTGAACACGTCGATGGGCGCTTTGCCTGGTGCACTGGCGTCGTTCGACGAGGTTGCGGTCTTTTCCTACAGTCACGGGACCAAGGAATGGACCACGTTTACCGGCGCCCAGAGTAATCGGCTGCCGGCCGTGCTTTCGCTCGCCCAGAATGCCGGCACCGACCCCACCGTTCCTTTCACCGGCGGGCCATTCGGCGGCTGCAGCATCAGCCAGAACGGCAATTGCGTCGATCCCAACCTGCAGGAAGGCCGCTCTGCCGGACAGAACGGCATCACTGCGCTGCCCAAGGAACTTCATCAGCTCAACGACGCCATTCTGCAGGCGGCGCGCGAGCTTTCCAGTCGGCCGAAGGATCGCCGGCGCATCATCTACGTGGTCTCCGACGGCAAGGAGTATGGAAGCAAGGCCACCTGGAAGGAAGTTGTCCGCTACCTGCAGACCAACAAGATTGCGGTCTACGGCACGCTGGTGGGCGAGTCGGCGCGCTGGGGCGAGGGTTGGCTCGACCGATTCCACCTGCCCTTTGAGATGTACGAGAACATCCTGTACAAATACACTGCTTTGACCGGCGGCGACCTTGATTCAGAGGGCGGCACGAACGGCATTGAAAGAAGCTACACCAAAATTGCCGATGAGGCGCGTAACCAGTACACGCTCGGCTACCTCAGCCACGAGTCAATCTACGACGACAAGTTCCGCACCATCGACGTGCGTGTGGACCGGCCCGACCTGGTCGTAATCGCCAAGAAGGGATACTATCCCTCCGCGCAGGATAACAAGTAAGTCGTGTCTGGTTCGGTAGCCTCGGTTGGCCTGGGCCTGTGCTCGGCTGCCTTCTGGGGTGGGTCTGACTTCGCCGGTGGATGGGGTTCGCGCCGCGCTCCCGCTTTGCTGCTCGTCACTTCGGGACAGATCCTCTCGCTGGCGTTCCTTCTCACACTCTGCTTCGCCCTCCATGTCCCCGCGCCCGCGGCCCATTACTCCATGCTGGCGATCGTGGGCGGTTTTGAGGGGGCGCTGTCGCTGGTGATCTTTTACCGCGCGTTGGCCATCGGCGCCATGGGATTGACAGCAGCTTTGACCGGCTTGCTCACCGCCCTGATCCCCGTGTTGTTTTCGTTTCTGCGCAATGGCCTGCCGGCGCCGGTCAATATCGCCGGACTCGCTACCGGCTGCGCCGCCATCTGGTTCATCACACAGCAGGCCCAGGCGCGGCCTGCCAACGGCCAGCCCGGTACGAGCCGAAAGGCTCTGCTCCTCGGCACGCTCGCAGGCATTGGCTTCGGGTGCCAGCTGGTTCTGCTCAAAATGGCCTCCGGCGGCGGAGTGCTGTGGTCGCTCACCTGGACCCGCATCGCCGGCGCGGCTGCGCTTCTGCTGGCGCTCGCGATTCTGCGAACCAGGGCTCCCATGAAGGCATTCCTCGCGATCGGCATCCTCGCCGGAGCCCTCGATACACTCGGCAACCTGTTCTACGTTCTTGCCGCGCAGGCGGGCCGGCTCGACATTGCCGCCATGGTCTCCTCGCTTTACCCGGCCGGGACCATCCTGCTTGCGGCGGTTCTATTGCACGAACGGCCCTCGCGCCGGCAAATGGCGGGCATGGGACTGGCGCTGGCAGCGGTGATGATGCTGAGCGTGTGAGAAGGCCTTTGAGGACGCGGAGAGTCGCAGCCGAGAATCAACGATCTGCTGCGGGGGCGCATCTCGCGATTCTCTCTCGATGCGCTGGTGAATATCGCCTCAGCGCTTGGGCGGAAGGTCAGAGTCAGTCTTGAGGATGCGGCGCGATAAAAAGCTGGGGATTGAAATTTCCCAGGTCCGAAGATCCCGGCCCGGGCTCCCGCAAAACGCGGATTGTGCTGACGGAGTAGTCTCCAAGCTGGATCAGGGCTTGTTTTTCGGCTCTGTTGCCGGAAGCACAATCTCCACATCGTCGCGCTTCTCGTCGACACCGAGTTTGATCACCAGGGCCGCATTGCGTATCACCGTATTACCGAAATAGTGGATGTCCGGAGGGAGATCGTCCGCGCAGTCCGCACCGCCGCAGCTGCCAAACTTTAATTCAGGCGCGCCCCGCTGCCGCGCGCCAACAATATAGCTGCCCGGCTCATATTCGCTGAAATCGAAGCCGCCTTCGTCGTTGGTCGATCGAATATCGACAAGAGAGCCGTCGCCATTAGTCAAAATGACGCCGGCCTTGGCGGCAGGCTTGACGTCGGACCAGCGCACGTGGCCTGAGATGCGCGCTTCGGAGGAGTTATGCAGGATCAATACCCGGCACTCGCCCTCTTTGATAACCGCAAAGCTACCCACTGGGTGAAAGCTGCCGATGGGGTCGACGTCAACTTCGTAATCGCCCACTGGAAGCGGCTGAAACTCGTAGGAACCGTCTTTGCCTGAAACGGTGTGGTAAGTGGCCTTGTCGGACTTCCGGACTGCGGTGATGCGAGCGGCCGAAACCGCGTTGGCGTCCTCTTTCTTGTTTCCGTCGTCGTCATCAGAGGAAGAGGTGAAAAGCTCGCGCACGACTCTGCCGCGCAGAAGCCCTGTACCGACCAGATTCTTCAGCCGCCGTAGCGTCTCCAGGTGAGGACCTACCTCGCCGACTGGTGCGCTCTCCTGTATGTTGTAGTCGAGAAGAATCTTTCCATCGATGTTGCGCAAGTAGAAGAGCCACTGCTGGCCGGGTTCCAGATGCTCGAAGCACGATCCCTGCGAGGTGAGAGCAGTAATCGAATGGCCCGGATCGCCCAGAAAGACCTCATCGGGGACAATCTCAACGTACTTCTCCTTCTCCGGTGCGGGATGCACCGCGCTGATGGTTCCCACAAAGACGTACGCGTTGTTCAGCTTGTCGAGGCCGCAGTCGAACTGATCCGCGGGGCCAGCGTATGAAATCGCGCATTCGAGAATGTTAAAGTCAATTTTGCTGATCGGGGTCTGCTGGGCCACGCAAAGCGTGACCCATGCAAGCAGCGGAAGCGACAGAGCGACGAGACGAAAATCGCGCATGAATCGGCCTCTTGAACTACCGAGAATCAACGTTCTTACCTTCCCGTCCCTCCCACCGTCATCCTGTCCAGCCTGATTTCTTACGCCGCAGATAGACGCAACTCGACCTTTGATCCCGTAGCCTCTGCGAAGCGCAGCAGGGTCTTGGTGCTGGGGAGAGTTTGTCCGCTCTCCAGCCGTGCAATAGCCGATTGGCTGGTGCCCATGCGCTCAGCCAGATCGGCTTGGGACAGACCTGCACGGAGGCGTGCACGCAACAATTCGGCAGAGAATTCGAACTCAGGTGCGAGGGCATCGTATTCCCGCTTGACTTCGGGATCGGCAAGAAGTTCCGCTTTGATTTCTTCGAAGGGGATGGTCATTGAACCTCCTTTGCTCGTTCGAGTGCTAGGTTGATTTCGCTGTCAGGTGTCTTTTGCGTCTTCTTCACAAAGACCCGAACCACAATAACTCTTCGGCCTGTCGCCGTGACGTATAGAGCGCGAGCGATTCCATCACGTCCGGTCATTCGCATCTCCCAAAGCTTGTCTTTCAGATGCTTGACATGGGGCTCACGCATTGATTCCAGACCGACCTGGCTGATGCGCTCGCCGAGGCGCACAAATCGGGCGCGCAAGTCGGCGGGCAGTGCTCTTATCTCTCCTCGAACGATGTCGTTGAGGACTTCAACTAGCCAGTTCACTGGAATAGATTATATCTCATTTTTGATATATTATTTGCCGAGAATAGCGAAAAGTCACCTTCCCGTCCCCCCCACCGTCATCCTGTCCAGCTTGATGGTTGGCATGCCCACGCCCACCGGAACGCTTTGCCCCTCTTTGCCGCAGGTGCCGATGCCCTCATCCAGCTTCAGGTCGTTGCCCACCATCGACACGTGCTTCAACGCCTCAGGCCCGTTGCCGATCAGCGTCGCGTCGCGTACCGGTGCGGTCACCTTGCCGTCCTCGATCAGGTACGCCTCACTCGCCGAGAACACAAACTTGCCGTTGGTGATGTCCACGCTGCCGCCGCCAAAGTTCACGGCGTAGAGCCCGCGTTTCACGCTGCGCAAAATATCCTCGGGTGAGTCGTCGCCCGCTAGCATGTAGGTGTTGGTCATGCGCGGCATGGGGATGGACTGGTAATTCTCGCGCCGCCCCGAACCGGTGTTGGCAATCCCCATCAGCCGCGCCGAAAGCTTGTCAGACAGATACCCCTTCAGCACGCCGTTCTCAATCAGCACCGTCTCCTGCGTCGCCGACCCCTCGTCGTCCACATTCAGCGAGCCGCGCCGCCCGGCAATTGTGCCGTTATCCACCACCGTCACCTTGGGGCTTGCCACCGGCTGGCCAATCAATCCCGCAAACGCCGATGTCTTCTTCCGGTTGAAGTCGGCCTCCAGCCCGTGCCCCACGGCCTCGTGCAGCAGGATCCCCGGCCATCCCGGCCCCAGCACCACCTGCATCTCGCCCGCCGGCGCCGGAACCGCGCCAAGCTGCAGAATCGCCCCCCGCGCAGCCTCGCGCGCCAGGCCCTCCGGGCTTTTGCTCCCGGTGAATTGTTCCAGGCCCGCGCGGCCCCCGCCCCCGGCAGCGCCCCTGGTTGTGATTGCGCCCTCTTTGGCAATGGCGTGCACGTTCAGGCGGCACAGCGGCTGCGTGTCGCTGGCAAATGCGCCGTCCGAGGCGGCGATCAGAATCCGCCGCATCTCTTCGGCGTAGCTGGCGCGAACCTGCACGATGCGTGAATCGTAGGCCCGCGCGGCGCGATCGGCTCGCAGGATGAGCTGGAGCCGTTCGGCCAGGTCCAGATCGTATCCGCCCAGCGGAACCGGGTAAAGATCCAGCGCCGTCACCTCGGTGAATCCCTGCACCCATTGCTTTGCGGGCCCCGAGGCAATGAGCGCCGCCGTGCGCGCAGCCTTCAGCAACCGCTCAGGGCTCAGAATGTCGGTGTATGCGTACCCGGTGCGCTCGCCGCTCACCACCCTGATGCCGCAACCGGCGCTCGATCCCTGGCTTGCCGATTTCACTATCTGCTCGTCCACCGCCAGAGACGTTGCCGTAACCGCCTCAAAATAAAGGTCGGCGTAATCTCCTCCGGCGCTCAGCGCCTCGGCCAGGCACCGTTCCAGCAGGCGCTCGGCAATGCCGAACTCCTCAAAAAAGTAGCGTTTTGGGCTTGCGGGCGGGGGAGCTTTCGTTGGTCCCATCGTCATCCAGTTTATGCCTCCCGCGTCAAATTACATAGAATCCCGAGACGGCGGACGCCTCGCCTTCCGGTCCCTCCCCTCGTTGTTCTTTTGATACGAGGTGAGGCAAGGCGCTTTCGTCACGAATTCAATTCTGCTAGGATGCCACCCATGAAGAAGATTCTCGCGGTAGTTTTGCTCCTGATGGTGTTCGCTAGCCCGGCCGCATTTGCGGCACGGCACCATCACCACCACCATCACCACCACCACGGGCATCACGTATAGGCCCGTGCCTCCCGGCCATTTCGGCAGGCTGCATTCGCCTGGGTGTTCTTTGAGTGCCCGGACCGGCTATGCAGCTGAGCCCGTCGTCGCGCGCGTGATAGGATTTTTTGCATGAAGAAACTGCTTGCAATAACTCTGCTCCTGGCTGTGTTTGCAAGCCCCGCGTTTGCCTGGCCCCATCACACGCATCATAAACACCCCGATTACCGCTACAAGGCCCCCAAAAGCTACAAAACCCATATCCATCGTCAGCACCAGAAACACCATCACCCCGCGTAACGCTCTCCTCCGGTCAGCCAACCTTATACCCTTGCGCTTTCAACGCAATACTCCAGCCGGGACAATCTCTTTCACCGTCCATCTCCCGTTACTGACCACGAATGGCGAGTCATGGTAGTGTTTTGCCATGACCGAAGTTGATCCTCGTTATCCCGTTGGACAGTTCAAAGCTCCCGAGTCGAATACAGCCAAGGTCCGCGCCGAAAACATCGAGACCCTCCGCCAGCTTCCTGAGCGCCTTCGCGCCGCAGTCAGCGGCCTCAGCGACGCGCAGCTCGACACCCCCTATCGCGACGGCGGATGGACCGTCCGCCAGCTGGTGCATCACATCGCCGACAGCCATGCCAACTCGGTCATCCGGTTCAAGCTCGCGCTCACTGAGGATTGGCCCACTATCAAGCCCTACGATGAAAAGGCCTGGGCCGAGCTCGCAGACAGCAAGTCGCTGCCGATCGACAGCTCGATCGTCTTCATCGAGTCCATGCACGCCCGCTGGGTTGCCCTGCTCGAGTCCATGAGCGAATCGGATTTCGCGCGCGGCATGATTCATCCCGAGCGCGGCCGCTCCGATCTTGCCCGCACTCTCGCCCTCTACGCGTGGCACTCGCGCCACCACGTCGCACACATTACAAAGCTGCGCGAGCGCATGGGTTGGTAGCTATCTATGGAAGCGGGCCCCATCGTTGACGTCACGCCGGCCGCGCGTCTCGCGCAGCAAATCGAAGAGTACCTTCTCCGCCATCCGGCAGCTGCTTTTCTTGAGGATGGCCGCGTGCTCTTTGACATGCGCACCACACGCTACTCCACAAAAGACTCGCACGGCCGCTGCCTGCTCGAGTTGTGGAGCGACGAGCGCAACCTGGTGCGCACGGTGGTCGAAGTGCACGAGCGCGCGACGGGTCTTCGAGTAATGACACGCCGCATGGGTGCAACCCGTCCGCAGGCGCTTGAGCTGGTTGCCTCCAGCGACCGCCGCACTCCCACCGCGCGCGACGCGGCCCGCCGCAACTATCAGCGCCTGCTTGAGCGCGTGCTCACGCGCCAGTTCATCGGCGCCAAGGTCGACGGCCTGCGTTCGGCCATGGACCTGGAACACAGTTTCGGCCCCGCCTATGTGCGCGGACGCCTGCTCAAAGGCGCGGCCGCCGATGCGGTCATCGGCGTTGGCAGGTGCGAATCGGGCGCGATGGTCGACGGAATCCTCACCCTTGGCGTGCTTTGGCTCGACTACTGCCGGCAGAAGGCCGATGCGCGCCGCCACTTCGGCGGGCTCAAAGTAATCGTACCCGCTGGCTCGTGGCGCACAACCGCGGAACGAATGGCCTGGCTGAATCACGCCGCGGCAAACTTTGAGCTCTACACCCTCGACGAGCGCAGCGAAGAGCTTATCCAGGTCGACTTCAACGACACCGGGAACCTCGAATCGCGGCTCATGCACGCCTTCTCAGTCGAGGCCGCAATCGAGCGATGCAAGGCCGGTATCGATCGCCTCATGGAGCTCGTCCCCGAGGGCGCGCAGCAACGCGTCGAGTTGCGCGCCGGCACGCCGGCCGAAGTCGGGCTGCTGCTCCACGGCCTCGAATTCGCGCGCGTACGTCACGGCGCAGCCGCCCACTCCTTTACCTGCAACGATGAGGTTACCTTCGGCGCGGGCGCCAATGAAACCGTGCTCACTGAAGACAATGAAGACGCCTGCCGCGAACTCCTCGCGCGTCTCTTCCTCAGCCGCCACGCCAGCGGCGCGCACAACGATGCGCTCTTCCGCATGCAGCCCGAGCGCTGGCTTGAGAGCGAGCTGCGCTTGCGGCTGGGCGAGCTGCTGCCCGAGATCCGCGGCGACGAAGTCTACTCACAGGTGCCGGCAATTTCGTCAGGCGACCGGGGAATGCTCGACCTGCTTGCCCTCGATCGGCGCAATCGCCTCGCGGTCATCGAAATCAAAGCCGACGAAGATCTGCACCTGCCCATGCAGGCGCTCGACTACTGGATTCGCGTGCGCGCGCTCAACGCCGATCGCCAATCGCCCGCCGGTTCCTCGCGCCCGCTTTCAGCCTTCGAGCGCGCCGGCTATTTCCCCGGCGCAGAGGTCTCCGAGCGCGAGCCGCGCCTGATCCTGATCGGCCCGGCGCTGCGCATCCATCCGGCCAACGAGCCGGTGCTCAGGTACCTCTCTCCAAAGGTCCAATGGGAGCTGATCGCGCTCAACGAAGACTGGCGCCGCGAACTCAGCATCGTCTTCCGCAAGCGCAGCACCTAGCTGTATTCCCTATTCCCTATTCCCTGGTCCCTGCTTTTCCGCCTTCCACCTCAGCACCGGCTTGCGCGCGGCCTGCACCTCGTCGAGCCGTGAAACCCGCGTCGAGTGCGGAGCAGACTTCACCAGCTCCGGCGTTTCCTCAACCTCGCGCGCAATCGAGCGCATCGCGTCGATAAACAGGTCGAGCTCCTCAACCGACTCGCTCTCGGTAGGCTCAATCATCAGCGCGCCGTGCACGATGAGCGGAAAGCTGACCGTGTAGGGATGGAATCCGTAATCAATGAGCCGCTTGGCAATGTCGCCCGTCTTCACGCCCAGCGCAGCCTGCCGCTTGTCGCTGAACACCACCTCGTGCATCGACGGCGTTTTGTAAGGCAGCTCGTACAGGTCTTCGAGCTTTTTGCGAATGTAGTTGGCATTCAGCACCGCATCTTCGGTGGTCTGGCGCAGTCCGTCCGGCCCATTGGCCAGGATGTATGCCAGCGCGCGAATGAACATGCCCGTATTGCCGTAGAACGCGCGCACCCGGCCAACCGACTGCGGCCGGTCATACTCCCAGTGCAGCGTGCCAGCCTCAGTCCCTGAGTCCCTAGTCCCTGGTCCCTTAATCCCTAAGTCCCTGACCCCTGATCCCTGATCCCTGCCTACTCCCGTTCTCCTTGTGAGAACCGGAGTAGGCAAGAACGGTTCCAGGAACGCCTTGCACGCCACCGGACCCGACCCCGGCCCTCCGCCGCCATGCGGAGTCGAGAAGGTCTTGTGCAGGTTCAGGTGCATCACGTCCACGCCAAAGTCGCCGGGCCGCACCTTGCCCACCAGCGCGTTCATATTCGCGCCGTCCATGTAGAGCAGCGCACCTTTCGCGTGCAGAATCTCGGCGATCTTCGCAATCTGGCTCTCGAAGACGCCCAGTGTCGAGGGGTTGGTCAGCATCAGCGCCGCGGTATCGTCGCTCACCTGCCGCTCCAGCGCGTCCAAATGGATGCCGCCGTCGGCATTCGATTTCAGGTTCTCAACCTGGTAGCCGCAGACGGCCGCCGTGGCCGGGTTCGTTCCATGCGCCGAGTCGGGGATGAGGATCTTGTGCCGCGGATTGCCCTGCGACTCGTGCCACGCACGCACCAGCAGTATGCCGGTGAACTCGCCGTGCGCGCCTGCTGCCGGCTGCAGCGTAATCGCATCCATGCCGGTAATTTCGATCAGGCACTTCTCGAGCAGGTCGATGACTTCGAGAATTCCCTGCGCCAGCGACTCGGGCCGGTAAGGATGTGCCTCGGCCAGCCCCTCGATGCGCGCCACAAACTCATTCACGCGCGGGTTGTACTTCATGGTGCACGAGCCCAGCGGATACATGCCCAGGTCGATGGCGTAATTCCAAGTTGAAAGCCGCGTGAAGTGCCGGATCAGCTCGATCTCGCTCAGCTCCGGGAGCAGCGCTGGCTCCTGCCGATGCGCTCTTCCAAGAAGAGAAGAAAAATCAACCGCCGGCACATCGAGCGGCGGCAGCTTGTAGGCCTTCTTGCCCGGCGACGACTTCTCAAACATCAGCGCTTCGTTCTGCGTCTGGTGGGAACGGACTTTGCCGGTGGTGCGTGGTGTTGGGACCTGGGAGTTACTTGCCATTCGTCTGCCTCTTTATCTTCGATCCGAAACTGCGTAAATCGAGAATTCCCTTGAGCCCCGTCGGGCTTCAGCCGTGAAGGGTACGGGCTTTAGCCCTTGAAGGGTACGGGCTTTAGCCCGTACATCAAGCCCTCCCCAATTCCTTAAGGGGCTTTAGCCCCTGAGCGAAATCCCGCTTTTGCCTTTGAAGGGTACGGGCTTTAGCCCGTACATCAAGCCCTCCCCAATTCCTTAAGGGGCTTTAGCCCCTGAGGAAAATCCGGGTCCAGATGGGCTTTAGCCTTTGAAGGGTACGGGCTTTAGCCCGTACATCAAGCCCTCCCCAGTTCCTTAAGGGGCTTTAGCCCCTGAGGGAAATCCGGGTTCGGAAAACCCATGTACTGATAACTGCCAGACTCTGCAACCAACCTTGCTCGGACAGGATTCTGGCGGATGTACTCAAGGTGATATTGCCAATCCTCATCGTCACGGATTCGATGATCGGTGAACCCCTGCTGCCAGATTTCGAACTTCCATTCCAGTTCTTTACGCGCCCGAAACGAAAAGCCTCCCTTAATCAACTGAACTGCTCTCTCAATCGTCTCTTTCGGCGTCATCAAAATATGAACGTGGTCTGGCATGATGACGAACGCGTGCACGCGATAATCGTTCTCGCTGTAATGAAACAGACTTTGCTCGAACAGTTTCGCCCACCGGTCATGCCGGAATAATGGCTGTCTTTGTGCGGTTTGAGTCGAGACAAAGTAAGCCGATTCCTGCACATCAAAAGATTCTCGATTGGGACGCATGCCTGGCCCTCAGGGGCTAAAGCCCCGTTCTCTTTCCCATCTGCCATCGTACGGGCTAAAGCCCGTACCCTTCACCGGCTAAAGCCCACTCCTTCCTGCTGTGTTATCGGCCCGGCTAAAGCCGTGCCCTTGTTATAATGCGCGCCCGATTTGTCGCCCGTCAGTCTTGCTTTCGGTATTTCTTCTCGTTCCTGTGCCACTCCCAAATTGCCATGAGCGGAATCGCGAGAACCACCACGATCGCGAATCCAACCAACGAGCCCAAATCAAAATCGCGATGGAATTGATTCCGATCTGTGAAGAAGTCCCACAAAAGGTCAAAAACGATTAGCAGGCCGCCGAACTTGAGCGTCTCTATGGTCACATAGAGAGCTTCGCCGCGTTTACGAGATTTCTCCCACGCAAGGCGCCGCCTTTCGAACCTTGCTGCCAGCAGGTCGCGGTCGGCCTTCAATATGAAACTGTTCGCCTTAGCCATTCCCACCCTCCGGCCTCACGTCCGTGCCTCACGCCTCTACCGCCGCTTCCGCCAGCACCTTCGCCGCCTTATCGATCGTCTCGCGTGCCATTACTTCCGTCGCGCACCACAGCGTGCAGTTCTCTAGCTCGGGATACCAGCGGCTCAGCTCCACGCCGCCCACAATCTTGTTCTCCATCAGCCGCGCGCTCCACGCCGCGGGCGATTCTTCGGTCTGCAATACGAACTCGTGGAAACGCGGCGCCCCTGTGAAGCGTAGCTTTGCGCCGGCCTGCGCGCTCAGCGTCTTCGCCGCGTAGTCCGCCTTGGCCAGGTTGTGCTCGGCCAGTTCGCGAATCCCTTCCTTGCCATAAACCGAAAGGAAGATCGTCGCCATCAGGGCCACCAGCGCCTGGTTGGTGCAAATGTTACTCGTCGCTTTCTCGCGCCGGATGTGCTGCTCGCGCGTCGCGAGCGTCAATACGAAGCCGCGGTACCCATTGCTGTCGACCGTCTGGCCCACCAGCCGCCCCGGCATCTGGCGCAGGTACTGTTCCTTGGCCGCAATCACTCCGCAAAACGGCCCGCCGTAGCTGAGCGCCACGCCGAACGACTGCGCCTCCATGGCCACAATGTCGGCCTCCACCGGCGGCCGCACGATGCCCAGAGAGACCGCCTCGGCAATCGAGACGATGAGCAGCGCGCCCTTTTTGTGCGCAATCTCCGCAATCGCCGGAATATCTTCAACCACGCCGAAGAAGTTGGGGCTCTGGACGAGAATGGCCGCAGTGTCTGCGGACACTGCGGCGTCGAGTGCGTCGAGATCCACGCGGCCCGTCTCCGCGTCGTAGCCCGTCACCGTTACCGGCAGTCCCTGGTGCTTTGCGTAGGTCGCCAGCACCTCGCGGTACTCGGGGTGCACGGTGCGCGCCACCACGGCTTGGTGCCGGCCTGTCACGCGCACGGCCATCATTACGGCCTCGGCCGCGCCCGTCGAGCCGTCGTACATGCTGGCGTTGGCCACGTCCATGCCGGTCAGCTCGGCAATCATGGTCTGGAACTCGAAGATCGCCTGCAGTGTGCCCTGCGTAATCTCGGCCTGGTAGGGCGTGTAGCTGGTCAGGAACTCTCCGCGCTGCACCAGCGAATCGATAATGACCGGCCGGTAGTGCCGGTACGCGCCCGCGCCCAGAAAGCTCGCGTAGTCGGTGGCATTCCTGTGGCCGGCGGCCTTGAAATAGTCGATGATCTCGCTTTCGCCGTGCTGCCGCGGGACCTCGAGATCGCGCGTGAGCCGGTACTCTGCGGGAATCGATGAAAACAGATCGTCAATGGCGCCGACGCCGATCTCTGCAAGCATTCTGGCGCGTTCGGCATCGGATTTGGGGAGGTAGCGCATGTTGAGCTTCTAGCTCCTAGCTTCTAGCCTCTAGCTAGAAATGGGTGAGGCGAGCTTGATTCCCGCGCGCCGAGTAGGGACGCCGTATAAGAGAATTCAGCTTCGTGCTGCAACACACGGGGCTAGCAGCTAGAAGCTAGTAGCTAGCGGCTAGCTTTCTGCCGCGATAAACGCCTCATACGCGGCGTCGTCCAGCAGCGAATCAAGCTCGGCCGGATTCGAAAGCTCCACCTTGATGATCCAGGTCTCGTGGGCAGCGGCATTGATCTTGTCGGGCTCGGTCTTGAGCGCCTCGTTCACTTCAGTCACCGTACCGGTGACGGGCGAGTACAGGTCGCTGACGGCCTTCACGCTCTCAACCGAACCAAAGGTGGCGTTGGCGGCTACGGCGTCGCCAACCTTGGGCGCGTCCACATAAACAATATCGCCCAGCGAATTCTGGGCGTAATCGGTAATGCCAATGGCGCCAATGGACCCCTCAACCGAGATCCACTCATGTTCGCGGGTATAGCGGTAATTCGCGGGATAAGGCATGTCTGATTGCACCTCGAAGGAGTAGTGTACGGCGTGGGGCGGGGGGAAGAAAACCTGTGGATCGTAAGCGGGTTACTCCTGCTTTAAGCGGCGACGCTGCGCCGTCGCGCGGCAGCGCAGTCCGGAATCCGCCCAGAAACACAAAGGGCGCCGGCCGGTTCGCGGCGGGCGCCCTCATCCCTGAACGCGCAAAAGCTAGACGAAGTGCCCCGGCTGCTGTTCGCGCAGGTACTCCATCTGGTCCTGGAACTGTTGCTGCCACTGTTTCATCTGCTGCCGGAGCTGATCCATCTGCTTCTGGTCCATTTGGAACTGCTGCTTGAACTGGCCGGGATTGAAGCTCTTCTTGAATTGCTCCATCTGCTGTTGCAGTTGTTGCATCTGCTGGGGGTCGATTTTGAACTGATCGGGGCTGATGCTCTTCTGCCACTGCTCGGCCTGGCGCGCCATTTGTTCAGCCTGTTTGCGTAGCTCCTCGGCCTGTTGTTCCGAGAGGCCCTGAGCCTGGCTCTGCATTTGTTCGCGCAGCGCCTGAGCCTGGCTCTCAATCTGTTTCCGCAACTGTTCGCTGGCCTGAGCCTGTGCCTGTACTTGTGCCTGCGCCTGCTCCGCAGCGGCGTCGGCCTGGGCCTCGAGCGCCTCCGGGATCAAAACGTCATTCTCGGCAATCAAGGCCGGATCAGCGTCGCCAAACAGGCCGTTCCACTCCAGCTCGCTGTGGCGCTTTGAATCCACCTGCAGGTTAAGCGTCTGCTGTTTCTTGTCGCGCAGGATGGTCACCTGCACCTGCTTGCCCGCGTTTGAGCGCAACGCCCGTTCCCAGTCGGCCGACGTATTGATGGGGTCGTTGCCAACCTTCAGAATCACGTCGAATGCGTGTAGCCCGGCCTTTTCTGCCTCGCTCCTGTGCGCCACCTGTTTCACCATCAGCCCGCCGCTTATGCCCAGGTAATCGGCCATCTGCGAGGTCAGCGGTTCAACCAGCGCGCCCACATGCAGGCTGGAGCCGAAAAACGGCATGTGGAAGCCGGGGGGCGGGGCAACATCTCCGTTGGCGCCCAGAATCCCCATCCCCGGCGCCGGCGAGGTCAGGTCGCCGTCCTTGTCGATCTTGTTCCACACGTCGTGTTCCATGGCCGCGCGATCGGCCAGTTCAACGGCGACCGTCTGGATGTTCCCGTCGCGGCTGATCTCAAGGCTCACCTTGCGGCCTGCGGGAATCTCGCGCAGCATCCGCTTGAGCTGTTCGGCGCCCTCAACGGACTGGCCGTTGAGCGAGATGACCACGTCGTTCACCTTCAGTCCGATCTTTCCAGCCGGCGCATCGTGGTCGATGAGCGTTATCACCGCGCCGCGCACGTCTTTGAGCTTGAGCTGCTGCGCCTTCTCCTGGTCCACGTCGGCGATGTCCACGCCCAGGTACCCCTGCGACGTGTGCGAGAGCAGCGGAAACGGATTGGCGAAGAAGTTCATCACGCTCCCGGCTTGCGCGTCGAGCGGGCGCGGCGTCCCCATTAGACAGAACGCTGCCATGGCCAGCGTGAGCGGACCCCAAGGATAAAAACTCTGGTACGGCCTCAAAAGGTGTTTCATTTTTCCTTCTCTCCGGCAGTTTCATCTCTCCGGCCCGGGCTCTTTGGTTGGCCCGTAGCCGGCTTCGAGAGCGTCATTGAATATCCGATACCCGGCTCAAAACCTGCCGGGAGACATTGCGAATCTGAGGATTGTTATCGGTGGTTGACACCGAATAAAGCACCTGGCGCACGCTGGTGTCGGCCTCAACCGGTTCAAGCAGGCTGACGGCCGCGGAGCGGATGCGCGGATCGTTGTCGTTCAAAAGCGATTCGAGAACGGCGTCACGGACGCGTATGTCCTCTGAAACATAAGGCTGCAAGCCTTCAAGCGCCTTCTGGCGCACGGCCGCGCTCTTGTCGGTGCGCAGCACATACATCAGGGCGTCGCGGATGCCCGAAGGCTGGCAGCTGTGGCCAGCCTTGCACTCGGCCGCCAGCAGGCCCACCGAGTCGTCGCGAACCCCGGGGCTGCTGGCATTCGCAGTGGCCAGCATCAGCAACTGCCGGATCTGCGGGTTGTCGAGCGAGCCCTCGATCTGCCGCGGCACCAGCTGGTTGTAGCTCACATTCACAATCTCGCTGTTGGGTTGCCGTACAATCCCTGACACGCTGGCCACGTTGGCCAGCGCGGGCAGCGCCGCAGTCTCCTTAGTCCTGATTGCGCCCGCAGCCTGCGCCACGGCGGCACGGGCAGTCCGGCCCTGCGCGTATTCGTAGCCGCCCAGGCTCCCGGCTCCGCCGCCGATCACCAGCAGCAATACCGCCGCCACCGGCGCACTCTGCAAATGCGCAAAGTTGTTCCAGGCCCGCGTGCTCCAGCGTTCGTACCACCGTTTCGGCGGCAGGCTGTCCAGCACCTCATCCAGTCTGAGCCGCGCCCGCGCCACCAGGTTCGGCGCCGGCTCGTGCACCGGACTGGCGTCCATCAGCACCTTCAGGGCAAGCACTTGTTCGCACTCGCGCTGGCACTCCGGGCACGCCGCCACATGCCGCTCCAGCTCGTGGGCCTGCTCATCCGGCAGCTCCTGGTAGGCTGCCCCTACGATTCGCTCCCGTGCTACTTCGCAATTCATATCAACGTCCTTCCAGCCTCAAAAACTGCAGCTTTCAGCTCTAATCTTCAGCCTTCGGCTCCAACCTGCCTGAGCTACGGCTTTCCATTCCAACTTCACAGCCCGTACTTCCTAACGCATATCCGCCAACTGAACCCTCAACTTCTTCGTAGCCCTGAAGAGCGTGTTCTTGGCCGTCTCCTCAGTGGTGTTCAACATCTCTCCGATGGTGCGCAGGCGGAGACCCTGGTAATGCTTCAGCTCAAACACCATCCGCTCCCGCGGCGTCAGCTTTTCAAGCGCGCTCTGGATCTTCTCGGCCAGCACCTTGCGGTCCAATTCGCGCGCCGGATTTGAAAACGAACGGTTGTCCGATACCGCTGCCAGCAGATCCACCTCGTCGCCCGAGCGGTCCACCACCACCGCATGATCTTCGCGGCGGGTCTTGCGCCGGCGCAACTGATCGAGGCAGAGATTGGTCACAATCCGGTAGATCCAGGTGTAAAACGAGCACTCGAAACGGAAGTTGCCGATGTACCGGTAGGCCTTGAGAAAAGCCTCCTGGTAAATGTCTTCGGCGTCGTGCTCGCTGCCGGTCAGGTGCAGGGCCAGCCGCAGCACCTGGTGCTCGTACTGGCGAACCAGCGCATCGAATGCCGTGCGCGAACCCGACTGGGCCTCGCGGATGAGGTCCATCTCGTTCTGGCGGGCGAGAAGGCGCTCCGCCGCCACTGCCGCGCCGTCGCGGCCGGCCTCGCCGGAATTCGCACCGCCCATTGCCCTCGTCGCAGCCATTCCTCGAAAGGATTGTACCCTTCCGCTGGCCGGCCAGGCCAAACCTCGCTGCGCGGGAACCCCCGCTAAACTCCCCGCGTCTGCTCCCATTCCCAGCTCCGTCTCTCCGCTGCGGAGGTTGGATTTCTATGCGCACCAGAATGGACGCACGTTCAACCATTTGGTAACAGGCCCAAACTAAATGCGTTGGTTACCTGCGGAGGGTTCTGTAAAAAGGCGCAGCTTCGCAAGGATTCATCGGGGCAGGAGTCGTGTATCAGGGCACGGCTTTAGCCGGGCCGCAGATGCCCACCTGACGATTTCGGGGCTTTAGCCCCTGAGGATAGGAGGGAGCAGGGGCCTTCAGGCCCCTGAATCGCAGCCTTGCAAATGATTTAAGGCCTTCAGGCCCGGCTGTCTTATTCCCTCGGTCCCTGCCGTTAAACTGAAACTCAATGAACGGAAACCTCTTCGACGAACCCGCAAGCACCGGCGCCCCCGCCTGGTTCACCGCACATTGCGACGGCGGCTCGCGCGGTAACCCCGGCCCCTCCGGTTACGGAGCGGTCATCGAGGACCCGCACGGCCAGACCGTCGCCCGGCTCAGCCGCTTCCTCGGCGTCCAGACCAACAACTACGCCGAGTATTCCGGCCTCCTCGCCGTCCTCGACTGGGCGCTCCAGAACGGCGCGCGCCGGCTGAAGGTGGTTTCCGACTCCGAGCTGATGGTCAACCAGATGAAGGGCCGCTACAAGGTCGCCAGCCCCGTGCTCCGCCCGCTGTGGGAAGAGGCCAAACGCCGCGCTACTCGGCTCGAACGCTTCGAAATCACCCACACCCTCCGCGGCGGCAACAAAAAAGCCGACCGGCTGGCAAATGAGGCGATGGACAAAGGCGGGAGAGCAGCGAGTCAGCAAGTCGGCAAGTCAGCGAGTCAGCAAGGGAGCGGAACCGGCTCAATCCGCGCCAACGCCTACGAGCGGGTGCCGAAACAGCCCCCGCAGGTCCTCGACGGCTACGTCAAAGACGGCGTTGTCCATCTCCTCAACGGCGAACTGCCCGAAGGCGCCATGGTCAAGGTCACGCGGGAATAACGCCCGCCGTCTGGTTGAAAGTTGGGGTGCGAAATGCAAGGTTCTCTGGCGGCCGGTGGCTTGCCCTAAACTCTGACGACGTGCGTTCCCCCAGGAAGCGGAGCGCCCGGTGCCCCATCCTTTCGACTTCTTTCTGTCGAAAGGGTGGGAGACCACGCTGACTCGCTGACTTGCTGACCCGCTGACTCGCTACTCCTACCCCTTCTGCCCCAGTTCGTTCCGCCACACGTGGTCTTCCTTCTCCAGCAGCCGGTCACTGCACTCCGGGCCCCAGGTCCCGGCAAAGTAGTTGGGGAAGACCTCGGGCTTCTTTCGCGCCCAGGCCTCAAGAATCGGCGTATACAGCGCCCAGTTGGTCTCGACGCCGTCGCGGTGCGAGAACAGCGTCTGATCGCCGAGCATGGCGTCGAGCAGCAGCCGCTCGTACCCGTTGGCGCTCGATTTGCCGAATGCGGATTCGTAGTCGAAGTCCATGTACACCGGACACACAGACATCTGCGAGCTGGTGGGCACCTTGGCGCCGAAGCGCAGCGCAATGCCCTCGTCGGGCTGGATGCGGATGGAGAGCAGGTTGGGCTGGATCTCCTGGCAGGGGCCGCTCGACTGCATGCGGTTGAAGATCAAGAGAGGAGGCTGCTTGAATTGGATGGTGATTTCTGTGGCCCGTTTCCGCATGCGCTTGCCGGCGCGCAGGTAGAACGGCACACCCGCCCAGCGCCAGTTCTCCACTTGCAGTTTGAGCGCCGCATAGGTCTCGGTGCCCGACTCGGGATTGACGCGTTCCTCGTCGCGGTAGCCGATCACATGCTGTCCTTGGACGATTCCCGGCCCGTATTGTCCGCGCACGGCGTTCAAGATCGGGATCGGCGGGATGGCTTGCCATACCTTCAGTTTTTCGCGGCGCACGCTCTCCGCCTCAAAGCTCGAGGGCGGTTCTAGAGCAACCAGCGACAAGAGCTCCATCATGTGGTTCTGGACGACATCGCGCAGCGCGCCGGCCTTCTCGTAGAACGGCCCGCGGCCCTCCACGCCCAGGGTTTCGGCCACCGTGATCTGCACGTGGTCGATGTAGTTGCGGTTCCACACCGGCTCAAAGATGCCGTTGGCGAAGCGGAAGACCAGCAGGTTCTGCACCGTCTCCTTGCCCAGGTAGTGATCGATGCGGAAGACCTGGCTCTCGTGAAAGACGGCGTTCACCTGGTGGTTCAGATCGCGGGCCGAGTCCAGATCGTGGCCGAAGGGCTTCTCGATCACGATGGCGGTGACGCCCTGCTCAGGCTGCGCCAGGCCCTGCGCGCCCAGGTTGTCAATAATGCCGGCAAAGAACTCGGGCGCCGTTGCAAGGTAGAAGAGCCGGTTGCCGCCGATGTTCTTTTCTTTGTCGATGCGGTCGAGCTCGGCCTTCAGTCCGGCGTAGCTCGCCGGGTCGTCGAAGTTGAGCGCGAAGTAGCTGATTTGGCTTACAAATTCGTCGAGGATGGGGTCTGTGGCGTCGGCGCCGCCGAATTCGACAATGCCCTCGCGCATGTCGGCCGCGAACTCGTCGCCCAGCGGCCGGCGCGCCACGCCCACAATGGCGAAGTTCGCGGGCAGCAGCTTGTTCTGGCGCAGATGGAAGAGCGCGGGGAGCAGCTTGCGCTTGGTCAGGTCGCCTGATGCGCCGAAGATGACCAGGATGCCCGGGTCGGGAATGCGTTCGCCGCCCGTGGGAACCTGGGAGAGATCCTCGGGCCGCACCTTCATCTGAATCGTTGCCATCTTTGTCCTCCGGGATGCAAGCTTCTAGCTCCTAGCTTCTAGCCTCTAGCTCTATCCTGCAACTACGAAACCTCTCGCCCCAAAATGGGGTTCCTCGAAACCTCGCGGCCGTTGCATCATCGCTTCGTTGATGAAGTGTGACTTACTAACGAACAAGCTAGAAGCTAGTAGCTAGAAGCTAGCAGCAGTAGCTGCTTTCAGCCTTTCTTCACCGCATGGCCGCCAAACTCGTTGCGCATGATGGCCAGCATGCGGTCGGTAAAGTTGTTCTCCTCGCGCGAGCGGATGCGCCGCATCAGCGACTCGGTGATGATGGGCGCCGATACGTTCAGATCGATCGCCTCGATCACCGTCCAGCGTCCCTCGCCGGAGTCTTCGACGAAAGCCTCGAGCCCTTCGAGCGTTGGGTTCCTGGAGAGCGCGTCCGCGGTCAGGTCGAGGAGCCAGCTGCGCACCACGCTGCCGTAGCGCCAGATCTCGGCAATCTGCGGCAGGTCCAGGTCGAACTCCTGCTTCTTCTCCAGGATCGTAAATCCCTCGGCGTAGGCCTGCATCATGCCATACTCGATGCCGTTGTGAATCATCTTCACAAAGTGGCCCGAGCCGGCCGGGCCCACGTGTCCCCAGCCCTTGTCGGCCGCGGGCGCCAGGGCCTGAAAGATAGGCGTAAGGTACTCGACCGTCTCCTTGTCCCCGCCCACCATCATGCTGTAGCCCTCTTTCAGGCCCCAGATGCCGCCCGACGTGCCCACGTCCACAAACTGGAACCCCTTGGCCGTCACTTCTTTGTAGCGGCGCATCGAGTCCTTGTAATTCGAGTTGCCGCCGTCAATCAGAATGTCGCCTGGATTCAAAAGCGGCTCAAGCCTGGCAATGGTGTCGTCCACCGGCTTGCCCTGCGGCACCATGATCCAAATGGCTCGTCGCCCCTCGAGCTTCTGGGCCATTTCCTCAAGGGAATTAACGCCCACGTTGCCCGATTCGGTAAGTTTCGCGACGGCTTCGGCGTTGAAGTCGAAGCCGACAACCTGATGGCCGCCCAGCCTGATCCGCTCCGCCATGTTCGCGCCCATCTTGCCAAGACCAATAAGTCCGAGTTGCATGTGACCTCCGTTTTGAGCTTTCAGCTCTTAGCTTTTTCTCGGGCCGCCAAACAGCACGCGAGCCCTTCGGGGAAAATCTGAAACTCCAAATCCAGCACAAACAAACTGAAAGCTGACAGCTGATAGCTGAAAGCTGCTTTACAGCACTCCCAACCCTTGCAACTGCTCCCGCAGCAGCGTCTCGCCTTCAAACCGAATCCCCCTGATGCCCGCCTGCGTTGCGCCGTCAACGTTTTCCTGCCGGTCGTCGATGAAGAGAATGCGCTGGGGAGGCACGCCGAGAATGTCAATCGCGCGGCGGTATATCTCCGCGTGGGGCTTGCGCAGGCCAACATAGCAGGAACTGAAAGCAACCTTGAAGTACCGGCGCAGGCCAAAGGTGGCGAAACGATAGTCGTTGGTTTCGCGGGCTTCGTTGTTCAGGCTGCCCACCATATAGTTTTTTGATGCGGCCAGTTCCGCAAGGATTCCCAGGGCTCCGCCGGGCAGAATCTTTGACTGCGCCAGGATGAAGGCGAAGAACTCGTCGCGCGAAAACGGCCGCGGTTCGTTGAAGACCGCCGCGTCAAGATAAGTATCGAGCGTGATCTCGCCTTTCTCCCATGCGTCGAAAACCGCCAGGTGCCTCACCTCGAAGGATGTGGGATCGACGCCGAACTTCGCAGCGGCGGCCGCGCGCTCCAGCCGGTCCCAGCCGTTGGTCAGCAGGACTCCGCCCACATCGAAAAGGACTACGTCAAAGGGAAGCATAGGGAAACGAGATAGCAAGTCAGCAAGTCAGCGATTCGGCGGATCGGCCGCAAGGGGAAGTCTGGATCCTGCTGCAAGACACAATCAGAAACCGGTTGCGTTTCGTTTTGATGAAAGCGACCCAGGTGAAGTCGGGGCGCGCCGGTAGCGGGTTATGCGGGACTGTTCGAGCCGTCTCCGCAGCGGTATTTGGCCTCAATGGCCATTACTTTGTTAAAGCGGCGGACGAAACGCTCTTCCTTGGCGATGAAACTGGCGCCGATGAAGGCATTGACCACCTCGTAGGCCAGTGCCGGGCCGATGATGCGCGCTCCAAGAACGATCACGTTCATGTCGTCGTGCTCCACGCCCTGATGCGCGGAGTACGTATCGTGGCACATTCCGGCGCGAATGCCGGGAATCTTATTGGCCGCGATGCAGACGCCCACGCCCGAGCCGCAAATCAGAATCCCGCGCTTGGCCACGCCCTGGTTGATGGCATCGCCTACTTTTTCTGCATAGTCGGGATAGTCGTCGGGCTGGTCGCCGGTGTACGCGCCCAGGTCCACCATCTCGTGCCCGGCGTTGGTCAGATAGGCGCGAACCTCTTCCTTCAACGGAAATCCTGCATGGTCGGCACCGATAACGAGTTTCATAATGTACCTTTCTGATGAGCAAGTCAGCAAGTCTGCGAGTCAGCATTCGTCAAGCGAATGAAGCAGGCCGTTCAGCATTCGAGCGATCTCTTCGCAAGCGTCCATGAGGTTTCTCACATCTTTTTGTGCGAGCAGTTTCTGAGTTCCGGCGATCTCCATCTGTGTCTGCAACTCGAAAAGAGAACCGCGCGCGGAAGCCAGGAACTGTCTGAAATGACCGTCGTTCAACCTTCCATGCCCCTCAGCAATATTGCTTGGTATTGAAACAGCGGCCCTTCGCATCTGAGATTGAAGCCCGAACATTTCGCTTTTGGGGAACGAATCCGTCACACTATAAATGCGATTCGCGAGTTCCATTGCCTTTTGCCATACCAGCAAATCCCGGTAATGGCGCGTTCGGGCTCCGTTTTTAACTCCATGGTCTTGATTCATGGGCCGCTTTGCACTTTCCGGCTGACTTGCCGACTTGCTGACTCGCTGACTTGCTATTTAACCAACGCCTTCGCCCTCGCCGCCACATTCTCCGCGCTGAAGCCGAGTTTCTCCATCACAATTGGACCCGGCGCCGAGGCGCCAAACCGGTCGAGACCGATCACGTCCCCATCCGATCCAACATACTTCCACCAGCCCAGCGGCGCGCCGGCCTCGACAGCAAGCTTGGGCACGCCGGCCGGCAGCACGCTGGCCTTGTATTCGGCCGATTGCTCGTCGAAGATCTTCCAGCTCGGGAAGCTTACGATTCGTGCCGCGATCCCTTCGGCTTCAAGCAGTTTCTTTGCATCGATACAGGTCCATACTTCAGAGCCCGTTCCGATCAGAATCACCGTCGGGTCGGCCGCGTCGGCCAGCACGTATGCGCCCTTGCTGGTCCCGCCCGATACATCCACCTTGGATGCATCAATTACCGGTAGGTTCTGGCGGCTCAGCGCGAAAAAGCTCGGTCCGGTTCGCTCGAGCGCGATGCGCCAGCAAGCCGCAGTCTCATTGGCGTCGGCGGGGCGAAAGTCGATGAGGCCCGGCACGGCACGGAGCATCATCAGTTGTTCGATGGGCTGGTGCGTCGGCCCGTCTTCTCCCAGTCCGATGGAGTCGTGGGTGAAGACGAAGATCGAGTGGGTTTGCATCAGCGCGGCCAAACGCATCGCCGGCTTGCAATAGTCAGAAAACGTGAAGAAGGTCGAGCCGAACGGCACCAGACCGCCGTGAGCCGCAATCCCGTTCACCGCGGCGCACATACCGAACTCTCGCACACCGAAAAACACGTTGCGTCCGGCGGGGTCCACATGGAAGCTTACGCTGGACTTGAAGATGGTCTTGGTGGAACTGGTCAGGTCGGCCGCGCCGCCAAAGAGCTCTGGCACCACGTCGGCAATCTTGTTCATCACCTCGCCGCCGGCGTTGCGCGTGGCAACCGGCTTGCCTGCCGGGAAGCTGGGGATAGTCTTCTCCCATCCGCCTCTCCGCTTACCGGCCTGCGTGCGTTCAAACTCCGCGGCCAGATCGGGAAACGCAACCCGGTAGCCGTCGAAGAGCTGATTCCAATCGCCTTCGAGGACCGCGCCCCGATCGACGGCCTGGCGCCAGTTCTTGAGCGCGTCTTCAGGCACATAAAAGCTCTGGTCCTCAGGGAAGCCGAAAAACTTCTTCGTCGCCGCAACGTCGGCCGCGCCCAGGGCCTCGCCGTGCACCTTGTTGGTGCCGGCCTTCGGGCTTCCGTAGCCAATCACGGTGCGGACGGCGATGAACGAAGGCTTGCTGGTTTCTGCCTTGGCTGCTT
>Ga0326727_10005477_pt1 | contig 36274 bp, 39 predicted proteins | sample MB2enrmetagenome_FD_207643 | JGI IMG/M metagenome (GOLD analysis project Ga0326727, IMG submission 207643) | Lab enriched peat soil microbial communities from McLean, Ithaca, NY, United States - MB29MY | ecosystem: Environmental > Terrestrial > Soil > Wetlands > Peat | place: USA: New York...
CCGCCTTGCAACCCAACTCCAACTGAGACTGGATGTAAATGCGCTCAGATAAACTCAACTGCTCGTAACACTCGCCCATGCAACATCATCCCAAAGTGAAATGTTGCACTTCGAGATTGAGCGCGGCATGCCTTTCGGCCCCGGAACAAGGCTGTTTAGAGCGGAACCAGAGTTGATGTATCCCATAATCGCACAGTTCAAGTCGACGCGACCACCAGGGAGTGGCGACACTGTAAGAAACTCAACAGGACACGGTAACCTTGGTTCCGCTCTAAAATTCCCGCGCAAATTAGCGTGGTTCCAGGATAGTCATACCCCTTTCGATTTCGTTCAGTGTCGCCACTTGCGGCTTACCTTGCGTATCAGCAATTACACTAGTTTTGAGAATTTCCGCGGCGCTGTACATAATATCTTCCTCGTATAAATAACGACCACGCCATAAGAGGCTCAATGAAGCATTCAGTTCTTATAACTGGTGGTGCCGGGTTTATAGGTTCTAATCTTGCAATTGCCCTGACCTCGAAAGGCTACGAGGTTCGGGTTCTCGACTCTCTTTCTCCGCAGATCCATGGTCCCGGCGGCGATTCTTCGACGCGCCGGGCCGTTGACCGAGTGGCCGAGTTGATCCATGCAGACGTGCGTGACACGGACGCACTTGCCTTGGCGCTCGAAGGAGTCAATGCTGTAATCCATCTTGCCGCCGAAACAGGAACTGGTCAGTCAATGTATGAAGTTGTGCGCTACGCGGACGTCAACATAATGGGAACTGCCAAACTCCTCGATCTTCTCGCAAGGAGTAGTGACGTGGAGCGTGTCATCGTCGCTTCGTCGCGCGCGATTTATGGCGAGGGGAAATATGTCTGTGACAAGGATGGCCCGGTTTATCCGAATCAGCGACGGGAGTCCGACATGCAGGCCGGATACTTCGATCCGCGTTGTCCTCGTTGCAGTGGCGCGGTACATCTTGTTGCCACGGATGAAGGCTCGAAACTCCATCCAACCTCGGTTTATGGAATCACCAAGCAAGTCCAGGAGCAATTGGTATTGCTCTGTAGCGCAACGATTGGGATCCCGGCCATCGCGCTTCGCTACCAGAACGTGTATGGACCTGGGCAATCTTTGACTAATCCTTACACGGGCATACTGTCGATTTTTTCTACACGGCTTAAATCCGGCGGAGACGTAAACATCTTTGAAGACGGCAAGGAATCAAGAGATTTCGTCTTCATCGACGATGTGGTATCCGCCACAATCGCAGCGTTGGAAGCTCCATCCAGCGTGACAGGAGCGTTCAATGTCGGCTCGGGACAACCTATTGACGTTCTAACGATCGCCACCATGTTGAAACACCAGCTCGGCGTAGGCGGTGAGATCCACATAACCGGTAATTATCGCACTGGCGACATCAGGCACAACTTCTCCGATATTCAGCGGGCACACAGCCTGCTTGGCTGGGAATCGACGGTGAAGTTTGAGGATGGACTTCACCTCTTTGTCTCGTGGGTACAGTCGCAGCAGGTTGGCGTTGATGGTTACGAGCGCGCACTAAATGAGCTAAAATCACGAGGAATGTTGAAATGAAGGTTCAACCAGGCTTGGTTTCAATCGTCATCATAAACTTTAACAGTGCAGCACATATTGAGCGCTGTATCAAGACGATCGAAGCCCAGAACTATCCGGAGATTGAAATTCTAGTGGTCGACAACGGATCGACGGACGGTTCTCATGACCTTGTGAAGCAAATGGCGAACGAGGGTCGAGTGCGTCTGTTTGTCGGAGCGAATGTAGGTTCCTCGAAGGCGAACAATCTGGGAATACGCGAGAGCCTGGGTGAGTTTGTGCTGATTTTGAATGCCGATGCCTTTCCGCTGCCCGACTGCATTGACAAGTGTGTAGCCGCTTTCCGCAAGGAGGCTAGCATTGGAACCGTCATTGGCAAGCTGGTTTCCGATGCGGACATGTCGATCATCGACTCGGCCGGGATCTATATCTATCGCGAAGGAATGGCAGTGGACCGGGGCTTTGGCGAGAAGGACCGCGGTCAATACGACCAGCCAGAGTATGTGGATGGAGCCTGTTGCGCAGCCGCGATGTATCGAAAAACGATGTTGGAAGACATTCGCCTCGGCGAGGAATACTTTGACGAGGACTTTTTCGCATTCAACGAAGACCCGGAGCTATCGTTTCATGCCGCCCTGCGCGGCTGGACCACGCTCTACGTTCCGTCGGCGGTCGCACGGCACGTGCGCGGAGGATCGACCAGCAAGATGACCGAGTTTACCTATTATTTGAACGAGCGCAATACCCGGCTTTTTCTACGCAAGGACTTTCGGCTGGTTGCGCGAGCCTCAGACAGGATTCTGCAGTCCATCGTATTGCTGGGACGCAGAGTCACGCAGTACCAGCATCTGACTTCCAGCACTCGCCATCGGCTGAGGAAAGAATTGACTGTATTGGCTGAGAAGATAGATGAAAAGCGCAGCCAGTTGCGCACCCCTCATCAAACACCCGCGTTTAAGATGGCTGGTCGGCGAAGCTATCTGGTGGCTACGATTTTACGGAGGATAGGTATCTCAATGCCCTTGAACCGAAACTTGCATTCTGACTGCACCGTTGAAAGATATTCACGCGCACACGCAAGCATTTTACCTTTGAACCAAGCGTCCCCGAGCAGTTCCCCGGTAAACTCCTCGCCGACGATTCTCCCCATAGTGGTTCTCTACAACTGCACGTTGGAGAACGCTGTAACGTACCAAACATTTCTGGCTGCCGCGAAACATGCTGCACTCGATCCGGCACTCATTGCCGTCTATGACAATAGCCCGATACGGCAGGTGAGTCCGGCAGAAGAATTGCATCTGCTGGCATATAAGCATGATCCAAGCAATGGCTTACTCGCTGCGGCCTACAACTGGGCGCTGGAGATTGCCGGCTCACGCGGGTTCTCGTGGCTGCTGCTGCTGAACCATGACTCCGGTCTGCTACCCGATTTTATGCTGTCTCTGGCTGGAGTAGCGCAGTCCTATGAACTTGATCCGTCAGTCGTTGCCATTGTGCCATTCGCAATGGATAGGAACAGAATGATTTCACCGAAACGCGTGCGCTTTGGACGTCTGGCGCCGCTGCCCGCTTCTACACCTGCAGTGACTGAATGCGAAATTATGGCCATTGCCGCGGGTACCGCGATCAAGGTGTCGTTCCTGCGGTCTCTGGGCGGCTTCAGCCTTGATTATCCCTTTGACTTCATCGACCACTGGCTGTTTCGGAAGATTTACGCGCAGGGAAAGAAAGTTGCGCTGTCGGGTTCCGTGATTGAACACGACCTTGCCGCCAGCGATTACCGGAACAAAATCAGTCCGTCCCGCTATCACAGCGTTCTAACCTCTGAAGTGCGATTCATTACTACAGAGAAGCGATGGCTCGAACTTCCGGTGTATCTGATCCGGCTTATGCTTCGCGCAGTGAAGCAACTGATCGTATACCGCCGTCCGGAACTGGTGGCAATAACGTGTAATATGGCAGTTAAAATTGCAGCCGGTCGCATGCTACTGGCAAGGCGCATGCCATGATGTGTTGTGTCCAGCGGCAAGAAGGCAGCGTTTCTCAAAAGAATGTTTAATGGGTGCATGACGGGCGGTATGGAAGACTGGGAATTCAGCTTTTGCCTCAGAAGAGCGTTTACCAACTTTGATGATAAGGTTGAAGAGGATGAAATCTCGGCCTCTTGCTTCGACTCTGACAAGTTCGATCAGAATTGCGATCTTACGTGACTTAATATCGCCCAGCCACTGATTACAATGACTTATAGAACGCCAGTTAATTTGACACGTTCGTTAGAAGGTGGATTGAGATGATTCTGGTGCCAGGGGTCGGTGGTGGAAAAGGGGTACGGATTGACGTTGGTGTCAGTTTGTTGGTTATCGTTGCTCTTGAGGCATCCTTGTTGGGTAACGGCAGATTTGCTGAGATCGGTCCACTGACGTTAAAAATGTGGCTGTTTCTATTTTCCCAACTCTACATAGTGATCCGGTTAATAGCCTTTGAGCGCGTGAAAATGTCTACATTGGTTCTTCTCCTGTCATTCACAGTCCTATTGTGCTTAGGTGCGACAATAGGACTATTACAAGGTACTACTTTATCACTGATCGGCAAGGACGTAAGCCCACTACTGTACTGCTTCATCCTATGCTTTGTAGAGATGACCATGAGAACCGAGAAAAGCCTGTTCCTGGTAATCAGAATCATAAAAACTGCAGCAATAATCTTATCGGTAGCTTCCGTGGCGACCGTAACCATGGTCTATATGGGGGTGATCAGCATCAGAGCGTTGCTTCAGTTTTTGTCAAGCGATTATGCGCGAAGCAATTTTTTCATTCGAGGCTACAGTGGCCTATTCTTCTACACAGGCTCACTATATATAGCGGTTGGCCTGATCCTTTTCGCTTTCAACCGGAACTGGCAAGCAAAACTAGCTTTTTGTGTGGCAATACTAGGTCTCTTAGTGACAGCATCTCGTGGGTATGCTTTGAGCCTTATGGGGGTTGTGTTGGTGCAGAGTGCGACTGGAAGAGGCGGTTGGGTGCGAAGGCTGCGTTACTTCATCGTGCCGGTCGCTGCGGCGTTCATGCTACTAATCCTCCTGTTCTCAGGTTCGGTGATGACAAGACAGGGCTCGGATGAGATACGTGTCGTAAATATTGAACAAGTCGTGGATCAAACGACTCCCTTAAGCAGTGTGTTTGGCCATGGATTCGGTGTGGGCGTCCCAATGAGGCCGAACCGCATGGAGATCTCATACATCGAGATACTACACAAGCAGGGATTACTGGGCATGGCATGGTGGGTATCAGTGTTCCTGTTGCTGCTTATGCGATATCGCAGGGCGCGGCAGATGAACTATTTATATGCCCAACCACTCTTCTTGTCCGTTGTTTTTGTTGCATTCGAGTCGGCGACAAACCCTTTCATCAACAGTCCTATTGGAATCTTTGTCTGGGTCGTAGCACTGGTTGGCTTGGATGTCCTCTCTAAGAATTGCCCGCAGGAAGGATCTCCGGCAAGCCGAATGCCTTCATTGCTGGCTACATCGCAGGGGAGGGCCGATGAGTTGTGATGTTAGCGTTGTAATCCCGGTGTTTAACTCATCTGGAACGCTGCGAAGAGCGCTCGACTCAATCTATGGCCAGTCTTTGCTGCCGCGAGAGATTGTCATTGTGGATGATGGCGGCAGCGACTGGGAAGAGTCGAAGCAAATTGCAGCGTCCTATCCAGATAACATATCCGTTCGCTTTATTCGTTTGGAGCAGAACCAGGGGGTGTCTGTTGCCCGAAACATAGGTGTGAAGGCATCTGTCTGTCGCTACATATCTTTTCTTGACTCAGACGAGGTCTGGTTTAAAGAGAAGCTTGCGATTCAGTATGCATTTATGGAGCGTGGTGGAATTGACTTTTCCATGCACGGATTGATGGAAGGATGGAGAGATTTGAGCAGCCATGTAGACGGCGAAAATCATGCCGAACCACTCTGGTTTCAGCTTTCCTCCTGGAGTCTTCTGTTCAAGAATCACTGCACGTCCACTGTCATGGTTCTCAGAGAGAAGATGGAGCCGTTCGACCCATCTTTGCGGCGAATTGAGGATTGGAAATGCTGGATGGAAGTAGTAGCGCAGAATGGGGTGAGGAGCGCCTATATTCGGCACACACTAGCAGAAAGATTTAAGCCTGGATTGGGTACATCAGGCTTAAGCCAGGATGTCAAGGCAATGCACACTTCAAGAATGACAGCATTAAAAAGACTGATAAATGAGGACAAGATTACGTTATATCAATTTCTTGTAGGTATTTGTATGGAGAGCGCAAAATATCCACTTCGTATTATTATAATTGCGGCAAGTAGACGCGGAGTGACATGATGCCAGTCTACTTTGCGTAGAAACTGACAATGAACTCCGTTATTGTTTAACCCGATGTACTCGGGCTGCATCTGTGTACGCTCAACGACCTACCTACTGCCATGGTGGACTGGCAAAAACTCTGGAGAGACCAAGAACATGAGTAGTTCTTCCAGTTGCGACCGTAAAAGAGCTTTAGTTCTTGCTCCGTTTTTCAGTACCGATGGAGCTGCAAGCCGACCCAAGTTTGTAGGGTCTGTGTTGGCGAAGATGATGCCCGTCGACCTAGTAACCAGCGACTTCAACCACTCGCTGAAGACGAAGGGGAAAACGCATCAATGTTCACCGTTCGCCGAGATTGTCTACCTGCAAACGCCCCCTTACCGCAGTAATGTTGGCACCGCTCGATTGATATCGCATCTACTGTTTTCTCTCAAAGCTGCAATATATTTCAGGAATAACCGAGACAAATACGACGTGGTATACGCGAATGTGCCACTGAATATCATGACTTGGCTAGTGTTTGCGCTGGCCGGATCAAAGACAAAAATCATCGACATCGTCGATATTTGGCCAGATGTGTTGCCGTTTTCTACTAACGTAAGAAAGGCTCTTTCGCCGGTCTTTGCAGTGTGGAAATGGTTCTTCAAATCCGCCGTTGCCAAGGCAGATATTGTGATGGCTGTCTCGGATGAGTTTATCCATGAAGCGAGGAAATACGCGAGGAAAACGGCTAAGGTGAAGAGATTCTACATAGGACACGATAGGCTGATGGCAGATACAGAGAAACAGCCAATCTTTACGATCGTATATGTGGGAAATCTGGGTCGTCTCTACGACTTTGAAACGCTGCTCGATGTTCTTGAAGAAGACGAACTGCGGGATTGCGTGCAGTTGTTCGTCATAGGCAGGGGAGACAAGCAGGAATGGGTGATCGGAGAACTGGAAGCGCGGAAGCTGCGACATCGCTTTTTTGCCGCTGTGTTCGATCCTGATCGTCTGGCGGAGATTCTTCGAAGTTGCCACGTTGGATTCAACGGGTTCATCAATACGACCGCTGCATTTTCTTACAAGGCCAATACATATTTTGCTGCAGGGCTTCCTATCATCAATTCGATGACCGGGGACCTTACGCGTCTAGTGGCGGAGCATGGGATAGGCGTGAACTATGAAGGTGGAAATCGAGAGCAACTAAGGGATTGCATACTGCGTCTTGTTCGCAATGGAACCACGGAAATGGCCGCAAGCAGCGAGAGATTCTTTTCAATGCAACTGGAATCCTCCAAAATATGCGACGATATTGGTGAGTTTCTCATGTCGAGCCTGGAATGGAAAGTCGGTTTCGCCCTTGCAGGTGTCGGTGAGTGTGAGTGCAAATAATGAGGGCATCCTGCAACCAGAGATCTTGCTCGTTAATAAGTGGCACAGCTCGAGCTGTGAAATCCAGACAACAGGGATGGCGCTTATGGATTAAGATAGCATTCGATCGCTGCACGGTGCTCTGCGGACTCATCGTTCTTTCACCTATATTTATAGCCGTAGGCGTGCTCGTCTGGATGTCCATGGGATGCCCAATTCTGCTCCGGCAGCAGCGGCCTGGACGGTTTGCAAAGCCTTTTCGGCTGCTCAAGTTTCGCACCATGTCGGAACAGCGCGAGGCGAGTGGTGATTTGTTACCGGATGCGGTTCGCCTGACTCGTGTCGGACGGTTACTGCGGGCAACAAGTCTCGACGAATTGCCCCAGTTGTGGAACGTGTTTCGCGGTGACATCAGCCTGGTGGGACCCAGGCCGCTACTCATGGATTATCTGCCTCGCTATTCGCCCGAGCAGGCACGACGGCATGATGTGATGCCTGGAATTACTGGATGGGCACAAATCAACGGACGCAATGCGCTAACATGGGAAGAGAAATTTGCGTTGGATAATTGGTACGTGAACAGCTGGAGTCTGGCCTTGGATATGCGCATCTTGCTGTTGACGCTAATCCACGTATTGAAGCGCGATGGCATTACTCAGGCCGGTCATGCGACCATGCCAGAGTTCATCGGCTTTAAGTCGAAGAAATGACGCGTGAGTTGATATGAATCTGTTTATCTATTGTTCTGGAGGGTTCGGCAAAGAGGTTATGGACATTGCTCATCGCCTCAATCGCGCGCATTCACTCTGGGACAGTATTGCTTTTTTGGACGATACGCGGGAAGAGTCATCATTTTACGGGGCAGATGTTTTTCGGCTTGAATCTGCGTGCAAGCGGTTTGGGGCAGATGGAATGGAGGCCGTCATCGCTAACGGCGAACCATTTGTTCGCAAGGCACTTATCGAGAAGCTTGACGCGGCTAATGTTCGCGTGATATCGCTAATCGATGATTGTGCTGTTATCTCTGAAACAGCAACCATTGGTGTCGGCTCAATCATATTTCCAGGGTGTTTTGTGTCTAGCATGGCGACTATTGGTCGAAATGTTGCGATCATTGCCGGTTCTACGATAGGGCATGACACTGTTTTTGGAGATAATTGCGTGGTTTCGGGGCAAGTCAATGTCGGTGGCGAGTGCTATATTGGTAACGAAAGCTATATCGGAATGGGCACCCAAATCAAGGAACAAACACGGATCGGGCGAGCCACTATCATCGGGATGGGATCTGTCGTCTTCGCGGACATTCCCGACAAAATAATAGCTCTTGGAAATCCGTGCAGGCCGATGCGCTCCAATATCAACAAAAGGATATTCAGATAGATGACCACAACTATGACAATGACCAGCAAGGACAGGTACGACAAAGTCTTTATGGACGCACTGAACCTCCAACCACAGGATCTCAATGATAATCTTGTCTACAACTCAGTGCCCGACTGGGATTCAGTCGGCCACATGTCGTTGATGGCCGCTTTAGAAGCAGAGTTCGATATCATGATGGAGACTGACGATATCATCGACTTTAGTTCTTATCCCAAGGGAATGGAAATTCTTGCTAAATACGAAATTGCGTTTTAGCCGGCGCTTTTTTTGTTCCGCTTGATCTCTGAAGGCAAAGCATGAATTTCTATGATGATCTGGAACGCCACGGTCAGGCAGTTGCTCTGACCGCCGGGGATGGCGAATCACTCTCCTATGAGTCTGCCGCGGCACTGGCCGATTCATTCTCCAGCCATCTTGCTTGTCGTGGACTGGTTTTCATCCTTGCTGGCAACAGCATAGCTTCTGTCGTTGGATACCTGGGCTGCTTGCGTTCGCGGTCCCCCGTCGCTCTGTTGGCGTACAATTTGCATTTTAATCTGTTATTGAAGCTGCTGAATTCTTACCGTCCAAACTACATCTGGCTTCCGGCAGACAGGGCTTGCCAACTGCCAGATATCACGCCTCTGTTTGTCTTCGACGGCTATGTGCTTTTGCTTTATTGCCCCGAGATGCTAACGGCATATAAGGATCTTGCCCTGCTCATGACCACTTCAGGCAGCACGGGCAGCGCCAAATTTGTTCGCCTCTCCTACCGAAATATTTCCGCCAACACGGCCTCAATCGTTGAATACCTCACAATACGCGGCGACAATAAGGCGATTACCACCCTGCCTATGCACTATGTGTATGGATTGTCGGTCATCAACTCCCACCTGTATGCCGGAGCCTGCATTGTGCTTACCGATGCCAGCCTCATGGAGAAACGCTTCTGGGAGCAGGTGAAGGAGCAACGGGTCACTTCGCTCTCCGGTGTGCCGTATACCTACGAGTTACTGAAGCGGCTGCACTGGGAGCGCATGGAGCTACCCGACCTGAAAGTGATGACCCAGGCTGGAGGCAAGCTGAGCGCTGTGCTGGTGGCCGAGTTTGCCAGCCATTGCAGGCAGAAGGGGATGCGCTTCTATGTGATGTATGGTGCGGCCGAGGCAACGGCGCGCATGGCCTACCTGCCGTGGCAACTGGCACTGGAAAAGCCGGATAGTATCGGTGTGCCGATTCCGGGCGGGGAGTTGTGGATCGAGGACGAAAGCGGCAACGCGATCACGCGGTCCGGCGTGGCTGGGGAACTCTTTTATCGGGGTTCGAATGTCTCGCTGGGCTACGCGCGGCGGCGCGAGGATCTCACGCTGGGCGACGAGCGTGGCGGCGTGCTGGCGACCGGAGATCTGGCCCAGCGCGATGCTGACGGCGCATACTCCATTGTTGGACGCAAGAGCCGTTTTGTGAAGCTGTTCGGCAACCGGGTGAACCTGGAAGAGGTGGAGCATCATCTGCGCGGCGCGGGCATCGACTGCGCCTGCGCGGGCGACGACGCGCTGCTGCGCATCTACATCACGAACCCAGCGCTGGGCAACGATGCGGTCGCGGCGGCGCAGCGGCTGACGCAACTGCATCCCTCGGCCTTTCGTGCCTGTGTGATCGACAGCATCCCGCGCAACGAGGCGGGCAAGATCATCTATGCGGAGCTGCCATGAGTGCGATGACGGTTGGTCTATCGGCGATGGTGGAAGATTTGCTGGGTACGCCTCCCTTCTCGATGGAGGACGGAGCCAAGCGAGCGTACTATGCGCATGCTCTCTCGGAGCTGACGCTCCACCACTCTGAGCGCAGCCCCGAGTACCGGCGCATCGCCTGCCTGCTGGGTTATCGGTCGGGAGATGAACTAGGAATGGAGGAGGTTCCTTTCATTCCAGCGCGCCTGTTCAAGGAGTACGAGTTACGGAGCGTGGAGCGGAGCGAGATTACCAAGACGATGACTTCGTCGGGAACCACTGGGCAGGCAGTCTCGAAGATCTATCTTGACCGCATGACGGCCACCAATCAGACCAAAGTACTGGTCAAGATCGTATCCTCGTTTACTGGCAGCAAGCGCCTGCCGCTTCTGATCGTCGACAGTCCGGCGGTGATCAAGGACCGGGCGCTGTTTTCCGCGCGTGGGGCGGGCATTCTGGGCTTCTCGATGTTGGGCTACGATCCGACTTATCTGCTGGACGAGAACTACAAGATCGACTTTGCGCGCCTCGACGCATTTCTTGAAAAGCACCGGGGCAGCAGGATTCTTCTCTTCGGGTTCACCTTCGTGATCTGGGAGCATCTGTGCCAAACGCTCGTGCGAGTGGGCAGACAGTTGCAGGTGGATGGAATTCTGATTCACGGTGGCGGGTGGAAGAAGCTGGCCTCGCTGGCCGTGGACAATCCCACCTTTAAGCGGGTGATCACGGAGACCTGCGGCATGTCGAGCGTTTACAACTACTACGGAATGGCCGAGCAGACCGGATCGATCTTCATGGAATGCGAGCACGGCGTCCTGCACGCGTCGATCTATTCCGACGTGATCGTGCGCGATCCAGTTACATTTTCATCGCTGGGATCGGGCCGTGTGGGGCTGTTGCAGTTGGTCTCGCTGTTGCCGACGAGTTATCCAGGGCACTCGATTCTTACCGAGGACCTGGGCGAGATACTGGGCGTGGACGACTGCCCGTGCGGACGCAAGGGAAGGTACTTTCGTGTGCTGGGCCGCGTCAAGAATGCGGAAGTGCGAGGTTGCAGCGATGTGCATGCTTCCCACTGACGGCGGGCTAATCTATGTGATGGGCGAGCCTGAGAGATTCAGCACACTGCCGCTGCTGCCTTTTGACGGCGCGGCGCGCGGGTTTCTGGAGCAGCTTTCGGCGCGCATGATGGCCGATGCCGCCACGCGCACCATGCCCGATGTGATGTCGTTTGCGTGGTGGTGCCGCAAGACGAATATCGAACGGCTTGCGAAGATTTATGACAGCGCTGAATTGCGCATCGGGCGCGGGCTTGCGTTCCATGTCACGCCGACCAACGTGCCGGTGAACTTCGCGTTCTCGTGGGCATTTTCGCTGCTGGCTGGCAATGCCAATGTAGTGCGACTGCCCAACCGGGATTATCCGCAGATTTCATTCATCGTCGGGCATATCGCCGCACTGATGGGCGAGGAGGCTTTTGCTGAGTTGCGCTTGATGAATGCCTTTGTAGCCTACGAGCACCAAGAGAAAATCACCGAGGCTTTCAGCGCGATTGCGGACGCACGCATTGTATGGGGCGGAGACGCAACCATACAGGCCATCAGAAAGTCACCGCTGCCAGCGCGGGGTGTGGATGTGTGTTTTGCCGACCGCACTTCGCTGTGCGTACTGGGCGCCGCGCGGATACTTGAACTGAAGCGGGAGGCTTTGGAGCAGCTTGCCTCAAGCTTCTATAACGACGCATATATCATGGACCAGAACGCGTGCTCGTCGCCTCGGCTAGTGATCTGGCTGGGCAGCGAGGCGGAGACCGAAGAGGCCGGCATGCGATTGTGGAAGGCGGTGCGCGCGCAGGTCGAGCGCCGCTACGAGCTTGCCGAGGTGGCGTCGGTGGACAAGTTCACCCAGGCCTGCCGCGACGCGATCGAACTCAATTGCGTTACGGAGATGCGGCGTGGCGATAACCGCATCTATCGTCTACGTCTCAACGCACTCACCGGGGAAACTGCAAATCGCCGCTGCGGTAGCGGCTACTTTTACGAGTATGCGACAGAACGGCTGGACGACTTGGCCGCAGTGGTGACCAGTCAGGTGCAGACGCTGACCTATTTCGGCGTGCCGCGCGAGGAGTTGGCATCGTTTGTGCAGCAAAACCGGGTGCGCGGCATCGACCGCATTGTGCCGGTGGGCGAGGCGATGGATATTGGCCTTACCTGGGACGGCTACGATCTGATTCGCACGCTCTCGCGCATTTGCGATATTCATTGAAGAAAGGACTGGAATGCTGCTCGCAGGAAAAACCGCGATGATTACCGGATGCCTAAAGGGCATCGGCTATGAGGCGCTGCAACTGTTCGCCAGAAACGGTGCGGACATATTGGCCTGCTGCCAGCAGGAGGACGCAGTCTTCGAGGAAAGCCGGCAGAAACTTGCGTCGGAGACGGGGGTGAGCATCTCGCCTTATTACTTTGACTTGTCGAACCCGGAGGAGATCAGCGCTGCGATGAAGAAGATCGCCGCCGACAAGCACCGGGTGGACGTTTTGCTCAACGTGGCAGGGATGACCCAGGACTCGCTCTTTCAGATGACCGCGATGGCGAGCATGAAGCGGGTCTTCGAGATCAACTTCTTTGCACAGATGCAGATCAGCCAGTTCGCCAGCAAGCTGATGGCGCGGCAGAAGTCGGGCAGCATCATCTTCGTCTCGTCGATCACGGCGCTGGACGGCAATCCTGGGCAGACCTCGTACAGCTCGTCGAAGGCGGCGCTGCTGGGCGCGACCAAAACGCTGGCCACGGAGTTGGCCGAGCACAACATTCGCGTGAACGCGATTGCACCGGGAGTCATCAAGACCGATATGACGGCGACGCTTCCCGCGCAGGCGTATGAGAGAATGTACGCACGCATCCCGATGAAGCGTGTGGGGCTGCCGTCGGAGGTGGCAGGGGTGATGCTGTTTCTGGCTTCGGATTTGTCGAATTATGTGACTGGACAGGTGTTGCGCATCGACGGCGGGATCGGATAGAGGAGTCATGGCGAAAGAAGGAGCAAGCAAATCTATGCTGCTGGCTGGCAAGAATGCGATCATCACCGGATGCGCGCGCGGCATCGGCAGGCAAATGCTGATAGCGTTCGCCGAGAACGGCGCCAATGTGTGGGCCTGCTGCCGAACCATTACGCAGGAGTTTGCCGAATTCACTACACACCTGGCCTCGGATAACGGAGTTACGATCACGCCACTGGCCTTTGATATTACCGACGCCGCCAAAATGAAAGAAGCGGTGAAGACCATTCAGGCGGCCAAGGTCTCGGTGGATGTGCTGGTGAATAACGCGGGCATCACCTACAACGCGCTGTTTCAGATGACATCGATGGAGAAGATGCGCGAGGTCTTCGAGGTCAACTTCTTTGCGCAGGTGGCGTTCACGCAGTATATCGTGCGGCTGATGACGCGGCAAAAGTCGGGATCTGTCATCCATATCGCGTCTTCCGCTGCCATCGACGCCAACCCTGGGCGCAGTGCGTATGGCGCCAGCAAGGCGGCAGTGATCTGCATGACCAGGGCGATGGCGCACGAGTTGGCGGAGCATAACATTCGTGCGAATGCGATTGCGCCGGGAATCACGGATACGGATATGGTGGAGGCCAGTATGTCGCCGGAGACGATTGCGGCGACGGTTGCGCAAACCCGCTTGAAGCGTATGGGCATGCCTTCGGATATCGCCGATGCTGCCGTCTTTCTGGCCTCGGACCTGTCGAGTTATGTAACCGGCGAAGTACTGCGCGTGGACGGCGGGTTGCAGAATTAAGAGGTGGAAAATGACGTCCGAGAAGAGAAAAAGTGCGTCTGAAGTTGGTACTGTAGCTGAATTGCGCGCAATGGCCAGTAGAATGCGAAGAACTGCGCTCACCATGACCCTTAGGGCAGGACCTAATGGTGCCCATGTGGGACCCGGCTTGTCTATTATTGACATTTGCGCAGTACTGTATGGAAGAGTGATGAGACTTGATCCCAGAAACCCATTATGGGATGAGCGAGATCGTTTTCTCCTCAGTAAGGGGCACGGGTCGCTAGGATTCTACACGGCACTGGCGGAAGCGGGCTTTTTAACACCTGATGAACTGAGCACATTCGAAACCCATGAGACTGTTCTCTTTGGTCAACCCGCGATGTGTGTGAATAAGGGTATTGAGATATCTAGCGGCAGTTTGGGGCACGGGTTGTCTATCGGGATAGGAGTTGCTTTAGCCGGAAGGAAAGCTCAGCTCCGGTATAACACTTATGTCCTTATGGGAGACGGGGAGTGCAACGAGGGGGCTGTATGGGAAGCGGCCATGGCAGCTTCTCATTTCAGGCTAGATAAACTGACGGCTATCATTGATGCTAATGGCCTACAGAGTGACGGGCCGTGTAGTACGATCATGGACATGGGTAGCCACGAGGCAAAGTGGCGAAGTTTTGGCTGGGAAACTAGGTCCACAGACGGGCATGATGTCGAGGCCTTACTAAATGCCTTTACCTCTCCACGCACTGAACCCAATAAACCATTGGCGATTATTGCAACCACAGTGAAGGGCAATGGCGTTTCATTCATGGAAAACAATATCGAATGGCATCATAGTCGTCTGAGCCAAGCACAGTACGATGCTGCTCTTCAAGAATTGACAGACTAACCTTGTTCAGGAGTTAGTGTGCTCTCAATAAACCCCAACAATGCCAGACTTTGGTCTATGCTTGGTTCGCGTGGTACCTTTGGAGTCGCCATGCTGGAAGCCGCAGGCGCTACTGAGAATATCATGGTGCTGACAGCTGATCTGTCCATAACCTCAGGGCTAGAGAGGTTTCGTGTCGCTCATCCTGAAAGATTTCTTAACATCGGCATTGCCGAACAGAACATGATTGGAATTGCCGCTGGCCTTGCCAAGGAAGGCTTTAACACATTTGTCACTACATTTTCAAATTTCGCAGCAATGCGTAGCTATGAACAAATTCGCTTGAACTTAGGCTACATGGGACTGAATGTCAAGGTAATAGGCCTTGCCGGTGGGATGGCAATGGGGCACTTTGGTAATACTCATTACGGAATCGAGGATATCGCTCTTATGCGGGCTGTGCCGGGTCTGACCGTGATCTCGCCAGCAGATGGTGCTGAGATTATGAAGACCGTTTATGCCTTAATTCAGTATGAAGGTCCTGTTTTCGTCCGGCTAACTGGGGCCGTGAATAACCCGGTTGTCTATTCGGCGGACTATGACTTTACTATAGGTAAAGCAGTTCGGCTGAGAGAAGGTACTGACGTTGCGATCATCGCCTGTGGGACTATGGTATACGAGTCTTTGGTGGCTGCCAAGAAGCTCGAGGTGCAGGGAGTCTCAGTCTCGGTTACGAACATGCATACAGTGAAGCCTCTTGACACAGATGCAATTGATTATGCTTCCTCAGGCGCAGCATTGCTTGTCACCGTTGAGGAGCATGGCATGATCGGGGGGCTCGGCGGAGCCGTGGCGGAATACACGGCAAAACGAGGGGGCTCGCCACGACAGTTGTTCGTAGGACTACCTGATAAATTTGGAAAAGGTGACGACTATAAATACTTATTGAAAAAATACGGTCTTACTGGTGAGCTAATTGCAGAAAACATTATGATGGCACTTACTGCAAGAACGTGCGATGTGGTTCCGCCTCCCGCTATGATGAAGTGACAGAATCTCCGGTGATTAGCGCATGGTCTGTGGTAGATGTTTCATTGAGTTGGTTTTGGAAACTGATTAGTCGTGGCGATATCTGTAGTCGAGGAGATCATGATTGTTACAAGTGTTCTACAGCCGATTCCTGCTGACATGAGTGTACACGGAGCTTCGTCGTTGTCGGCGAATGCGCTCGCGGCGGGTGCGTGGCCGTTCTTCGCAGACGACGAGATTGAAGCGGTCGTGCAAGTTTTGCGCTCCGGCAAAGTAAATTATTGGACGGGTCGGGAGGGCAAGCTGTTCGAGTCAGAGTTTGCGGCATTTACAGACTGCGAATATGCGGTGGCCCTGGCCAACGGAACCGTGGCGCTGGAATGCGCCTTGAAGGCTTTGGGCGTCGGCCCAGGAGATGAAGTGGTTACGACTAGTAGAACATTTATTGCCTCCGCGAGTTGCGCGGTGATGCTCGGTGCCCGTCCAGTCTTCGCCGATGTGGACAGCGAGAGCCAGAACATTACGGCTGAAAGCATTCGCAACGTATTGACGCCACGAACCAAGGCTATCGTTGCAGTGCACCTAGCTGGATGGCCGTGTGAAATGGACGACATCGTTGCCTTGGCGCGCGAGCGCGGCATCAAGGTTGTGGAAGATTGCGCCCAGGCGCACGGCGCCACCTACAAAGGCCGCCCCATCGGATCCCTGGGTGACGTGGCTGCATTCTCTTTTTGCCAGGACAAGATCATGACGACTGCCGGCGAGGGTGGAATGGTGACTACCAACTCAGACGAGTTGTGGAACACCATGTGGTCTTTAAAGGATCACGGTAAGAGTTACGATGCGGTCTATCATCGCGAGCATCCAGCTGGGTTCCGCTGGTTGCATGAATCGTTTGGAACAAACTGGAGACTGACTGAGATCCAGTCCGCCATTGGCCGGCTGCAACTGCGAAAACTTCCCGGTTGGGTAGAAAAACGCCGCCAGCATGTCGCCATGTTGAGCGCCTGCTTCGCCGGACTGCCTGGATTGCGAGTGACGTCGCCTCCCAAGCATATCGAACATGCCTACTACAAGTACTATGCCTTCGTGCGCCCAGAGGTGCTTCGTCTGGGATGGACGCGCGACCACATCATTGAGGCGATTAAAGCCGAGGGGATTCCTTGTTTCAGTGGAAGTTGTAGTGAGATTTATTTAGAAAAGGTATTTCCTCCAGCTTGGCGTCCTCGAACGCGCCTTGCCGTTGCCCGTGAGCTGGGAGAGACGAGCCTTATGTTTCTTGTGCACCCCACTTTACCCGAAGAATTTATGCGCGCTAGCTGCACGGCGGTGAAAAAAGTCATGTCCGCCGCGACACGATCAACAATCGCCAAATAATGTCAGCCTACGAACAGCTATCTATTCGTTGGACTGTCCATGGCGTAGGGTAAGCTGAGCTTATTCCGCGGAAACCAGGTGAGCTGGAGGGTGGTTGTGGTCACGGTTTGCTGGCCGGAGAGGTAGATGGGAGCCTTCCATCGCTCATAGGCGAAGTTGCCGTTGATCTCGAACTCCTTGCCGATTCGTTTGACGATTTGAAAACTGATGTCGTTTAGAGTGGTGCCACCGGTGGGATAGGTGGTGGTGCCGGGAATGTAGGTTGTGCCGCCAGGGATAAAGTCCTTGGCGGCTTTTTGATTTCTCAGGCCTAGTTGGAGCCACTCATTGCCGCTGAGGTGATAGGTGATCCATGCCTGGCCGCCTTTGTCCTCGCGTCCAATCCAGTCGCCGAACATCTGGCCCTGGTTGGTGTATCCCTGTTGCTGGATGTACTCGTAGTACATGAAGTGGCCGCCGTTGCTGTTCGTGATGGGCGGATCGGTGGAGGCGGCTTCAACGCGAAGATCCAGCCTGGGGATGCCTGGCACATGAGAGAGATACAGGCCGGGCCGCCATGAGACGCGACGGGGAGCGTCGATGGGGGAGACATCGTCGTGCACCTCTGAATCCGAGTAGAGCGTGAGCCAGTTGCGGACGAAGGGAAGGCGGTAGCTGAAGTCGAAGGCGCCAAAGCGTGCGCCGGGATCCGCGTTTGATTCCTTGACCGCGGCATCGGGAGCGGTGAGGCTGAAGAAACTCCGCAGAAAGCTGTGGAGGTTGATGGGCTCGTGGCCCTTGCCGCCCCAGATTACTGTGCGTTCGAAGCCAAACTCGAGGTTCGCGGTGGGCCGGAAGCTGATCTTCTCGACATGCACCCAGGGATCGTTGGGATAGGTGTGGCCTTTGAGCGATCCAACCAGAAACTCATAGCGGAAGGGGCCGGTGAGAACGGAGAGCAGCGGAATGAACAGGGGCTCAGTTCGGTTGATGCGGAAGGAGTAGATATTTTCTGCGTTATTGGAGTAGGCCATCCCGCCACCCACTCCGGGGCCGAGCCAGTCGTCCTGCTTGCCGAAGGAGATCTCGTGGTTGAGCAGGCGATAGGAGGCGTACGCCTCGATGAAGCGCCAGTCGGTGATTGAGCCAATAGGCCCCTGGGGGATCGTGGTCTGGATATAAGGGGTGCCCGTGGCTGGATTGTTGGCGACCGGATAGTAGCCTACATCTTGATTTGCCAGCGTCTGGGCCAGCGTGTTCGAGTAGCCTGTGGCCGAGGGCGCTGCGTGAAATTCGCCGCGCACATGGAGCAGAAACCGGCCTGCGGATGCGTAGCCGCTGACGCCCGTGTAGTTATTGAAGCCGCCCTGATAAGGGCGTCCGTAGTCGTTGATGATGGTCGAGCCAAGATGATAGCTGTCGCGCAGCGGCGTGCCGCTGATGCCGCGCGCAACGGAGTAGACCGAATCCACGCGCAATCGATCTGCAGGGGCCAGACACTGGTTCTGAGTGTTGTAACGCAGCTCTCGGGTCAGTGCCTCGTATATCTTTTCCGCTTCGTCCGTGGCGGGGCCTGCATCATAGTCTTCGATGCGGCTGCCCACCTCGTCGAGCATGTTGTTCACGCTGGAGCGCGTCCACGGGCGCATGCCCAGGTAGACGGAATCCACAAATCCGAGGGAGTAAAGACGCAACACGGCCGGATAGACCCAACTGTCGACCGGAATGTATGGCGACCCTGCTGCGGAAGACTCGCAGACATCCGATTGACTGCCGGCGGGAGCGGGGCCTCCCTGGCCAGCGCCCTGTGACGCTGCCGGCGGCAACTGCGCGGCAAGCGGGTTGACGGCCATCAGGAAGAGTGCCGCCAACAACGTTGCCCAGCGAAAGACATGTGGTCCGGCCAAACGTCTGTTCACCCTTACGCCCCTTCTATAAACGAACATTCAGATTTCCAATTCTGTAGACGCTGGAATAAACGTACATGTTGAAGGAGTCTCCTTTTTTTGCACGGGTTTGATCAAATTATACGGCCCGCAGGCTGGTTTCGAAAGACCATACCTGTATCTGGGACGAAAAATGGAGCAATTTCTCACCATCTTTCCTCTGAGCCTCGTCTTATGATTCATCTATCCGAGAAATTTCATTTTCAACGCGGCCCGTCGGGGTGACCTGCCCCCAGAAATCTCTACCAGTCAGAATTGGAGTTCTCTCGTAATCTAAACGGGAGGACGGATCGATGAAGAAGAGCCGGTACACCGGAGAGCAGATCATCGGTATTTTGAAGCAGCAAGAGGCAGGAGTGAAGACGGCGGATCTGTGCCGCCAGGAGGGATCAGCGCGGCGACGTTTTACGGCTGGAAGCAGAAGTTCGGCGGAATGGACGTGAGCGAGGCGCAGCGGCTGAAGGCGATGGAGGACGAGAACCGCCGTCTGAAGCTGCTGGTGGCGGAGCTGAGTCTTCACGGCGAGGCGCTGAAGGCTGTGATCCGAAAAACGGCTGGAGCTTGCCGGTCTAAGAGAAGAGGTGGCGTTCGTCTCGGCCGAGTACCGGCTGAGCGAGCGCACGGCTTGCAAGCTACTGGGCGTGGAGCGGTCGAGCTACCGGTATGAGCCGAGGCCGGACCGCAACGCGGAGTTGAGAGCCGAGTTGGTGAAGCTGGCGCGGCAGAAGCCTCGCTACGGCTACCGGCGGCTGCACGCGCTGTTGAGCCGTCGTGGCCAGGAGGTGAACGTGAAACGAGTGTATCGGCTGTACGCGGAGGAAGGCCTGATGGTGCGGCGCAAGAAGCGCAAGCGTCTGGTGCGGGAGCGCACGCTGGAGCCACGTCTGACCGGAGCCAACCAGGAGTGGGCGATGGACTTCATCGTCGACGGCCTGGCCACCGGGCCGGATGGTGCGCATCCTGAGCGTGGTGGATGCGTACACGCGCGAGTGTCTCGCGCTGGAAGCCGACACCAGCCTGGGGTCGGGCCGCGTGACGCGGTTGCTGGAGCGGCTGATCGGCGAGCGGGGCTGCCCTGAGAACGTGCGATCCGACAACGGCCCTGAGTTCACGTCGCGGCGCATGCTGGCCTGGTCCCAGGACTGGAAGATCGGGCTGGTCCACATCCAGCCAGACCGTCCGATGCAGAACGACCATGTGGAGAGCTACCACGGCCGTCTGCGCGACGAGTGCCTCAACGTGAGCTGGTTCCGCACCCTCAACGACGTGAGAATCACCCTGGCAAACTGGCGGCGCGAGTACAACTGCGAGCGTCCGCACAGCTCGCTCGACTACGACGGCTGCGAGATAATCTCAAAGCAAAACCAAAACCGGGAAACTCCAGTTATCAGTGGATGAGAAATCGGGGGCAGGTCATAAAGAGCATTAGCTTTGGAGTATCGTTCCACTCAGAGGTAGAGGTGAATCAGAAGAGAAAATCCGCAGATGCTGAATTGGTTCTCGCGCTTGATAGGAAGTTACGGCGTTTGATGAACGAGAACCATTATGACTCTGTTCATTAATCTCGACACTCGTCCGCCAATCCTATAAAGTATATAAAAGAAAAGCCTCCAGACATTTTCCTTCCAATAGTAAGCACACAGATACTCCATAACTGTAACATTGTATCCGCACAGTTTCGCATCTGCAACAATCCTTCTATATGTATAGAACAATACTTGTAGGGCTTTTGGGATAGAATAGTGGTTTCCTAAAGCCGTGGAATAGGAAGATCGCCGCTCGGTATGCACAGTAAACTCTCTCGCCTCATATGAAGTCACTGGCAGAACATTCATCGCCCGCAGCACGTCGCAAGGAACCGGAGCACCAAACCGATCAACAAGATAGTTTAAAGCCGAGCGCATAAACAGAGTAAGATTTCCTTCCTGAGCCTGAAGCAGGAGCCTATTCCAATCAAGTTCAGGGGCTTTGTAAAGAATCGCCAAGGAGTCCGGTATCCATCGAATACCAGGAATTCCACTCCACATCAGGCCATGCACACAAACATGCAACAACTGGCCAGCGGGGTTGAGCACACGCACATCTACTGAATCGAACTTCGCGGCGATGGAAGCATTCCAAAAGGCAGAATCGGCAGCTCGATTCACGCAGAAGGGCAATAGATGCCAGTGGAAATCTAGGGTCAGTCCAGAGCTATCCTTGAAATGCATGGCATGAGTGTATATAAGGATGTTCCTTCCGAGTTTTCCCTCCATTAGATAGTTTGCTTCCCATCCTTTCTCACTAAGAATCTCCATCGCCGCGGCCACATCTTTGAAACGGACCATCATATCAAAATCCCCCATGGGACGAAGGCCGTAATCCTGGTAATAATTGAGTGTTAACGCGGCGCCTTTAAGGATCATGACATCAATCCCGGCCTGGCGAAGCGCCTGAACTGCTGGGGCTGCGTGCTTAAACAGCAGTTGATTGCGGCACCAGACCTTGCGTCTTACACCTTTCAGAATTGCCATTGCCGGATGGTCGATGCCGTCACGAACCAGCCTGTCATGCACCAGCGGAAGGAGCCGGTTTGTAGCCTCGCCTTGCGTTGCCAGGTTCATATTTGCCAACCAGGCAAGTCCGACATCGTGCGCCTTTCCCTCAGGCGCCAACGCCGCCATCAGGAGCATCTCATCCTCTGGCGAGGGAATCCATGGGGAGTTCGAATCAATCGAATCCTTCATCTGCGAATATCTCCTCACGACAAGCCTACCGAAAATAGCTCAGCTTTGGATTTGCGATTGTCGTCCTGCAATGTCAGATTACCATATTCCAGCCAGTACCGAAACTGTGCTTCGCGGGCAATAGCGCTGTCCTGTGTAATGATCAATAGGGTAGGCCGGTCAGGCATTGCTTTCAGATTGCGCAACATCTGTTGCGCAGACATTTGGTCAAGGTGATTCGTGAGCTCGTCCAGTATAAGGAGATGCGGATGACGCGCCACCGCGCGCGCGATGGCGATTTTCTGGCGCTGACCTCCCGACAAGGAGCCGCCCTCTTCACCAACCTCAGTATCATATCCCTTTGGAAGGGAGCAGACGAAATCATCGACCAGCGCGATCTGACAGGCGCGCGATACATTTTCAGCGTCTGCCTCGAGCATTCCATAGGAAACGTTCGCCCATATGCTCCCGCTGAACAATACCGGGTCCTGCGGGGTAAAGGCTATGCCCTCGCGCAATTGCTCTATGTCCAACTGATCGTAGGAGACCCCGTCCGCAAAGAGTTCGCCTTGATCGGGTCTATACTGGCCAAGAATCAGGCGAGCAATGGTGGTCTTTCCGCCTCCATTCGGGCCCATAATCGCAGTGACTGAACCTGGTTCCAGCCGGAGTGATATGTTGTTTAATACACTTTGCGTCTTGTATCGAAATGATACCGATCGCAGTTCAATGGAACCGGTGTATTTGCATTGCATGGTTCCAGAGTAGGGAGGCTCGGCGTCTATGCTATAGAACACGTACAAGGCACAAAGAGACTGATTGCCGGTGATGATAGGGGGAATTGCTCCGAATACCTGTTGCAGATTGCTGCCAAGCATAGCAAAGATTACATAGAACGATAGCAGGGACCCGAGCGACATCTTCCCCGATACCACCTGCGTACCGCCGATCACCAGAATAAATATGCCCGAGATGGTAATGATCGTATTCTGAACCAGCCCATACGCGCTCTGCAGCCATGCCATGCGCTCGCTGTCCACCCGCTGCTGCTCTATCCGTCCATATTGCCGCTGTATCTCGGCGCGCTCGGCGCTCTGATATCTTGCCAGGTCCAGTTTAGAAAGGACGAAATGCACCCCGGAACTGAAGTGGGCAAACGATCCCCGCGTGCGGTCTACCCAGGCCATCACCAAACTCTTGAGCCGATAGTTTACAAGATATAGCAACGGGCCGATGAGCATCAGGACCGCTAGCAGCCTTAGGTTCATCACTGCCAGAAGTGCGATCAACAGGATGCTGATCAGTGTGGACGGCATCAGCCCAGAGATCAAGGCATTGCTCATAACGTCCACAAGTTGTGTATCCTGCACCAGAAGCGTGTGCAAATCTCCTCGATCCAGCGTGTCGTGGACCGATCGTGGGAGCTCGAAACACCGCTGCAGCAGGAGATGCCTCATTTTGCTGACCGCGATTTTAGTCGTGCGCAACGAGAGGAAGCGAGTTCCCAATGCAAACCCGGCCGAGGCCAGATTGCAACCCAGGATGCAGAGCCCCAGCAGCATCATCTGGCGCACATTTCGCGACGGAATTGCAACATCCAGAATTCGCCGGATGAGCCAGGCCGTCGGCGGCATAGTCATGCTTTGCAGCAGGGCAAGCAGGATGCACCCGATGAGCAGCCTGCGCAGCCGCACAAGCCTGCCCCAGAACCACTTCCAGGATTCCAACTGCGCACGACGTATCATTGCGCTCCGTACGGTGGGGAGTTTGCGCCTCGCTTGCGGTCGATGGACTCTTTCAGCATGCGAAGCCTTCTCTTGGCCTGATCACTATGATTCTGAGAGACATTACTTTCGTGAATTCTGCGCAGAAGAACCGTCTCAGCTATATTGCCGACCGGGATTCCAGACTCCTTAACACGACAAAACCATTCCAGGTCCTCCCCCTGTAAATACGTGGGATTGAATTTGCCAGCCGTTTCAAACAACGAACGACGCGCCAGCATGGTTCCTAGTTGAATGGCATCGCAGGCTTGCAACAGTTCGCCCGGCTCGACCCAGGTCGGACATGTCATTCCCGGCTCGAGATAATTCTTCATTCTTCCGCAAACATAACCAACTTCAGGATACTTAGTTAAATAGGCGGCCTGGACGGACAGTTTATTGGAAAGCCAGAGGTCATCGGCATCGAGAAATGCGATGAGTTCTCCCCTGCAATTGTCAATGCCTGTGTTCCTTGCCACCGCGGGCCCTTGTTTCTGTTCATAAAAATACCGGACTTCAGGATAGGACCGCGCGATTGCGCCAGTGCCGTCGGAGGAGCCGTCATCCACCACAATCACCTCGATCGGCCGGTAGTCCTGGGCAAAGATACTGGCAAGAGCGTCTCCCAGGAACTTATCGCCGTTATGTACAGGTACAATGACGCTGATAAGCTGCAGCACTGCTGTCGAGTCCTTCTCCATTACCCTTAAACCTCTAAACCGATCGATCGGATTGCAAAAGGGGCCAGCCACTCCATCGTTCCGGAGATGGAGTTCATTGTCACTGCGCAGAGCTTTGAGTTTTTCGCTTGCGATCAATGGCTTCCTTTAGAAAGCGAAGCCTTGCTTGATTCTTCAGTTCATATTTTTGGGATAAATTGTTCGAATGAATACGTCGCAGAAGCAATACCTCCGGCATTCTATAAACTATTAGCTTTAATTCATTCAATCTGATCAACCAGTCGATATTATCACCGCGCTGATTGGATGTATTGAACTGTCCCACGGTTTCAAACACCCACCTGTGAACCAACATAGATCCTAGAGAATATGCAACCGGATTATCGGTAAACATGGAATCGTTGACCCAAGATGGTCTGGGGATGCCCTCTTGAAGAAAATTCTTCATCCTCCCGATCACGCAGCATGCCTGAGGATGTGTTTCAAGAAAAGCCGTCTGCGTCGACAGTTTGCCTGGAACCCAAAGGTCATCGGCGTCCAGAAGAGCAATCAGTTCGCCCTTGCAGTTATTCAAACCAGTATTTCTTGCCGCCGGCGGGCCTTGATTGGTCTGGTGGAAATAATGCACCTGGCTATACCGTTTGGCTACCGCAGCCGTATCGTCGGTAGACCCATCATCCACCACAATCACCTCGATAGGCCGATAGTCCTGAGCGAAGACACTATCCAGCGCCTCAGCCAGATACAACTCCCCGTTGTACACAGGAATAATCACGCTGACAAGCTTCGGTTGGTTCATGCAAGCCTCAAAGGAGTTCCCGGAGTAATTTTCGTATCGCGTCAGGGGTGGAGCGGATATTGGCTCCGAGCGTTAGATCATACACGGGCAACTGCCGCGCAACGGAGTTAAAGCAGCACAAGGCCTGTATGCGCATCTTCGGCAGGTGGAGCGCTCCGCTCGCTGCCAGTTCCAGGAACCCCCGGGCATGGCTGGCCGGGCTGATTCTTGTCTCTTGAATGTCTTCGATGTGGGCCAGCAAAATGGCGCGCAGCGCGAACCCGCAATGCAATGTATTGTCGGAAAGCCGATGCAAACGGTACATTGCCTTCTCGTTGCATGTATTTCCATCCATGTCTACTACAGGAGCGAAGGAGGGAAACTGGTTTATATCCAAAAGCTTGGCCGTGCCGTACAGGCTGTAGACATGGGGCAATCCATCCATCGAGAGCAGGCAACGGTCGTCGCCTGCATACGCCATCCCGTCCTCAAGACAAGCCAACGCTGTCGTCGACTTTCCTGAGCCTCCGGCGCCAAGAATCAGGACTCCACCCTCCGATTCTCCAACAGCCGCGCCATGAAAGAGATATCTTCCCTGGCTGCCAAACCAAAGGCTGAGCAGATGACGCATGGGAGCGGCGCGGTCAAGATAAGTCATTCCGGTGGTTCTACGTTCCAGCCGGTAGCCGGTCTTATTTGAATAGTCCAGCGCCGAGACCGCCGTGCCATTTTGCTGGATGATCAGCATCATCTCCTCGAGCTTTATCGCCCAGACATCCCTCTCTCCCCATCCATCCCAATCCAGTACATGCGCAAGGTTCGCGAGTGGCGACGAAGCTCCGTCCAGTACAACATCGAGTTCCGGCTGGATGTGCATCGCGGTGCGCAGATGCTGAAAGGCCGGGGAGACCTGCTCTTTGATCCGAGGGTCGAGAAACCTAAAACAAACCGGAAGCCCAGCGATCTCGTAGTTTTCGTGTTGCGCGTCATGAACTTCCCGTATGCGCGCTCGGATCCGTGAAACAAACTCCGATAGACGCTCGATGATTCGAGGAGGTATCACATCAGAGACTGGACGGCCACCTTCAATCAGAGTGGCATTCATCGGTTCGGCCACCCCTGTTCGCTGACCTGATGAATCGGATCGAGCAGCAATATCTCCTGCATATCGTCGAAACGTGTCAGGACAGGGGGAGCGAAGCTCGTTTCCGCTCCATTCCGCGGAGTCTCCTTCGCTGTGCTTACAGAGCTTGCTGGGGCATCTTGAGGAAGCGGGAGAAGGATGCCTTGCTTTTCGAGTTCGGCAACAAAACTCTCTACCAGGGCTGGCAGTTCATCCGTGTTGCTGTAGCGTACGGACAGGACGTCAAGGACCTCCGCGACGGAAAGCCCTTGTTCCAGAAGGTGAAGGACCTCCGTACCGGTATCGGAAACGTTGTAATACAAGCCATCTTCCAGGTTGATGAGGACCATCTCCTTATCAAACTGCTCGAAAACAAATCTCGATTTGTCGATCGTGTACGCTGTCATGCAAGATTCAACCCGGTTTCTACAGCATACCAGAGCATACCAGATTTCTCATACCGTTGTTGGCGTGGTGCATGTTTCCGCTCAGAACCGCTCAAGGGTTCGCAGGCGGTATGCGGAAATCCCGAAGAGCATAGTCCGCGCCGGCTGGGGAAAGGTGTTGGAAGTCGAGATAAAATAGCACCTCGTCCTTGCGGTAGATGCATCTACTTGCTTCACTGCAAAACTCGTGTCTCAAGTCAACCAGCGTTGCACCAGAGAGGGCCGAGATCACCTCCCGGAGTTGTGCGGTGGCCAACGCATCTCTTGATGAATGTTCGGCGGCGATCACCCCCTCATCGCTGTCATCCAGCACTCCCATCCCCATAGCGATTGCATGACGGATGGGAATCCGGCTGGTTCTGTAATTCATGAGGGGGTCGATCACGAATTCTGGAACGTCTTCCATCACAAAGACTTGTTTCCCGTTCACCAGAAGCGATCGGATGGATGTCTCAAGAAACTGCCAGGTGGCGATTTGCGATTGGGCCTGGTTCCGAGCTTCGGGTTGGTTCACGATACCGCCAATTAAGCTCTCAACGGTCTCTGGTTGATTGAACAGGTCGATGGCAAAACGGTTGCCGGTTATCTTGATCTTCTGGTTGACCTCCTGCTTGTTCGTCGGTTGCCAGCCTGGCACCGGAATACTGGCAAGCGCCTAGTCAAGGCTCCCAAGGTCTATGTGCGCGATAGCGGCATCGCGCACGCGCTGCGCGGTATTCGGGAAAAGGAAGCACTGCTCGGTCATCCGGTCGTTGGCCAAACCTGGGAGAGCTTTGTTCTTGAGACTCTGATCACTGCTGCGCCGGACGGAACCGAGGCGCACTACTATCGAACCTCCAACGGGACCGAGGTGGACCTTCTTTTAACGCTTCCCGGCGGGGAACTATGGGCCATCGAGGTCAAACGCACTATGGCGCCCAAGATCGAACGCGGCTTTCATTCCGCCTGCGCCGATCTGAATCCGCGGAAAGGATTCTATGTGTATCCAGGCACAGAGCGATTTCCGCTCGACGACCGGACGGAGGTCATCGGCGTCATCGAACTCGCAAAAGCATTCTAATGGGTCAAGTAGTGGTCAACTTACAATACAAAGATGCTGCCGGCATGGCGCAAAGCATCGTGCATCCGCTGATTGGTCCAGAGGTTAAGGTGTGAGGGACCATACAGACTACCCTGAAAACGTGCGTTCCTACAACGGTAGAACGTATTGAAGGCGCCGGCACTGATCAGTGTTTATGATTGATAATAGATACGTACGAATGGAGAGAATGGATGTTGTTGAATTCACCTGTATTGGTGACCGGAGGCGCAGGTTTCATCGGCTCCAATTTCGTGTTGCAGTGGCTGGCCGAGCAGCGGACGCCTGTGACGGTTTTGGACAAGCTGACGTACGCCGGAAATCTGGAGAACCTGGCTTCGGTGCAGCAGGACAGCCGCTACCGCTTCGTTTGCGGCGACATCGTGGACGGTGCTTTGGTCCGCCGCCTACTTGATGAGCTACGCCCCGGAGCGATCGTGCATTTTGCCGCGGAGAGCCATGTGGACCGCTCCATTCTCGGACCGGCTGCATTCATTCGCACCAACATCGAGGGAACCTTCCAGTTGCTGGAAGCTGCGCGGGAATACTGGCTGGAGTTGCCCGCGCAGCAGAGGAGGGAGTTTCGTTTTCTGCATGTTTCCACCGATGAGGTCTACGGCAGCCTTACACCGACTGCTCCAGCCTTCACCGAGGAGACGGCCTATGCGCCGAACAGCCCTTACTCGGCCTCCAAGGCGGCCTCCGATCATCTGGTGCGTGCCTACCACCACACCTATGGCCTGCCTGTGCTGACCACAAACTGTTCCAACAACTACGGCCCGCGCCAGTTTCCCGAGAAGTTGATTCCGCTGGTGGTGCAGAATGCGCTCAAGGGGCTGCCGCTGCCTGTGTATGGCGATGGCCAGAACGTGCGCGACTGGCTCTATGTGGCCGACCACTGCGACGGAATTTGTGCCGTGCTGGATCGGGGCGTCCCAGGGCAGACGTACAACATCGGCGGAAGGCAGGAGATGTCCAATCTTGAAGTAGTGAACCAAATCTGCGCCACGCTGGACGACCTGAAACCTGCCGAGAAGCCCTATGCGAGCCTGATTGCCTTCGTCAAAGATCGCCCGGGCCACGACCGCCGCTACGCCATGGATATCGCGAAGATTGAGCGCGAACTTGGCTGGCAACCACGGGAGACGTTTGCCGGCGGCCTGCGCAAGACAATTCAGTGGTATCTCGACAATCTTGCATGGGTGGAGCACGTCACCAGCGGCTCGTACCGCGATTGGATCGACTTGCAGTACGCCCCCTCCAGCCCTCGAGGTGCTGTGAGCCAATGAAAACACGCAAAGGAATTATTCTCGCGGGAGGATCGGGAACGCGCTTGTATCCGATCACCCATGCGGTGTCGAAGCAACTGCTCCCCATCTACGACAAGCCGATGATCTACTACCCGCTGAGCGTGCTGATGCTGGCGGGCATCCGCGAAGTCCTGGTGATCTCCACGCCGCAGGACACGCCGCGCTTTCAGCAGTTGCTGGGGGATGGATTGGCCTGGGGAATGAGCTTCGAGTATGCTGTTCAACCCAGGCCGGAGGGTTTGGCCCAGGCATTTATTCTCGGGCGCGATTTTGTTGGTAACGATGATTGCGCACTGGTGCTGGGCGATAACATTTTCTTTGGTCATCAGCTGGGCACCATGCTCAAATCCGCCGCGGCGCGGCCTTCGGGAGCGACGATCTTCGCCTATCCGGTCAAAGATCCGGAGCGCTACGGAGTGGTCCAGTTGGATGCCTCCGGCCTTGCCGTGAGTCTGGAAGAAAAACCCAGGCAACCCAAGTCGCGACTTGCCGTCACCGGGCTCTACTTCTATGACAATCAGGTTCTGGATATTGCCGTCAAGTTGCGGCCTTCGCCACGCGGAGAGCTCGAGATCACGGACGTCAACCGGTTCTTCATGGATAAGGGCGAGTTGTCGGTTGAAGTGATGGGCCGCGGGATTGCCTGGCTGGACACGGGCACGCACGACTCGCTGCTGGAAGCCAGTGCGTTCGTGCAGACCATTGAGAAACGGCAGGGGCTGAAGGTGGCCTGTCCCGAAGAGATTGCCTTCCGCGCCGGTTTTATCGATGCGGGACAATTGGAAACCTTGGCCGCCGGAATAAGGAACGGCTATGGCGAGTATCTACGCGAGGTCCTTGGAAATGCCGGGTTATAGTGCATGAAAGTTCAACCTACGCAGATTGCTGGAGTGCTGATCGTCGAACCGGATGTTTTCGGCGACGACCGGGGCTTCTTTCTGGAAAGCTACAACGAACGCGAGATGCACAAGATCGGTATTGACGCGCATTTTGTGCAGGACAACCACTCCCGTTCGCAACGCAACGTGCTTCGCGGATTGCATTACCAGGTCCATCAACCGCAAGGCAAGCTGGTCCGTGTGGTGTGCGGTACGGTCTTTGACGTCGCCGTCGATCTCCGCCGCGGCTCTCCTACCTTCGGCAAGTGGGTGGGCGCGGAGTTGTCGGCGGAAAACAAGCGCATGTTCTGGATGCCTCCGGGAATGGCCCACGGATTTGTCGTTCTGTCGGATTTTGCGGACTTTCTTTACAAAGCGACCGACTATTATGCGCCGGAGTTTGAGCGCACCATTCTTTGGAATGATCCGGACCTGGGCATAGCGTGGCCGCTGGTGGGCGAGCCGGTCCTCTCCGCAAAAGATGCTGCGGGGTCCAATTTTCGCGAGGCGGAAGTGTTTGAAGAAGACTCTCTCCTGAAGGAAGCAAATGCAAAACAATAGGATTCTGATCTTTGGCCGCATCGGGCAAGTGGGCTGGGAGTTGCGGCGCACGCTGGCCTGTCTGGGACAGGTGACCGCGGTGGATTATCCGGAGATCGATTTCTCCAAGCCTGACTCGGTCCGCGCGGCGGTGCGAACGGTCCAGCCCGCGGTCCTCATCAATGCCGCCGCTTACACAGCAGTCGATAAGGCCGAGGGCGACCCGGAATTGGCCATGGCCATCAACGCCACAGCGCCGGGAATCATCGCGGAGGAGGCCAAACGGCTGGGCAGCTTGCTGGTGCACTACTCCACGGACTACGTCTTCGACGGCACCAAGCAGGGGGCCTATGTTGAGACCGACGCACCCAATCCGCTCAATGTCTATGGCAAGACAAAACTGGCGGGCGACGAGGCCATCCAGGCAGTGGGCGGTGAATTCCTGATCTTGCGCACCAGTTGGGTGTATGGCGCGCGCGGAAGCAACTTTCTGTTGACCATGTTGCGCCTGGCCCGGGAACAGTCGGAGTTGCGGATTGTCGATGACCAGATCGGAGCGCCCACCTCAAGCGAATGCATCGCGCAGGCTACCGCCGACATCCTGGCGCAGTTGCTTGCGCCTGCCGGCGGTGGACTGGGTGGGCGCAGCGGCATCTACAACCTGACCAGCACGGGAGAGACTTCCTGGTACGGATTTGCCAATGCGTTGTTGACCCAATCGGCCGCGGCCTTCGGCTTTACGGTTCCCAGCCTGGTTCCAATCCGCACCAGCGACTATCCACGTCCCGCCGGGCGTCCGGCCAACTCGCGTCTGTCGTGCCAGCGACTGGCGCAGACCTTCGGGATCACGATGCCTCCATGGGAAGATGCACTTTCCCTCGTGCTGGAGAAGCTTGCTGAAGGGGCTTCGCCGGACAAGCCGCGATAAATCGCCTCAGCTATTTTGCATTCTCGCAGGCGATGCGACGGGGACAGCGATCGGGACGGCCGGCGAGGCGTCTGTATCCTGCAGCGCGCGTCTCGCATGCGGTCGCCGTGGACGCGGCGCGCGGGAGGCTCCGCACTTGGCACATTCCGTATCTGATTGGTGCGATGTGAGCAAGGTCTTGTTGTGACGTACATCACATCAACATCGGCTGGAATCCAATACTCTTGTTGGAGATAGAACATCCGCGAGGATCCGCGATTCAGGATGTTTATGCCCTATGACGAGAAGCAGGAAAGCGATCGTCCGTGGTCTCCAAAAATTGTAGCCTTCGTCTGCAACTGGTGCACGTATACCGGGGCCGACCTGGCCGGGACCAGCCGTCTGAAGATGGACGCCAATGTGCGCGTTATCCGGCTGATGTGCAGTAGCCGGGTCAGCCCGCTGTTCATCATCAAGGCATTCGAGCGCGGCGCCGACGGGGTGATTGTGAGCGGTTGCCACACCGGCGACTGCCACTACAGCACCGGCAACTACTATGCCCGGCGGCGCTTTGCGATCCTGCGCGACCTGCTGCAATTCATGGGCGTGGACGACGATCGCGTGACGTTTTCGTGGGTTTCAGCCTCGGAGGGCAACAAGTGGCAGGAGGTGGTCAACGAGACCACGGCCCGCGTCCGGGCGTTGGGGGCCCTCCATGCGCCGCCGCAGGAAAAAGGTGGCGAGACGCCATGAAGGAATTGCAGGAGCTTGCAGCAAAGCTGCTGGCCGATGGCGCCGTCCAGGTGGTGCTCGGGTATGAAGAAGGGCCGCGTGGCGTGCGGCCTGCCTTTATTACGGACCCCGCGCAGGCCGGACGGCTGGTCTTCGATGCGCGTTGCGTGCAGAACCTGGCCACATATTTGAATCCGCGGCGCCAGCACATCGTGCAGCTGGGGAAGCCGGCGGTGGTGGTCAAAGGCTGCGACGCGCGCGCCATCGCGGGACTGGTCCGCGAACGGCAGATTGCGCGCGAGAGCGTGGTTGTGATTGCGGTGCGCTGTGGCGGGGTCTTGCAGCGTCCGGAGGAGAATGCGGCGCTGAGCAGCGAAACGACCGCGGTGCGCTGCGCCGGGTGCGATGCCCGCGAGCCCAGGCTCTACGACTACATTCTGGGAGAACTTCCGCCCGATCCGCCCGTGAATGCCAGCCGTGCCGAGCAGATTGCGATGCTGGAAAAGATGACTCCGGCGCAGCGCAAGGGCTTTTGGGACGAAGAACTTTCGCGCTGCATTCTCTGCCATGCCTGCCGCGAGGCCTGCCCCATGTGCTTCTGCGTGCAATGCACGGCGGAAAGAGCTCTGCCGCAGTGGATCGATCCCTCGCCGACGCTTCATGCCAGCCGCGCCTGGCAGATGATGCGTGTGCTGCATCAGGCCGGCCGCTGCGTCGATTGCCTGGAATGCGAGCGCGCCTGTCCTGAAGATATTCCGCTTGGACTCTTCGCGCGCTACATTTCCGGCGCGGTGGAAAAGCGGTTCGGATACAAGGCCTGCGACGATCCCGCGGCGCCGGCGCCATTGGGCGTATTCAGCACCGAGGATGGCGAGGAGTTTATACGGTGACGCAGCGATTTCTATCCCATGCGGACCTGGCCGCGCTGGTGGCCGCGCACAGGCGGGTGATTGCGCCGGTCCGCGCCAAGGACGATGCGCGGCAAACCGACTATCTCCCCATCCGTGCGCTGGCCGATGCGGCGCTGGGAGCGGCCCTTCCGCGGCGCTCATTGAAAGAGTTTTTCCTTCCTCCCACCGAGGTGCTGCTCTCCTACCGGCAGACCAAAGAGGGCGTGGAGATCAAGGAAGTCCCCACTCAGGCACAGCCGCAGGTGATTCTGTTCGCCTCGCCCTGCGATGCCGCGGCGCTGGAGGTGGTGGACAAGGTGATGGACTGGGAGTATCGCGACGAACTGTGGTTTGGGCGCCGCGAGGCGACCACCATCGTGGGCCTGCTGTGCTCCAGCATGGATTCCAGTTGCTTCTGCAGCGCGATCGGACTCGGTCCCGATTCGCCGCGCGGCTCGGACGTGCTGCTGACGCCGGTCGAAGGCGGCTATCTGGCGCAAGTGATTACGCCCAAGGGCGAGGCGCTGCTGGCGCATTGCGCCGCGAGGGAAGCGAGTGCCGCTGCCGTGGCCCAGGCGGAAACGGCGCGGCAACAGGCACGCAAGAAGGTCGAGAACAACGCGCCCGCCATTCCCGATGGATTCGCCGCATGGCTGGAGGAGAACTTCGATCATCCGGTATGGAGGACGATGGCGCTGCGCTGCCACGGCTGCGGGGCCTGCGCCGGCGTCTGCCCCACCTGTCATTGCTTCGATATCGTCGATGAGCACGACAGCTCGGATGAGGGGGTGCGCCGCCGCAACTGGGACTCCTGCCAGACGGCAAAGTTCACGCTCCAGGCCTCCGGACACAATCCCCGGCAGGGCCAGAGCGAGCGCTTCCGGCAGCGGATTCAGCACAAATTTTCCATCTATCCCAAACGGTTTGGCGAGATTTTGTGCACCGGCTGCGGCCGCTGCTGCAGAGTTTGCGCCGGCGGCATGGACCTTCCGGAGATCCTCGGCGGCCTGATCGCCCTGGCGAAGAAGGGCCAGGGGGAGAGCGGCCAATGAATATCTATCAGCCCCATCTGATGCGCATCGTCGAGATCACCGATGAGACCGTGGATACGCGCACGCTGAAGCTCGAATTCAAAGCCCCGGCCATGGCCCGGGAGTTCCAGTTTTGCGCCGGACAGTTTGGCGAGTACTCCGCCTTCGGCGAAGGCGAGAGCACATTCTGCATCGCATCGTCGCCCACGCGCCAGGGGTACATCGAGTGCAGCTTCAAGTCAACCGGCAAGGTGACGCAGGCGCTGCGCCGCCTGGGCGTGGGAGACACGGTGGGATTTCGCGGGCCGTACGGCAACCATTTTCCGATCGAGGAGATGAAGGGCCACTCGGTGGTCTTCATCGCCGGCGGCATCGGCCTGGCGCCGGTGCGCTGCGCCATCTGGAATGTGCTTGACCTGCGCGACCAGTACAAGGACGTGACCATCGTCTATGGCGCGCGCACGGTGGGCGACCTGGTCTACAAGCGGGAGCTGGAGGAGTGGTCTCGGCGCGCCGATCTGCGGCTCTGCCTGGCGGTCGATCCAGGGGGTGAAACTCCGGATTGGAAGGGCGAAGTGGCGCGCATCCCGACCGCGGTCGAGAAGGCCGTGACTACGGCGGAGGACACCTACGCGGTCATCTGCGGCCCGCCCATCATGATCAAGTTCACGCTGCCGGTGCTGGCCAAGCTGGGCTTTGCCGCCGAGCGCATCTATACGACTTTGGAAAATCGCATGAAATGCGGCCTCGGCAAGTGCGGGCGCTGCAATATCGGCGCGACATACGTGTGCAAGGACGGGCCGGTCTTCACGGCGGCCGAGATGGGCCGGATGCCGCAGGAGTTCTAACTTAGCGTCGCGCGCACGCGCCTGGGAGAGTTGCAAACGATGAGTCAACCCGAAGCATCGGCGGGCAGGAGTGAAGCCGGGAAGCCGGCCGCGCAGCGCGTTGGGGTGTATCTACTCCAAGCCGCCGGGAGCGCGTCGGACGGCCTCGATCTTCAGCGCGTGGCCGAGAGCGCGGCCCATCTGCCAGGCGTGTGCATGGTACGGACCCTGCGCCCGTCCGGCGCATTGCATCCGGAGCAACTGGCGGGCGAGTTGCTGCGGGATGAGCTGGATGCGGTCGTGCTTGCCGCGGAGCACCCCGGTTTTTATCAGGCTGCCTTTGCCCGCGCCCTGGCGCTGACGGGCCACGATGGAGAGCAGGTCCGGCTGGCCCCCTTCGGCGAAGGCCGCGATGGCCACAGCGTGGAGCGCGCCAAGGCCTTGATTGCCGCTGCCGTTCAAGGCATTCCTTTCACGCTCGCCGCTGGGCCTCCCGCATCTTCGCCAGCATCTTTCTGCACCGCTACGCTCGTGATCGGCGGCGGAGTGGCGGGCATCCAGGCCTCGCTGGAGATCGCCGCATCGGGCAATAAGGTCTATCTGGTCGAACGCACCGGCACCATCGGCGGACGCATGGCCATGTTCGACAAGACCTTCCCAACGCTCGATTGCGCGGCGTGCATTCTGACTCCCAAGATGGTGGCCGCCGGACAAAAGCCGAATATCGAGATTCTGGCGCTCTCTGAAGTCGAGCAGGTAACGGGAAGCGCCGGGGCCTTCAAGGTCAAAGTACTCAAGCGCGCGCGCCGAGTCGATGCGAGCGCCTGTGTGGCCTGCGGCGACTGCGCCCGCTTCTGCCCGGTGACCGTGCCGAGTGAATTCGATATGGGAATTGCCGCGCGCAAGGGAATCTTCATTCCCTTTCCTCAGGCCGTGCCGAATACCTACATGATCGACCCCGAGCACTGCCTGTGGGTGCAGAGTGAAGGGAAGAAGTGCGGCGCCTGCGCCAAGAAGTGCACCCAGAACGCAATCCATTTGGATGCGCGAGACGAGGCGATCGAACTGGAGGTGGGCAATATCATCGTCGCTACCGGCTATGACACTCTGGACGCACGGCGCATCGAGCGCTACGGTTACGGCACGTATCCCAATGTTCTGACCTCGCTCGAATTCGAGCGCCTGACCAACGCCTCCGGACCCACCGGCGGCAAGATCGTCATGAAGACATTGCGGCAGAACAAGAAGACCAAGGCC
>Ga0326727_10005478_pt1 | contig 36269 bp, 29 predicted proteins | sample MB2enrmetagenome_FD_207643 | JGI IMG/M metagenome (GOLD analysis project Ga0326727, IMG submission 207643) | Lab enriched peat soil microbial communities from McLean, Ithaca, NY, United States - MB29MY | ecosystem: Environmental > Terrestrial > Soil > Wetlands > Peat | place: USA: New York...
GTGCTGATGCCGCGCACGGCCATGCTGCCATCAGTGAGCAGGGTGACGGTGTCGGTGCCGGTGTTGCCGATCAGGGTGGTGACGTTCGAAACGCTGACCGCGCCGGCGGTCAGCAGTGTGACGGTCTCGGTGTGGCCCGATGTGGCCAGGATGCTGTTGACGGCCGATACACTGAGCGCGCCACCGGTGAGCAGGGTCAACGTGTCGGTGGTGCCGCTGCTGGCCAGTACCGTGGCGATGTTGGAAACGGCCATGTTGCTGCCGGTCAGCAGTGTCAGGGTGTCGGCGGTGCCTGCGCCGCCCAGGACGGTGTCGATGCCCGATACCGCGATGGCACCGCTGGAGAGCAGGGTCACGGTGTCGGAGCTGTTCGCGCTCCCTGCGCCCAATACAGTGTTGACGCCGCGCAACGCAACATTCCCGTCCGTGAGCAGGATCAGCGTGTCGGTACCGGTGTTGCCGATGATCGTGGCGATGCCGGATGCGCTGACCGCGCCGGCGTTGAGCAGGGTCACCGTATCGGTGGTGCCGCTCGTGGCCAGCAAGGTGGCGACATGCGATACGGCGATGGTGCTGGCGGTCAGCAGCGTCAGCGTGTCGGTGTTGCCGCTCGTGCCCAGCACGGTGGCGATATTGGAAACGCTGATGTTGACACCGGTCAGTAGCGTGAGGGTGTCGGTCGTCCCCGTGCCGCCCAGGACCGAGTCGATCCCGGACACGCTGAGCGTGCTCGAAGACAGCAGGGTGACCGTGTCGGAATTGACACTGCTGCCCGCACCGAACACGGTATTGATGCCGCGCACGGACAGATTGCCGTCGGTCAGCAGGGTGACGGTGTCGATTCCGGTGTTGCCGATGATCGTGGCCACGCCCGACGCGCTGATCGCGCCCGCGTTGAGCAGGGTCACCGTGTCTGTTGTGCCTGCGGTCGCGAGGACAGTGGCGATGTGCGACAGGCCGAGCGCCGCACCGGTCAGTAGCGTGACCGTGTCGGTGCTGCCGCTGGCGCCGATGACGCTGCTGATGCCCGAAATGCCGACCGCGCCGCTGGTCATGAGGGTGAGCGTGTCGGTTCCGCTGGTGCCGATGACCGAAGCGATGCCCGAGATGCTGACTGAGCCTGCCGTGAGCAACGTAACCGTGTCGGTGGTGCCGGCTGTCCCCAGGACGGTTGCGATATTCGACAGTGCGATGTTGCTTGCGGTCAGCAGGGTCAGTGTATTGAGGGTCCCTGTTGTGCCCAGTACGGTATCGATGGCCGATACGCTGAGATTGCTGCTGCTCATCAGCGTGACCGTATCCGAACTGGTCGTGCTGCCTGCGCCGACGAGGGTGCTGATGCCGCGCACTGAAATATTGCCGTCGCTGAGCAAAGTCACGGTGTCGGTGCCGGTGTTGCCGATCAGCGTGGCGATATGCGATACCGCAAGGACGCCGCCAGTAAGCAGGGTGACCGTATCGGTGCTGCCGCTGGTGCCGATGATCGAGGCGATGCCGGAAGCGCTGAGCGTGCTGGCCGTCAGCAGGGTCACGGTGTCGGTGCTGCCAGCAGTGCCCAGCACGGTGGCGATATTGGACAGGCTGATGGTGCTGGCCGTGAGCAAAGTCAGTGTGTCGGTGGTGCCGGTGCTGCCGATGACGGTGTCGATCTGCGATACCGCCATGGCGCCGCTGGACAGCAGGGTCACGGTGTCGGAGCTGTTCGCACTCCCTGCGCCCAGTACGGTGCTGACGCCGCGCAGCGCAACATTGCCGTCGGTCAGCAGGGTCAGTGTGTCGGTGCCGGTGTTGCCGATGATCGTGGCGATGCCGGATGCGCTGACCGCGCCGGCGTTGAGCAGCGTGACAGTATCGGTGGTGCCGCTTGTGGCGAGCAAGGTGGCGACATGCGATACGGCGATCGTGCTGGCGGTCAGCAGGGTCAGGGTGTCGGTGTTGCCGCTTGTGCCCAGCACTGTGGCGATATTGGAAACGCTGATATTGACGCCGGTGAGCAGGGTCAGCGTGTCGGTGGTCCCTGTGCCGCCCATGACCGAGTCGATACCGGAAACACTGATTGCACTCGACGACAGCAGGGTGACCGTGTCGGAATTCACGCTGCTGCCTGCGCCGAACACGGTGTTGATGCCGCGCACGGACAGGTTACCGTCGGTCAGCAGGGTGACGGTGTCGACCCCTGTGTTGCCGATGATCGTCGCAAAGCCGGACGCGCTGACCGCGCCCGCGTTAAGCAGCGTCACCGTGTCAGTGGTGCCGGCTGTCGCCAGCAGGGTGGCGATATGCGACACCGCGATGCTGCCGGCGGTCAGCAGCGTGACCGTGTCGGTACTGCCGCTGGCGCCGGTGATGCTGGCAATGCCGGAAATGCCGACTGCGGCCGTGCTCATGATCGTCAACGTATCGGTGCCGCCGGTGCCGATGACCGTGCCGGCGCCCGAGAAGCTGACCGTGCCCGCCGTCAGCAGCGTGACCGTGTCGGTGGTGCCGCTGGTGGCCAGGACGGTGGCGACATTCGAAATGCTGATATTGCCGGTGGTCAGCAGCGTGAGGGTGTCGATGGTGCCGGCCGTTCCCAGAATGGTATCGATCGCGGAGACGCTGACCGCGCTGTTGCCAAGCAGGGTGAGTGTGTCCGAACTGACCGTGCTGCCTGCGCCGATGACGCTGCTGATGCCGCGGACCGAAACGCTGCCGTCCGTGAGCAGGGTGACGGTGTCGGTGCCGGTCGTGCCGGTGATCGTGGCGATGCCGGACGTGCTGACTGCGCCGGCGTTGAGCAGGGTGACCGTATCGGTGGTGCCGGCCGTGGCCAGCAAGGTGGCGATATGCGATACGGCAATGGTGCTGGCGGTCAGCAGGGTCAGGGTGTCGGTGTTGCCGTTTGTGCCCAGTACCGTGGCGATATTGGAAACGCTGATGTTGACGCCGGTCAGCAGCGTGAGGGTGTCGGTGGTGCCCGCGCCGCCCATGACCGAGTCGATCCCGGAAACGCTGATCGAGCTGGACGACAGTAGCGTGACCGTGTCCGAGCTTGCGCTGCTGCCCGCGCCGAACACGGTATTGATGCCGCGTATGGCGATATTGCCGTCTGTCAGCAGGGTGACGGTGTCTATCCCTGTGCTGCCGATGAGGGTGGCAACGCCCGATGCGCTGACCGCGCCTGCGTTGAGCAGGGTGACCGTGTCGGTGGTGCCCGTTGTGGCCAGCAGGGTGGCGACATGACCCACGGCGATATTGCTGGCGGTCATGAGCGTCAGCGTATCCGTGCCGCCGTTTGCCCCCAGTACCGTGGCGATGCCCGAAACGTGCATGGCGCTCGTCGTGAGCAGGGTCAGTGTGTCGGTTGTGCCTGCGGCGCCCAGTACCGTGTCGATGCCGGATACGCTGACGCTGGCGGATGTCAGCAGGGTGACCGTGTCAGAGCTGATCGTGCTGCCCGCGCCAATGACGGTGCTGATGCCGCTGATCGCAAGGCTGCCGTCGGTCAGTAGCGTAACGGTGTCGACGCCTGTCGTGCCGATGATGCTGGCGACCCCTGACTCGGCGATCGACGCGGCGTTCAATAGCGTGACCGTATCGGTGGCGCCCGTGGCGGCCAGCACGGTGGCGACATGCCAGACGTTGATCGCGCCTGAGGTCAGCAGCGTCAGGGTGTCGGTGGTGTTCAGTGTGCCGACCACGCTGGAAATGCCTGAAACGCTGATGCTGCCGCCCGTCAGTAAGGTCACGGTGTCCGTGCCGCCTGTGCCGATCACGGTCGTGACGGCAGAGACGCTGATTGCGCCGGCGGTCAGCAGGGTCAGCGTGTCGGTCGTGCCGCTGCTCGCCAGAACGGTGGCGATGTTTGAAACGCTGACGATGCCCGCGGTGAGCAGTGAAACCGTATCGGTCGTTCCCGTCCCGCCCAGAATGCTGTCAATGCCGGAAACGCTGAGGTTGGTCGATGACAGTAGTGTGACGGTGTCGGTGCCGCCTGCGCCGATGATGCTGCTGATCCCGCGGACGGTCAGACTGCCGTCCGTGAGCAGGGTGACGGTATCGACGCCGGCGTTTCCGATCAGGGTCGCGACGGCCGACTCGCTGACCGCCCCGGGATTGAGCAGGGTGACGGTGTCCGTGGTGCCCGCGGTGGCCAGCAAGGTGGCGATGTTCGAAACGCTGACGACGCCCCCGGTCATGAAGGTCAGGGTGTCGGTGCTGCCCGCCGCGCCCAGGACGGTGCCGATATTGGATACGCTGATATTGCTGCTGGTCAGCAAGGTCAATGTATTGCTGGTTCCCGTGCCGCCGAGCACGGTGTCAATGCCGGATACGCCGAGCGTGCTCGAAGACAGCAGGGTGATCGTGTCTGAGCTGATCGTGCTGCCCGCGCCAATGATCCGGCTGATGCCACTGACCGCTATATTGCCGTCGGTCAGCAGGGTCAGGGTGTTGGCGCCCGTTGTGCCCAGTACGGTCGCGATGCCGGACACGGCAACGCTGCCCTGGTTGAGCAGAGTGACCGTGTCAGTGGTGCCTGCGGTCGCCAGGATCGATCCGATGTGCGACACGCTGATCGTGCTGCCGGTCAGCAGGGTCAGTGTGTCGGTGTGCCCCAGCGTGCCGGATACCGTGGCGACGTTGGAGACGCTGAGGTTGCTTGTGGTCAGCAGGGTCAGCGTGTTGCTGGTACCTGTACTGCCCAGTACCGTATCGATGCCCGACAGGCTGAGCGTGGCGCTCGACAAAAGCGTGACGGTATCGGAACTGACAGAACTGCCCGCACCGACGATGGTGTTGACGCCGCGCACCGAAATGTTGCCGTCGGTCAGCAGCGTGACCGTGTCGGTGCCGCTGGCGCCCAGAATGCTGTTGATGCCGGACACATAGACCGCACCGCCAGTGAGCAGGGTCAGAGTGTCGGTGCCGCCGGTGCCGATAACGCTGGCGATATGAGACACACTGACGGCGCCGGCCGTGAGCAGTGTCAGGGTGTCGCTGCCGATGGTGCCGAGTACGCTGGCGATGCCGGAAGCGCTGACGGCGCTGGCGTTGAGCAGGGTGACGGTGTCTGTGCCGCCCGTGCCGATGACCGTGCCGATGTTCGACAGGCTCACCGCGCCGGCGGTCAGCAGGGTGACGCTATCGCTGGTGCCGGCGGCACCCAGAATCGAAACGATGTTCGACACGCTGATTGCGCCCGAGGTGAGCAGGGTGAGCGTGTCGGTGGTGCCGGATGCGCCCAGAACCGAATTGACCGCGGAAAGGCCGATGCCGCCAGAAGTGAGTAGCGTCAGGGTTTCGGTGGCGCCGCTGCCCAGGACGGTATTGATGCCGGAAACACTGAGCGTGCCGCCGGTGAGCAGGGTCAGCGTGTCGACCCCCGTCGTGCCGAGAACCGTCGAAACGCCCGATACCGTGAAGCTGCCCGGGTTGAGCAGCGTCACGGTATCGGTCGTCCCGGCAGTCGCCAGAATCGTGCCGATATGCGACACGCTGATGTTGCTGGCGGTGAGCAAGGTCAGCGTGTCGGTGTGGCCCAGTGTGCCCAGGACCGTGGCGATATTGGAGACGCTCAGGTTGCTGGTGGTCAGCAGCGTCAGCGTATCGGTCGTGCCGGTGCGGCCCAGGACGGTGTCGATGGCCGACAGCGTGACGGCACCGCTCGACAACAGGGTGATGGTGTCCGAGCTGTTGACGCTGCCTGCGCCGATGAGGGTGCTGATTCCGGCGACCGACAGACTGCCGTCGCTCAGCAGGGTGACGGTATCGGTGCCGCCCGCGCCCAGAATGCTGCTGATGCCCGAAACGCCGACCGAGCCGCCGGTGAGCAGGGTCAGGGTGTCGGTGCCGCCGGTGCCGATGATGGCCGCAATGCGGGAAACGCTGACCGAACCCGCGTTGAGCAGGGTCAGGGTGTCGCTACCGACTGTGCCAAGAATGCTCGCAACCCCGGAGACGCTCACGGCGCCGGCATTGAGCAGGGTGACGGTTTCCGTACCGGCGGCACCGATAACGGTGCCGATGTTCGACAGGCTGACTGCGCCGGTGGAGAGGAGTGTGACCGTGTCGCTTGAGCCTGAAACACCCAGAATCGTGGAGATGCCCGATACGGCGAGGCTGGTGGAGGTGAGGAGCGTCAGCGTCTCACTGGTGCCGGACGCGCCCAGTACCGTCGTGATGCCGGAGAGGCTGAGCGCGCCGCCGCTCAGCAGCGTCAGGGTATCGGTGGCGCCGCTTCCCAGTACGGTATTGATGCCGGAAATGCTGTTCACCCCGCCGGTGAGTAGTGTCAGGGTGTTGACGCCGGTGGTGCCGATGACGGTCTGCACGCCCGAGACGCTGACGGCGCCCGCGTTGAGCAGGGTCAGGGTGTCGGTGGTGCCGGCGCTGGCCAGCAGGGTGGTGATGTTCGAAACGGCAAACGACCCGCCTGTCAGCAAGGTCACGGTGTCGTGGGTGCCGGCCGCGCCCAGAATGCTGTTGATCCCCGACAGGCTGACCTGCCCGCTGCTCATGAGGGTGAGCGTTTCGGCATTGCCGGCCGTACCCAGTACCGTGGCAAATCCTGATTCGCTGAGTGCGCCGCCGGTCAGTAGTGACAGCGTGTCGGTTGTGCTGGTGGCGTCCAGAACGGTGGCGATGCCGGACACAGTGAGGCTCGTGCCCGTTAGCAGCGTGATGGTGTCTCCACCTCCGCTGTAACCGAGAACGGTCGAAATGTCGGATACGGACAAAACACCGCTGCAGAGTAACTGAACGGTGTCTGTCAAACCCGCACTTCCGGAGACCGTGGAAACGCCATCTATCTCGGCGGCGCTGCCCGTGCCTTGTGTGAGTGTCAGGTTCATTGCGCGTTCCTCACCATAAACATCGAAAGTTCAGCAATGCTCTCCGGCTCGGGCGGGGCGATGTTATCCGCTCCGCGATGTGTTCGTCGGACGACCTGGAAGCATTGATTCCAAATCGACTGTAACTTGGGCTCGTTGCAATGGGAAAGGGTTAAAAATAGAACGCTCACTTATCAGTATATCGTTTTTTTTTCGAGAATCATGAGAAGAATTTTTGACAAAAAGCGGCGCTTTGAAGTGCTGAAACATGTACTTGGAGCTGGCCGCCGTTTGGTGATGAAGCGCTGTATCCAGATGCAAAAAGGCCGCTGTCCGGAGGGGGCGGAAGCGGCCTGTGGCAGGGTTCTGCTGCTTTTGTCAGACGCGGAAGCGCGTAAACATTTCCCGCATGTTCGAAGCGGCTGCATTGAGCATTGAAAGTGTCTTGTCCACACCTTGCAACTGCGTGTCGCTATCGATGATCCGGCCATTGATGCGTTCAGTGCTTTGCGCGATCACCGTGGTCGCGTTGTGCTGCTCGCTGGTGGATAGCGTGATCTCGTTCATCTTGGTGACCACGCTTTGCATGGCTGACTGGATATTGGCGATGCGCTGCACGGCGTTCTGGGTCAATTCCACGCCGCCATCCACCGAGCTGACCGTGTTTTGCATATTGGACATGGCCTGATTGGTACCATCGCGGATGGTGTTGACCATGCCGGTGATTTCCAGTGTGGCCTGCGCGGTCCGCTCGGCAAGCTTGCGCACTTCATCGGCGACCACCGCGAAGCCGCGGCCCATTTCGCCCGCCCGTGCGGCTTCAATCGCGGCGTTGAGCGCCAGCAGATTGGTCTGGTCGGCGATGTCCTTGATCACGTTGGTGATGCCGCTGATCTGCTGCGAGTGGCTGTCGAGCTTGGTCAGCATGCCGGACAGTCCCTTGACCGCATCGACAGTACGTTCCATCTCCCGTGCGATCTTTTGCATTTCGGCCGCGCTTTCGCTCGATACGCTGCCGGTCTGGCTCACCAGTGAGTCGGCTTCGCGGGCTGCGTCCGCGATATTCGAAATGCTGACGGTGATTTCTTCCAGTGTTGCCGCGTTGGAGCTGGAGACATCGGAAATGTCGCGCGAGTCTTCCGCGACCTTGCGTACCGTCGCGCCCGCGGTGCGGACGCCTTCGATCACGCGCTCCGCTTCGACACGCAGGCCGTTGAACATGCCTTGCAGGTGCTCGACGAAGGTATTGAACGCCCGGGCGGTTTCAGCGATTTCATCGGACCCCGGCACCTCGATACGACGGGTCAGGTCGCCTTCGCCCTGGGCAATTTCGTGCATGGCCTGACTCAGACGCTTCAGCCCGCTCAACATGCTGGACAGTACCATGCTGGCGATCGGCACCAGAACGATCAGCGCCACCAGAACGGTTGCGACAATCGACAGCAGGACCTTGGTCATCGGGCCGGATACCACCGTGGTATCCATCGCCACGCCGAGGAACCAGTTGGTGCCTTCGATCGGTGCGATCTGAACGAACATCGGTTTGCCGTCTATCTGGACTTCCTGCGTTTCGCCGCTGGAGGCGGCGGAGGCGAGGCGATCCGCGGTGAGATCGGGGGCCACGGTCGTCAGCGCCTTGAGGGTCAGCTGCTGGTTCGGGTGAGCGATCACGTTGCCCTTGGTGTCTACCAGGAAGGCGTAGCCATCGCCGCGCAGTTTCACGGACAGCACGGTCTTGACCAGGTCGTCGATCGCATAGTCGGCGCCCACTACGCCTTTGAGCGTGCCGTTTTCAATGTCCGGGGAGGCGAACGAAATGGTCAGTTTGCCCGTGCTGAAGGAAACATAGGGCGCGGTGACGCCTGGCTTGCCGGTGTTCTGCGCCATGGTGTACCAGGGGCGGACCGTCGGGTCGTAACCGGCTTTTTGCGGGTGTCCGTCGAAATAGATGATGGTGTGCGACGGAAGGCCGATATAGGTCTGAGCAAAGCCGCCGCTGTCGCGCAGGCGTGCCAGCATCGGGATGGCGTCCGCTGCGCCAACCGCGGGGTTGCCGGCCGAGACCGTCTGAATCTTGTCCGCATACCAGTTCTGCACGAAAGTGCTGTAACCGTGCGAGGTGCCGGACAGTTCGTGGTCAACGCCCTCGATCATGCCGCTACGCATCTGGCCATAGACCAGACCGGCAATGACCAGGCTGACAATGGCCATCAATGTGGCGACAAAAATGATTAACTTTGCTCTCAATGACAACATGATTGACCTTTCGATCGAATTTTATTATCCCTGGTTAGCCGGCTTGCGCCGACCCCCCCGTTTGCTGGGCTGTGTTACGCAATTAACGATATTTTATTAAATTATCATTTTCAATAATTGGCATCATTGATTAGATGCAATTAATGCGCAAGTGCTTATTTATAAACATCCGGTCATGGTGTAGTAGTCAGGCTACAATCAGGGTCTCAAAGTGGTTCTTTCTTGCCAGGCGCGGCCAATTCTGCCCGGACCAGTTCAATAAAGTCGCGTGCCAGCGCATTTTGCTGCCAGCGGCGGTACACCATCCAGATTGCCGTATGCGCCAGCGGGTGGGCGATGGTGCGGTACGTGACCGTCTTGACCTGAACGCGCTGTTGCAGGGCCGGCATGATGGCCACACCCAGCCCGGCGGCGACCAGTGCAATCTGGGTCGAGGTTTCTTTGGCTTCCTGGACAATGCGCGGAATAAACCCCGCCTGTTTACACAGATCGTTGATCTGCCGTTCGAGCCCGATCCCCACGCCACTCGGAAAAGCGACAAAGCCTTCGTTTGCGAAATCTTCAAGATGCACCGGCATGTCGGGGTCGCCCTGAGCCGCGGGGTGACTGATCGGCATGGCAATGACCAGGGGTTCTTGCAACAGGGTGATCGCCTCCAGTTCTTCGGGTAGCGGCAAAGGTCGCAGCATGCCGATATCCAGCCTTCGGTCCAGTAGTGCCTCGATCTGTGCTTGCGATGAGGTCTCATGCAGACTCAGCTGCACGTTCGGGTGCGAGTGTCTGAAGGTCATGACCGTGTGGGCAAATACCTCGGCAAATGGCGCGGACACCGTCAGGCCCAGGCGTAATATGCCGCTTTGCCCCTGGTGGATATGCTGCGCGTGACTGATGGCGAGATCGAGCTGTGTCAGCACCTGTTCGACTTCCTGCTGAAAAGCCCGGCCCGCCTCGGTCAATTCGACGCGGCGGTTGGTGCGGTGAAACAGCCGGACACCCAGCTCTTGTTCCAGCGCCTTGATCTGCTGGCTGAGCGGTGGTTGCGTCATGCCCAGCCGTTCGGCGGCACGGCCGAAATGCAATTCCTTGGCGACGCCGATGAAGTAGTGCAGCTGGCGCAATTCCATACTCAACCTCATTGATTCGATTATCGACTTAAACAAGACGATTGATATTATAGAAATAATAATAGCGATTCAGTAAAATGCCTTCAGAATCTCCTGTTTGCAATCCCGTTTTCCAGGCGGGCGTCTCGCCCGTAGCTAACATGACCACACTCGCTAAGCCCCATGACGACGGTGTCCCCGCACCATTGCGCTACTGGGCCATCGCAACCGTTTGCCTGACCATCAGCCTGTCCGTTCTGGATGGCGCCATCGCCAATGTGGCCTTGCCTGCCATCGCGCATGACCTGCACGCCAGTCCGGCCGCCTCCATCTGGGTCATCAATGCCTATCAGCTGGCGGTTGTGGTGTCGTTGTTGGCGCTCGCATCACTGGGCGACTTCTTTGGCTATCGCCGCGTCTATCAGTGCGGGCTTGCGCTGTTCAGCGTGACCTCTCTGCTATGCGCGCTGTCAGCGACCTTGCCGGAACTGACATTGGCACGGGCGGCGCAGGGGTTTGGCGCGGCCGGCATCATGAGTGTTAACACCGCGTTGATCCGCATCATTTATCCCAAAGCCCATCTGGCGCGCGGCATGGCGCTCAACGCGCTGATCGTTGCGCTGTCTTCGGCGGCCGGGCCGACACTGGCGGCGGGCATCCTGGCGATTGCGCCGTGGCAATGGCTGTTTGCGGTCAATCTGCCGCTGGGGATCATCGCCTTTCTGATCGGTCTGAAAACCCTGCCGGCCAATCCGGCCCGGACTTCGGGGCACTTCGACGCGCCCAGCGTCATCCTGAATGCCCTGACCTTTGGTGCGCTGATTATCTGCATCGATGGTTTCGGTCACCGGGGTAACCGGATGGAATTGCTCGCCCTGCTGGTGTTCTCTCTGGTGGTCGGCACCGTTTTCGTGCGGCGTCAGATGACCTTGCGCTCACCGCTTCTGCCGCTTGATCTGCTGCGTATTCCAGTCTTCAGTCTGTCGATTTGTACCTCGATCTGTTCGTTCTGCGCGCAGATGATGGCGATGGTGGCGTTGCCGTTCTATCTGCAGCAGTCATTGGGGATGAGTACCACCATGACGGGGCTGCTGTTGACGCCCTGGCCGCTGGCCATCGTGGTCATGGCGCCGTTGGCGGCCCGGCTCGTCGAGCGCAAATACTCACCCGGTTTGCTGGGGGGGATCGGCCTGTCGATCTTTGCCCTGGGGCTGGCGCTGCTGGCGACGCTTCCGGCCACGCCGGACTATGGCGACATTGCCTGGCGCATGGCGGTATGCGGCATCGGTTTTGGCTTTTTCCAGTCTCCGAATAATTTCGCCATGTTGTCATCTGCTCCGCCGCAGCGCAGTGGCGGCGCCAGCGGCATGCTGGGCACGGCGCGCTTGCTGGGCCAGACCTCGGGCGCTTCGCTGGTGGCCTTGATGTTCAATTTGTTTCCCGCCGGCGCGACCCGTCACACCCTGATGCTGGCGGCGATGTTCTCGATCTGCGCCGCCGTTGTCAGTTGCCTGCGGATCGGCAAGCGGATTGGCGTCGACGTGAAAGCTGAAAGTCCGGCGCGGGCGTGAGACAATGCAGACCGTTCACCTGACGATCTGAATGCGATGCAATTAAAGTATCTGTCCGGCTACCCACAACCCTTGCTCGACCAGGCCCGCGCGCTGATCGAGGCCGGAAAGCTGCCCGCGCTGCTGCAGCGCAAATATGGTGAAAACCATGCGGTCACCGATGACCGGGCGCTGTACGGCTATGTGCAAGATCTGAAAAGCCGCTATCTGAAAAATTCACCACCGCTGGCGCTGGTCGCCTACGACAGTCGCATTCAGCCGGTGCAACATGCGCTGGGGTTGAATATCGCACAGTCGAAGGTTCAGGGTTCGCGTCTGAAAAATCGCAACGAGATCCGTATCGCTTCGCTGTTCAGAACTGCGCCGGCCGCTTTTTTGCGCATGATCGTGGTGCACGAACTGGCGCACCTGAAAGAAAAGAATCACGACAAGGGTTTCTATCAGCTGTGCCGTCACATGGAGCCTGACTATTTTCAGCTGGAGTTCGACCTGCGGCTGTATCTGACGCTGCGCGACATGGATGAGGGGCAGGGATGAGCCGGATTGAAATCCGCAAGGCGGCGCGGTCGGATGCCGCGCTGGCATGGGAACTCAGAAAGCAGGCGACACAGGCGCAGTGTCTGCAGGCCTACCCGCAAGCGCTGATCGCCGCCTGGACGATGGGCGAGCAGGGCGAAGACTGGGCCGACAGCGTCGAACGCGATTTCTATCTGGCGGTGGATGGCGATGCCGTGCTTGCCACCGGTATGCTCAATCGCGAATCCGCAAGAATCGAAGCGGTGTTTGTCCATCCCGAACATATGCGGCAGGGTATCGGCAGGCAAATGATGGCCTTTCTCGAAACACAGGCCCGGGCCAGTGGTCTGCATCAGATCACGCTTGAGGCCACGCTGAACGCCGTACCGTTCTATCGAAGCTGCGGGTTTGCCGGCGAGTGCGCGGCCATCTGTCAGTCGGCGCGCATCATGCCGATGGATTGCATGATCATGAGCAAGTGTCTGGATGACACCCCTGCGTCAGGCGGTAGGTGTGCGGAGAAGCCGATACACCACGCGTGACGGCAGGTTTTCAGCGGCGGTAAGGGTGTCGACCGCCTGCATGCCGATTTTTTCCAGGATATGACGCGACGCCGCATGATCCTGACGCGCGGTCGCCCAGATCTCCGGAAAGCCTTTCGTGTTGAACCCGTATTCAATGGCGGCTTGTGCCAGCTCGGTTGCCAGACCATGTCCCCAGGCGCGGGTGGCGAAACGGTAACCAAGATTGATCCGTTCCGTCTCTCCAATCATCTTGTAGGTCAGACCGCCGAAACCGATCATATCTGACGGCGCTTCTTTCAGGCTGACAATCCATGAACCGAAACGATGGTCTTCCCATTGTCGGATCCAGCGCTCGACCATTGCCTCGGTTTCATCGATGGAGCGGTGCGGACCCGCTGGATTGAAGCGCGCGGTGTCCGGATCGCTGAAGATGGCGAACGCGGGTGCAATATCGTTGATACAGGGTTTTCTGAGGAGCAGGCGGGGGGAGGCAAAGTGCTCCGGATCGATTTCCCGTAAATGCTGGCTCATGGTTTTTTCCCGAACGATAAGGGCGGAATCTTGCGGCCAGGGCGCTGAGTGACGGGGGGTGTTGCCGTCGGCGCATGGCGCGGCAAAAATCCGAGTGTCAGGCCATAGGGTTTTCCGATGGCGAGCAGACTGTCCAGCGTAGGGTTCGCTTCTCCCCGCTCGATTCGTGCGACCTGAGGGCGGCTTAATCCCACCCGCTTTGCAAAGTCTTCCTGATTGAGTCCGAGCGATTCGCGAATCCAGCGGGCAGCCTGTGGAATGTCCGGTGAGGATTCAGTCAGACGGTCGACCAGAGAACGTCGCAGCGCTTGCAGTTCTTCAGGCGATTTTTTTGCATATTTCATGCAAGACACTCCGTGCGAATCCGGACGAACGCTATCGCCAGTCTGGCCGCCGTCTGCCTCTCGCCATTCAGGTGCTTTTCGAGGGTGAGATCCATTTTGGGATACTGTGTGATTCCGTAACCCGAGTCTAGGGGGTGTTTTGGGATACTACAAGATCCAATACGGTGTACTCAGGTAAACAGACGCGCTGCGGCCTCCGGATTCGAGGGAAAATAAAAATGGAAATACGACGCAGTGAGTCGTCGCGTGCGCCACACCGGTTCTCCCGGTGTGCCATCCTGGCGCGTGGCGCGCGCCAGCGGTTCCAGCGTGGCTTCGCAGCGCGAATGATGAAAGGTGTGGCCGCGCAAACTGCCTTCCGGTAATTCGATTTGTTGAGAACCCAATGCCGCAAGCCGTTTGGTCATGACGGTTTGTCCGGGTAGCAGGCCCGCCATCGGATGGCGTGTCCCCTCCAGGTCTACCAGTGCGTCATACAGCGCCATCATGCCGCCACACTCGGCCAGCAGCGGTTTGCCGGCGTCGACGTGTGCGCGCAACTGTGTCCAGAGGTCGGTGCGTGCGCTCAGTCGCTCGCCATGCAACTCGGGGTAACCGCCCGGAATCCACACTGCATCGCAGTCGGGCAGCGGGTCGCCGGCCAGCGGGGAAAAGAATTCAAGTCGCGCCCCCAGGTCGGTGAGCAGGGTCAGATTGGCCGGGTAGAGAAAACAGAACGCGGCATCGCGGGCGATGGCGAGCGTGCGACCGGCCAGATGCTGCGGCAGTGCGGCGGGTTTGGCGCTTTCAAACGCGACGGGCGGGGGCAGTTCGGCCAGCGGGGTGGCTTCGAGCGCATCGGCCAGGGTATCGATGCGCGCCATCAGGTCGGCGATTTCTGCCGCCGGTAGCAGGCCGAGGTGGCGCTCGGGCAGCGCTGCCGCCGGGTGACGTTCGATGGCGCCGCGCCAGGCAATGTCCGAGGGGAGCGCGTCGCGCAGCATATCGACGTGGCGCTGGCCGCCGGCACGGTTGGCGAATACACCGTAAAACGGCAGGCCGGGACGGAAGTGCGCCAGGCCGAAGGCGACCGCGCCAAAGGTTTGCGCCATGGCGCGCACGTCGAGCACCGCCAACACCGGCAGGCCGAAACGTTCGGCGATGTCGGCGCTGCTGGGCGTACCGTCGAACAGCCCCATGACGCCCTCGACCAGAATCAGGTCGGCGTCGTGTGCCGCGCGTGCCAGACGCTGACGGATGTCGTCTTCGCCGCAGATCCACAAATCCAGATTGTCGCAGGGCGCACCGCTGGCCATGCCGTGAATCTGCGGATCAAGGAAATCGGGACCGCATTTGAATACCCGCACCCGCAAGCCGCGCCGGGCATGCAGCCTGGCCAGCGCGGCGACAATGCTGGTCTTGCCGCCGCCGGACGAGGCGGCGGCAATCAGAATGGCGGGGCAGGTGGCTTGCGTCATGATGGGGTTCCTGAAAATTGGCTGCTGTCCGGGATGTTTTGTTGGTGTTCGCTTCGCGAATTTAATCTTCATGGCCGGCTCCGTCCGGCGGACGGCTTACCTTCATTTGCGTTGCCAAAAGAAGGTAAGCCAAGAAAAGGCAACCACGTTCCGCTTGAATCCGCCCGCCAAGGTCCGGTCGGGGCGCCGCCAGCGCGTCATCCCCTCGCCAGCCCGTCATCCCCTCGCCAGCCCGTCATCCCCTCGAAAGAGGGGATCCAGCAAAGGTTTTGACGTGCGCGCCGGTGGCCGGGCATCACGCTTGTGCGATTGACTCGTCTTCGTCTTGCATGGGTTCTTCGTCGAGCACTGACTGGATGTAATCGGCCGGCAGGCGATAGATGACCGCCAGTTCTTCGGCGCTCTTGCCGCTGGTGCGGATCGTCTCGCACCAGCCTTCCAGGCCGGTCGACAGTGAACGGCCACGCTTTTCGCCGTCACGGGCGGCGGATTCACCGTCGACCACGTCGTACTTGTTCGAATAGCCGCGCGGGGTCAGCATCAGACCGTGCTTGATATAGGTATTGGAGTTACCGATCAATACCGTGGTCAGCATGCCGAAATCACACTCGACCAGCTGGTCCAGCGTGGTGAATTCGATGTGCTGCTTCGGACGGTAAGCCGATTTGACGATGGCGACCGGGGTCTTCGGATCGCGGTGGCGCAGAAAAATCTTTTGCGCTTCGATGATCTGATGCGTACGGCGGCCGCTCTTGGGGTTGTACAGCGCGACCACAAAATCGGAATACGCCGCCGCGTCCAGGCGGCGGGCGATGGTCGGCCACGGGGTCAGCAGATCGGACAGCGAAATGGCGCAGAAATCGTGCGTCAGCGGAGCGCCGACCAGCGAGGCGCAGGTATTGATCGCCGAGGCGCCGGGGACGATTTCGACCTCGATGCCCGAATCAGGGGTCCAGCCCGACTGAAACAGCACTTCGAACGTCGGGCCGGCCATGCCGTATACACCGGCGTCGCCCGACGACACGATGGCGACCTTTTTGCCCTGGCGTGCACGGTCCAGCGCCTCGGTGGCGCGATCCAGCTCTTCGGTCATGGCCTTCTTGATGACTTCCTTGCCCTCGAGCAGGTCGGCGATCAGGCGGATATAGGTGACATAGCCGATCACCGTGTCGGCTTCTTCGATGGCGGCGCGTGCACGGCCCGTCAGATGGTCGTTATTGCCCGGGCCGAGGCCGACGAGCATGATTTTTCCGGTGTTCAGTTGAGTTGTACTCACGGTGACATCCTTGCAATGGATACAGTGGCGTTGCGGCCGTCCGGGCCGCGCAGCCGGTGTTTTTCGATGACCAGGCATCCGCCGTCTCCGGCGGCGATCAGGGCCGCCGCCTCCGAGACCGACGGGGTGCCGGTGTGTTTGCGTACGGTTTCCGACGGGTTGGGAACCGGAATCCGGGCCAGCGCCGCTGCGGGATGAAAGGCCAGTGTCAGCCCCAGGCCCCGGGCGAAGGCCAATAGTCCGGCTTCGTCGGATTTGATATCGATGCTGGCGGCGGCCACGACGTCGGCGCGCGTAGCGCCTGCCAGCGCCAGTGCTTCGGCGACGACCTGTTCGATGGTCGCCAGCGGGGTGTCCCGGTCGCAGCCGAGCCCCAGGGTGAGCTTCTTCCCGGTGGTCTGGCTCACAGGATCCCCGCTTTCGCGAGGATGATGTGGCGCAGGGCGATAGGTGACGCAGCGGCCGTCCAGCGCGGCGGCGCAAGCCTCGGGCAGCGGCCGGTCACTGATCCACAGGACGGCGGCAAAGCGGGAAACGTCCACGTCTTCGAGCCGGGAGAAGCGCTGCAGGTTGGCCGGCAACGGGCCTTCACGGCCAGTGGCATGGCCGGTCCACCAGTTGTCCGATCCGCATTCCTGCACCAGTGCGACCGCGTCTTCGTTGACCACCGCCGAGCTGGCATGCACCAGCGCTTCGTGGCTGGCCTCGATGCGCCATCCCAGCTCGCGGCCCAGCAGATCGACCGCCAGCGTCTGGCGCACGTCGGAGGCGGTTGTCAGAACCAGGGTGGCCGCTGTCTGCGAGGCGATGCGCGCTGCCAGCGCATTGGCGCCGCCCAGATGGCCGGACAAGACCGGGATCGCGAAGCGTCCGGACTCGTCCACCACCACGATGGCCGGGTCGCGTGTCTTGTCGCCGAGCAGCGGGGCGATCAGCCGCACCACCACGCCCAGTGAAAACAGCGCGACGATACCCTCCGCCTCGGCAAACAGCGTGGCCATGCGCTCGCCGGTTTTGCCTGTATAACAGTCAAAACGGCCCGGTGCGGCGGCTTCGGCCTCGGCGCGGAATTTCTCCGGCGCGGACAAGCGTGCCTCGGGCAGAACGGCTAGCAGCTGTCCGGCCCGGGCGATGCCGTGGCGGGTGATGGCGATGACGGCGATGTTCATCGGGGGCGCATCAGGCCTGTTCGGCCGCTGCCTCGCGACGTTTGCGGCAACCGCGGCGCAGTTCGCCCCGGGCGCGTTTCGGGTTTTTGACCAGCATCAGCGACAGATAATTGACGGTCTGATCGCGCAGGCTGGCCACGTCACGCACCACCCGTTCATCCGGCGAACCCACTTTTTCGATAAAACAGCTGGTGGCCAGCAGGCCGCGCCGTTCGAGCAGGTCCAGTACCTCGTCGATCATCGGCTTGACCTTGAGCAGCACCAGCGTGTCGAATTCGTCGAGCATGTGATCGATGACTTCGATGCCGTAAGCCGTCGGGATGACCGCCAGGGTTTCGTCTTCTTCGGCCAGCGACAGACCGGTGGTGGCCGCCGCGGCGGCAAACGATGACACGCCGGGAATGGTTTCGACTTCGACTTCGGGCGCCAGCTCGCGTACCACGCGCGCCAGATGCGCGAAGGTGGCGAAGGTCGATGCATCGCCCTCGACCAGGAATACGACGTCGCGGCCTTCGGCCAGCAGCTCGACGGTGCGGGTTGCCGCGCGCGCCCAGGCCCGGCCCAGGATTTCCGCGTCGCGCGACATCGGGAACACCAGTTGCTCGGCATCTGCCGGAATCGCAATGCCGCCGCGTTCGACGATCGACAGTGCGTAAGAATATTCTTCGGCCTTTTTGACCGGGTAGAGCCAGCGCGCGCCCGATTGCAGGGCTGCCCAGGCTCGGCGGGTAATGAGTTCGGGGTCGCCCGGGCCGAGCGAGGCGCCGATCAGTTTTCCGTAGTGAGTCATCATGATTCTCAATGTAATGTTGTTTGCCCGTCCAGCAGAACGGTACTCAGGATGGGAGCCTCGGCGGTCACGACCCATACCGGGTTTTGTGCCGCCATCCGGTGCATGTCGAGCACCGGTTGGCTACGGCTGGCTTGTAGTTGCACCACATCCCACGCGACGCCGCATTCCGCGAGCGTGGCCGTGGCGGTCGCCAGGTTTTCCAGTGTGACGAAGTTCATCACCAGACGGCCGCCGGGGTTGAGGCGGTCGAGAATGATCTGGATCAACTTCGACAGTTCGCCGCCCGATCCGCCGATAAAAACGGCGTCCGGGTCAGGCCATGTTTCGAGCAGTTCAGGCGCCTTGCCCTGAAACAGCGAGTAATTTCCAATGCGAAGGCGTTCGGCGTTGGCCAGCGCATTGGCAGCATCGTCAGGGTTCTTTTCGATGGCCCACACATGCCCCTGCGGAGCAAGTCGCGCGGCTTCCAGACCGACCGAACCCGAGCCCGCACCGATGTCCCACACCGTGGCATCCGTGGCCAGACGCAGCTTGGCCAGCGATAGCACGCGCGCTTCCTGTTTGGTGATCAGGCCTTTTTCCGGCGTGCGCTGAATGAATTCCCTGTCTTCCAGCCCGAAAGCCGGCTCGCGGCGTACCGTCTGGCGTTCGATCAGCACCACATTGGGCTCGGGGAATGTCATGCGCGAGGCCTTCTGCGCCGAAAGCTCTTCAAAGATGGCTTCGTCAGGCAGCATCAGGCGGCAGGCCACCGATAGCTTGACGTCGTCGCCGTAGCCGGACGCGATCAGTGCGCGCGCGATGCGGGCAGGGGTATTTTCCGGTCCGGTGAAACAGGCGACGCGGCTATTGAGCGCAACCGCGCGCATCAATGCATACAAACCGTGTTCCGGCGGGGCGCCAACATGCCATTCGCCGGCATCGGCCTGGTGACAGGACGCGATCTTGACCGCCTGCCAGGGTTTCTTGAAGCGGGCAAAAGCCAGTTGCAGTGTGGAGGGCGCCGGGATGACATCGAAACTGTCGCGTCCGGTTTTATAGCCCAGCCAGCTGGCAATGCCGTGGCACAGCGGATCGCCCGTGGCGAGCACGGCAACCGCATGTCCCTGCTCGCGCGCATCCATGATCCAGTCGGGCACCTGAGACAGTGCGCCATCCATGTCGCGAACCTGCGCATGTTCAGAAAGGTGGGCCTGGACCAGTTTGAGGGTCCGTCCGGCGCCGACAACCAGTCCGGCTTGCGAGAGGCGTGTGCGCGCCTGTTCCGACAGGCCGGCCCAACCGTCGTCCAGAATGCCGATCAACGTGCAATGTTCAGAGGGCTTCATCTTCTTCTACTCGTACGATGAACCGACCCTCGAAATCGCAGACGAGGATCGTAAGTTGGTACGGACCCGGGTAGCAGGCCTTGAGACTGCGGATGGCGCGGATGGCCAGCGTGCGGTGATAAGGCACGGACAAGCCCATCTGTTCCAGTCGTTCGGCGGCGAACCGGGCGGTTTCCGCATTACGGATTTCCTCGACCAGATCGGACGGGGCGCCGACTTCCTGTGCGCATTCGGCCAGCAGGTCGCGGTCGACCGCGGCTTTCCAGGCGTGCGTCACGGCCAGGCCCTGGCACATCTTGGTCAGCTTGCCGACCATGGCGCCGATATAAACGCGCTCAAGCCGGTTTTTGATTGCGGTCTGGAATGCGGCTTTGACAAAGTCCCCCATCTGGACGAAGCAGGATTCATCCAGGTCGGGGAGTTGACGCATCGCGAATTTTTCGGTCCGGCCGCCGGTGGTGAAGACGCTGCTGGTCTGGCCCTGTCTTGCCGCGACATCCACGGCCTGGATCACCGAAGCACGGAAGGCGGCGGTCGAGTAGGGCTTCACGATGCCGGTGGTGCCCAGAATCGAGATCCCGCCCAGTATGCCCAGACGTGCATTCAGGGTTTTCTTGGCCATTTCGTCGCCGCCCGGCACCGAGAGGGTGACTTCAAGACCGTCATGGTCAAGCAGCTCCACCGCGATGGCGCGCAGGTTGTCGCGAATATTCTGCTGCGGCACCGGATTGATCGCCGGACCCCCGACTTCAAGTCCGAGGCCTTCTTTGGTGACGGTGCCCACCCCCGCGCCGCCAACGAGCTCAATGACGCCCGCTTTGTAGGGCAGCACGCGCACGTCGGCGGTCAGGTGGGCGCCATTGGTGGCGTCGGGGTCGTCCCCCGCATCCTTGATCACCACGGCGTGCGCCACGCGGGCTTCGCCTTCGCCGTCGATACGACCGTCGATCACCGGAAAGCTCACGTCGATACCCTTGGGCAGGCGGCATTCGACGCTGTCGGGCACCCTGCCGGTCACCAGTCCGATGGTGGCGGCGCGCGCCGCTGCCGCGGCGCACGCGCCGGTGGTAAAGCCGGTACGGTTGCCGCGCTTGCGCTGGGCATCGCCTTTTCTGATTTTTTCAGGGGCGGGTGTGGGCTCGCTCATACCGCGCTCGCTTGTCGGGATTCCGCCTGGCTCAGCATGGCATGGATCGCGGCGACGACCAGTGTCGAACCGCCCTTGCGGCCGCGTATCGTGACCCAGGGCACTTCATTGACGGTCATCAACAGGTCCTTCGATTCCTCCGCCTTGACGAAGCCCACCGGCATGCCGACGATCAGCGCGGGTTTGGCGCCTTCTTCACGGATCAGTCGAATGACTTCGAAGAGCGCGGTCGGCGCATTGCCGATGCCGACGATGGCCCCGTCGAGCTTGCCCTCGCGGTGTGCCTTGCGCATGGATTGCACGGCGCGCGTGGTGTTCTCTGCATGCGCCTGTTCGATGACATCCGGATCGGAAATGTAATGGTGCGTGGTCATGCCGAAATGCTTCAGGCGCGGGCGCGACAGGCCGACACAAATCATCTCGACATCGGTGACGATAGGCGTGCCGCCCTTCAGCACCGCTTCAAATCCGGCTTGCATCGCATCGGGATGAAACGCGGTCAGGCCGTTGAAATCGAAATCGGCGTTGGCGTGAATCATTCGACGCACCAGCGGCCATTGCTCGGCGGTATAGTCATGCGGGCCGGCCTCGGCGTCGATAATGGCAAACGAATCGTGCTCGATGGCGCGGCCGGCGGGGGTGATCTGTTCGGTAACGGTATTCGCGGTCATGGCATCTCAGGCATGGGCATGATGGTGGCCATGATCTTGATCATGGTCGTGATGATGGGCAGCGCACGCGCCGTGCGTGTGGCTGTGGTCGTGCAGATGCTCGGCTTCGGCGGCGAGGCGGTAGCTGCAGCCATCGCATTCGAGCATCTTGCAGTCGGCGTCGCTATTGCCGGCACGGCGGTCGAGCAGGTCGTAGATGCCCTTGTCGAAGCCGAAATGGTTGCCCAGCGCGAAAGCGACATCCGGGTACTGGCGTTCGAGCCGTTCGACCTGTGCCTTGATGCGCTCGATCAGGACACCGGTAAACAGATACACCGGTACGATGCAGATCTGTTTCATACCCAGGCGGACCTGACGTTGAACAACGGTTTCCAGGCGCGGCCAGGTAATGCCGGTAAACGCCAGGTCGACCAGTTCGTGGTCGTTCTGTTCGTAGACCCAGCGCGCCATCTTGGCCAGTTCGCCGTTGGCGCCGGCGTCGGAGGAACCGCGCCCCAGCAGAATGACGCCCGTGGTCAGCGGATCGGGCATCGCCAGCTGCTTCATCAGTCCGGTGAGTTGCGTTTGCAATATGGCCAGAATTTCGGGGCCCATGCCCAGGTGGCGTGCCGCCACAAAGGTGACGCCCGGGTGCCGCGCCCGCGCTTCTTCGATGGCGGCCGGGATTTCCATTTTGACGTGGCCCGCCGCGTTCAGAATGATCGGAATCACCAGGACTTGTGCCGAATTGGCCGCTGCGCGGTCCAGGCCTTCGTCCAGCAGGACGTCGGCGTATTCGATAAAGCACACCTCAATGCGCCAATCCGGGTGTTGCTCGCGCCAGTGTCCGGTGAAATGCAGGATCTCGTCGTTACCGTCCTGATTGCGCGAGCCGTGGCCAACCAGCAGCAGGGTGGGTTTATCCATCGGTTTTCTCCGAAGTGCGGCGGAAGCGGTGTGTGAACGCCGGATCGTACAGTTTCGAGCGTGCCAGGTCTTCCCAGTTGGCGGCGCCAAGCGTCGGACTGGCGACGATCATGGCCTGGCTGCCGATTTTTTCGGCCTGGCACTTTTGTTTGATATCGGCAATCGTGCCGCGCACGATTTTCTCTTCGCCCGGCCAACTGGCCTTTTGCACCACCAGGATCGGTGCGTCTTCCGCCCAGCCGGCCGCCAGCAGGGCGCGGGTGACGTCATGCAGCAGCGTGATCGACAGATAGATGCACAGCGTGGTCTTGTGTGCCGCGAGCGACTCCAGCTCTTCGCCCGGGGGGACGGGCGTGCGGCCGGCTACGCGGGTAAGGATCACCGTTTGTGTGATTTCGGGCAGGGTCAGGGTTTCGCCAGCGGCTGCCATCGAGGCCATCGCCGAGGTCACGCCGGGCACCACACCCCATTCGACGCCGGCCGCAGTCAGCGGTCGTGTCATCTCGATCAGCGCGCCATACAGGCCCGGATCGCCGGTTTGCAGCCGAACCACAACAGCATGACGGCTGGCCTGATCGAGCAGCCAGGCCGTCATTTCTTCCAGCGTCATGTCTTTCGAATCGCGGATTTCGCAGCCTGCGGGACCGAATTGAGTGGCGGCGCGGTCGACCAGCGAACCGGCGTAAAGAATGGCGCCGGCCTTTTCCAGCAGGCCCTTGCCCTTGACGGTCAGCAGTTCGGGATCGCCCGGACCCGCACCTACGAACCAAATTTTGCCTGACATGTGTTGAGTTCCCTGTTTTATATGGTCATGAAGCGTACGCTTCGGCTTGCATGACGAATCTGGATGGAAGTGGGCCCCGGTCTGCCGGACGGCCCGAGAGCGTTCAACGGACGGTCTGGCGTCTGTTGCTGAATGCTTGAGATGAGTGTGTCTGCATGGCCAATCCTTGGGATGTCGCGTCCCGGTTCAATGGAAAAGTGGGGGCAAGGTCTGACTCTTGATCGAACGCGCGAACCCAGCGTGACCAAATACAGTGGCGCGACCGCGCCGGGTTTGCACCGGCTTCCTGCCTTCCGTTGGCTGAGTGTCAAAATTCGTCGCTGTGGATTTTGCCTCATCGTGGCACTGCTTTCCTTGACCATGCTTAACCGGGAGAGGGTTTGGCATAGTAGCAAGAACTTATGAGCCACTGCCCGGCATTTTTAATGGTTATGGCCTTGATGACAACCGATATAAAAGCATGAGGTCTTGCAGAATCGGAATCAACTGCATCCATTGTCCCGCCGACACCCTCTCGCCTCGCTACGGCGATCCCGGGGTGGTTATGTCATGGTTGCCCGTTGTGAGAACCGGCGTTTTTCAACGAAAATTGATCTGAGTTAAAACAAACTGAGCGAAGGATTGACGCGCCACATCGATCTTGATCAGATCGCAGATTGCCTTTGTGCGGGAAATGAGAATACGCACCAGGGCGGCTTGGCGATTGCTTCCCGTTTCAGTCATGGGGATGAGAAGGAACGATCTCTTGTCCATGGCTAAACCATTTCAGCAAGATCGGTTTGAATGACGGATATGAAAAAAATCAGCGCAATGGCGTTGTTGATGTGCGTTGGCGCCGCAAGCGCCTGGGGCGATGTGGGGACCGTGGCGGCAATGGGCAATGGGGAACTGGCGGTGCCCGCCAACCTGGCAACGTTGCCGGGTACGGGGAGAACCCTGGCGCCGTCCGCATTGGAAAAGATTGCGATTCATGGTGTGGATGCCTCGCGGGACAATGCGCAAAAGCTGGCCTTGTATCGTAAAGCGGCGGAATCGGGAAATGCCGATGCCCAGTTTTTTCTGGGCGAGATGTATCGCCGGGGCGAAGTCGTGCAGAAGAGCGACGCCGAGGCCCTGAGCTGGTATCGGAAAGCCGCCGGGCAGGGTAATGCCATGGCGCAGAACGTACTGGGCTTGATGTACCTGCAAGGCATTACGATGCCGCAGGACGCAGGCATGGCTCTGGTGTGGTTTCGCAAGGCCGCCGATCAGGGGTATTCCGTCGGTCAGAACAATCTGGGCGCCCTGTATCAGAAGGGCCTGGGTGTCAAACGCGATGCGGTGCAGGCGGCCACACTTTACAGGCTGGCGGCCGAACAGGGCTATGCCCAGGCCCAGAGCAATCTGGGGGCGTTGTATTTCCAGGGGGTCGGCGTTCCTCATGATGATGCACAGGCGCTGTTCTGGTTCAGAAAGGCAGCCGATCAGGGCGTCCCGGAGGCTGAGCATGCGCTGGGGTCGATGTATTTCCAGGGGCGGGGTTTGCCGCGAGACTTTGCGCTGGCCCTGAGCTGGTTCCGCAAGGCGGCGGATCAGGGGTACGCCGTGTCGCAGTGCGCAATGGGCGAGCTTTATGATGGCGGCGTTGCCGTGCCCAGGGACTATGAACAGGCGCTTGTGTGGTATCGCAGGGCGGCTGCCCAAGGGTATGTTCCGGCTGAATTGGCGCTCGGGAAGGTGTATTGGCTGGGGCGCGGGGTGCCCGTAGACATGGAAACGTCGGCGGGCTGGTACCAAAAGGCTGCCGGGCAGGGCGCCGCCGAGGCGCAGTATGTCCTGGGGACGCTGTATTTCCGGGGGGCGGGCGTACCGCGTGATGTCGCCCTTGCCGCCGTATGGTTCCGAAAGGCGGCGGATCAGGGCGTCGCTTCGGCCCAGTGTGCGCTGGGTGAGCTTTACGACGCGGGCAGCGGCGTTCCCCGTGATGACGCACAGGCGCTCGTCTGGTATCGCAAGGCCGCCGATCAGGGGTTTGCCGAGGCGCAGGCAGCGATGGGGAAAATGTATCTGCTGGGGCGCGGGGTGGCGAAAGACATGGCCCTTTCGGCCGGGTGGTACCGAAAAGCCGCCGAGCAGGGCTATGCCCTTGCCCAGATGGAGCTGGGCATCATGAGCCAGCAGGGGATCGGTGTGCCTCGGGATAAGGCCCAGGCTGTCACCTGGTATCGCCATGCGGCCGAGCGTGGCGTGGCGTTGGCCCAGACTTCGATGGGCTATCTGTATCTCCAGGGCGATGGGGTGCCTCAAAGCGATGTTCAGGCGGTCGCCTGGTTTCGCCAGGCGGCGGCTCAGGGGAGTGCCGAGGCGCTGGGCGCCCTGGGGGCGATGTACGCGACCGGACAGGGCGTGCGTGCGAATGCGGTGATCGCCTATGCCCTGTGCCATCTCGCCGTGATAAAGCTGGTGTCGAACGACAGTAGCTTTGCCTCCACGCGCGACAGTATCGCTAAAACGCTGACACCGGCACAACGGGCCTCTGCTCAAAAGCTGGTCTTGCAGCTTTCGCATTCTGAGACCTTTCTGAATGTACTCGATCACTATGCGGAAAACCCGGACTGAGCGTGACACCCTGATCGGGTGATCAGAAACCTTTTTTATGGATGTGAAAGATGCGCTACAGACAGTTGATTGCCCTGGTGTTTGCCGGGTTGTTCGTTTCCGGGACGGCTTTTGCCGTGGATATTCCCCATGCCGAATGGTGTACGAGCGGGACGGCCAGCGTGGATCAGGCGATTCAAGGATGTACTTCGATCATCGAATATGGCAGTTTTGCGGGGGATAAACTCTATTCAATCTATTCCCGGCGTGGGTCTGTTTATTATCTGAGTGGCCAATATGACAAGGCTATTCTGGACTTTTCCATGTCACTCAAGATCCATCCCTACGATTCCGAAACGCTGGAAAAACGCGGCCTTGCCTACGAATCGGACAATCAATTCGAGAAAGCGCTCCAGGACTACAGCCTGGTCGTCAAGATCAACCCAACGTCCGTCATGGTATTGGTCCAGCGAGGGGGTGTTTATGAAGCGCTGGGCCAGTATGACCTGGCCATTCAGGACTTTAGTCAGGCGATCAAGCTGGACCCGGGCTCCGAACTTGCATTTTATTCCCGAGGCGAAGCCTACGAGCACACGGGTCAACATGATCTGGCCATTGCCGACTTTACGCAGGGCATGAGGCTTGAGCCTGGGGATGCCGATAATTATGATGCGCGTGGCACGGCCTACGGAGAGATGGGGCGTTATGAACTGGCGCTGAGAGACTTCGACACCTCCCTTAAAATGCGCCCCGACTCCCCGTCATCCCTGAACGGCCGCTGCTGGGTTAAAACGATTCTCGGGCGAGAGCTGGATGCCGCGCTGGCGGATTGCAACAAGGCGGTCGAACTCAAGCCAAACGACGCCGGCACGCTGAATAGCCGTGGCCTGGTCAATCTTAAATTGAAGCGCTATGCCGACGCGTATTCAAATTTTGATGCGGCCTTCACCCTGGATGCGTCAGACGCCGACTCGCTCTTTGGCCGCGGGATCGCCATGAACAGGATGCAGGCAGGCAAGGGCGACGCCGACCTGGCGGCGGCGAGAAAGATGCAAGCCGATATCGGCGATGAATACAAGAAGCGGGGTGTCGACTTCTGAGCGATATGGTTGTGCTGAGGTCATGATCAGTAGGGTGTAATCGCCGCAGGCATTACACCCTGGGAAATCGGCTCAGCCCTCGGGGGTCCCCTCCGGTTTGCGGGCGCGACGGGTGCGCGTTGCGGGTTTTCGGGTTTGCTTGGGTTGCGTTTCTTCGCTGACGGGCTCTGCCGGCTTCTTGGCCGCCGTTTTGCCGCGTTTGGCTTTGGGTTTCTCCGGTTTGGCCGGTTCCGTTTCCGGTTTGGCTTCGGCCGGCTTGCGGGTGCTGCGTCTGCGTCGGGTCTGCGGCTCGGCGACGCTCGCGGTGCTGCCTGTTTCCGGGGCAAGTACGGGCGGTTCTGCTGGCGTTGCCTGGATGATGACTACGGCGGATGTCTCCGGGGCCGGCGCGGGGGGAGTGGGTGCTTCGCTGACGGGCGTATGGAGTGCGTCTGCGGGTGGGGACGCCATGGCTTTGACCGGCTTGCGCACGCCGCGTCCCTTGCTGCGCGTTCTGGGCTTGGGTTCCTCGCTGGCTACCGTTACCGGGGCGGGCATGCCGCTGGTGCTGCTGCGGTATACATAGGCACCTGATTTCTCGTCGCGGCCGAACTCGAGCAGCCCGCGCACCTGTGCTTCTTCAAGCAGATTGCCAAATGCCCTGAACCCGTAATACGACTCACTGAAGTCGGGCTTGCGGCGTTTGATGGCCTCTTTCAGTACCGAAGCCCAGATCTTGCCACTGTCCCCGCGCTCAAACAGCAAGGCCTCGAAGGTCTGTACGACAATTTCGATGGCCTGATTCTTGCGGGTTTCCAGTTCTTCCTTGCGCTGTCGGTCTTCGGCGGGCGTGCGCTTTGCCGTGTGCTGGGGTTTTTTGTCGCGCCGGGGGGTATGGCTGTCCTGCACCAGGTCGTCGTAAAAAATGAATTCATCGCAATTGGCGACCAGCAGGTCGGAGGTCGAGTGTTTGACGCCGATGCCGATCACCTGCTTGGCGTTTTCACGCAGTTTGGATACCAGTGGCGAGAAGTCGGAATCGCCGCTGATGATGACAAAGGTGTTGACGTGCGACTTGGTGTAGCACAGATCAAGCGCGTCGACGACCAGACGAATATCCGCTGAGTTTTTGCCCGACTGGCGCACATGCGGAATTTCGATCAGCTCGAAATTGGCCTCGTGCATCGTGGCCTTGAAGCCCTTGTAGCGCTCCCAGTCACAATAGGCCTTTTTGACGACGATGCTGCCTTTGAGCAGCAGGCGCTCAAGAATCGGTTTGATGTCGAATTGCTCATATTTCGCGTCGCGCACACCGAGTGCTACGTTTTCGAAATCACAGAACAACGCCATGCTGACATTTTCCGGGGCGGAAGCCATTGTGCTCTCCATGGGTTTTTTCTGGATTGTGACACGGATTGACCGATTCCCGTCAATGTTGATTCCTCAAACGTGCTCAGGACTGGCCTTGTGGTCTGTGGCGATGCCGGCAATGCCACTTATACTCCGGCCAATCGGGCATTGGCCCATAGTCTGGGGGTGTGAGATGGCTTTTCGCATTCATCTTCCGGGTCTGAGGCGATTCAACCGCATCAGGGCGTTCCGGTCTGGTATTGTCGGTGTGTTTTGTGCCGGTTCGGTTGCGGGGCCTTGCCTCGCTCAGGATCTGGTGATTCCTGTGTCTCAGCGTATCGCCGCCGCACGGCAGACCGCTTCGAGGGCGGCCGACTGCATCGCGGTCCGTCCGTTTTATTGGGAGATCGGCAACGACAAAATGATGTTGACCGGCGGGCAGGAAGGGCCGAGTGCGCCGTTGCGCGATACCGCCATGCCGATTGCGTCGTCGTCGAAGTGGATCTACGCGGCTTATGTCGCGGAGCAACGCAAAGGTCAGCTCACGGCGGATGATATTCATTTTCTGACATTTCAGAGTGGCTATACACGATTCCGCGTCTGCCTGCGCAATCAGACCGTCGCGAATTGCATGAACAGTCCGCTGAATGGTCATGGCGCGATTGATCCCCCGACCGTAGACAAGTTCGACTACAACGGTGGGCATATGCAGAAACACGCCATGCTGATGGGACTCGGTGACGACACCCGCCTGTCGCTGGCCGCCAGGATCAGCCAAACGCTGTCAGGGGCGATGGCAGATCCTGCCTGGGCGATCACTTATGGGCAGGCGCAGCTGGCGGGTGGCGGGAATATCAGTGCCGCCGGGTATTCGGTGCTGTTGCGCGCCTTGATGGACGGTCGTCTGCAACTGGGGCGCTGGCTGGGTAAAGATGCGGTGTGTACCAACCCTGTGGTCTGTCCCGACCATGCGGTCAAGACGCCCGTGCCCGCGTCCGAGAGCTGGCAGTATTCCATTGGCCACTGGGTGGAGGACGATCCTGAAGTGGGCGATGGTGCATTCAGTAGCCCGGGGGCTTTCGGGTTCTACCCGTGGATCTCGGCGGACAAGCAGTTCTACGGCATCCTGGCGCGCGACAGCAAGGGGAGCGGGACGTCAGGCGGCGAGAGCCAACCCTGGGTCCAGTCGGTTGCATGCGGGCGCGAGATTCGAGCCGCCTGGACTAGCGGGCAGGCTCGATGAAATCGCTGTGTCTTGCGTGTTAACGGGCGACCTTCGTCGGGAGCGGACTCAGCTGTCCAGCCGACAATACAATGCGATCGCCGACGGTGCAGGTTTCGGCCTCCGCGCGACTGACCAGCAGTTCGATACGTTCATTGCCGATCAGTACGGTCAGGCACCACATGACGTCGGCGGGACGGATGGCCAGCACGCGGGCGTGCAACTGGCAGCGGCTGCTGTCACCGCTCGACGGGAGAAACAGCTCGGCGGGGGTGCCTTGTGCGATCAACTTGCCCTGGTCGAGTTGCAGCACCTTGTCCGCCAGCCGGAAGACTTCGGCCAGATCGTGGCTGACCAGCAGAGTGGTCAGTTCGAAGCGGCGATGCATGTCGGCGATCATGTCTTGCAACTGGGCGCGCAGGCTGTCGTCGAGTGCGGACAAGGGTTCGTCGAGCAGTAGCAGTCTGGGGCGGCACGCCAGGGCGCGCGCGAGGGCCACGCGCTGGCGCTGTCCTCCGGACAGGGAAGCCGGACGCCGCGTGGCGAATGATCCCAGTTCGGTCCATTCCAGCAACTGGTCGATCAGCGCGCCATCGCTGTGCGCGGCGCCAAAGGCGATGTTGCCGCGCACCGTCAGGTGAGGGAACAGCGCATGGTCCTGAAAAACCATGCCGACCTTTCGGCGCTGCGGTGGCAGGGCGCGTCTGCCGTCGAACCAGCGCTCACCGGCAACCTCCAGAAAGCCGCTGTCCGGCCTGTCTAACCCCGCCAGCATGCGCAGCAATGTGGTTTTCCCTGCGCCGGACGGTCCGTACAGCGCGCAAAGCTGGCCATGAGCGATGTCTGCCGCGACATCGAGCCGTCGGCTTTTTGTCAGTTCAAAACGGATCACAGAACACCTCCGCCCGCATCCGCGCGTCGCCGCAGCAGGTTGACCGCCAGCACCACGGTGAACGAGAAACCGCATAGCACGGCCGCGTACACATGAGCGGCCGAGTAATTGAGGGCTTCGACTTCGTCGTAGACCGCAATCGAGGCCAGCCGGGTGACGCCGGGGATGTTGCCGCCCAGCATCAGCACCAGACCGAACTCGCCGACCGTGTGCGCAAAGCTCATGACCGTGCCGGCTGCCAGCGCAGCGCGCACGCAGGGCAGTTCCACCGTCAGCAAGGTGCGCCAGCGCGAGCGCCCCAGGGTGTAGGAAGCCTCGCGCAGACTCTGCGGCAGGGCATTCAGCGCAGCGGCCACCGGCTGCACCATGAACGGCATGCTGAACAGCACCGAACCCAGTACCAGGCCGGAAAATGAAAACACCAGCTGGATCCCCAGCGCATCGCGCAACCAGCCACCGAAGGTGCCCGCGGGGGAAAACGCCAGCAACAGATAAAACCCCAGCACGGAAGGCGGCAATACCAGCGGCATCGATACCAGGGTTTCAATGACCGGTTTGAGCGGCGAGCGGCGGTGTGCCAGCCAGGCCGCCAGTGGAATACCGATCAGGAGCAGGATCAGCGTGGTCAGGCTGGCCAGTCTGGCGGTCAGCCACAATGGCGAAAAATCGAAATCCATTACATTCCATTCGGCAGCAGCATCATGTCGCTGGACTTGATCAGGGCATCCACTTCGTCGCCTGGCGCAAGATTGAGGCGGATCGCCGAGCGTCGGGTGATGACCGACTCGATCGTTTGCCCGGCGAAATACAGCACGATGCGCGTCAGCAACTCGCCGTGCTCGATCTCGCGGATCGTGCACGGCAACATATTACGTATGCTGATCAGCCCCGACAGATGTTTTGCCAGGGAGACTTCCTGCTCGCGAAACGCCAGCATGACCTGCTGGCCTGTCAGCCATTTCTGCTCGAAGCCGTCGCCGGTTACCGTGGCGGTGCACGGGATGCCCCCCGCGTCGACTTCGATCAGATGAATGCCGCCCGCGCTATCCACGTGGCTGATTGTGCCGGTCAGCGTGTTCACGGCAGGCGATAACCGTAGCGCTTCAGAATCTCGCGCGCGGCCGGACTCTGCATGTAATCAAACAGCTTTTTGGCATCCGGATTGGCGCTGGACGGCTTGAGCAGAATCATGTCCTGCACGATGGGGGCATGGCTTTGCGCCGGCATCTCGACCCAGTGACCCTTGTCGCGCATCTGCGGTGCCAGTACCTGCGATTTGGCGACAAAGCCGGATTGCGCTGCGCCGCTGCTGACGTATTGCGCGGTCTGGCCGATGTCTTCACCGACGACCAGGCGCGGTGTCACGGCTTCGCCGATCTGATAGAACTTCAGCGCGCTTTGCGCCGCAGTGCCGTAGGGCGCGGTTTGCGGGTTGGCGATGGCCACCTTGCCGCTGGCGCTCTTCAGCCATTGTTGCCAGTGCTGGGTGTCGAAGCCGCTATCCAGCGACCAGAGCACCAGCGTGCCCATTGCATAGGTTTTGGGAGCGCTGGCACCAAAGCCGGAAGCTTCGAGTTTTTGCGGAAACTTGTTATCGGCCGACAGGAACAGCTCGAACGGCGCGCCGTTCATCGCCTGGGTGACGATCTTGCCGGACGAAGAGTAGGTCGGCAGTACGGCGACGCCGGTGTCGTGGGTAAAGGCGGCGGCGATGTCGGTGAAGGCATATTGCATGTTGGCGGCAACGGCCACTTTGACCGGTGAGGCATTCACGGCAAACGGGATGAGTGCGATAAGGGAGGCGACCAGTGTTTTTTTCATGGTGATTTCCTGGGTGGATGTCAGGCCAGAGTGGCCAGGATGATATGAGCCGGACTGATCAGCGCACAGGCGGGATCGTTTTCCCGTAGCGCGAGCGCCGTCAGGCTGCTTGTGTCCAGCATGGCGCAAACCGTGCCGCCGCCGCGCAGGGTCAGCCGCACCTCGCTGTTGACCGCGCCGCAGGTGATGCCGCTTACCGTGCCGTACAGACGATTGGCGATCGCAATGCCTTGTGCGGCCTCCGCCGTCGCCAGCATGACCCAGCCCGCCTTGAACAACGCCAGAACTTCGCCGCCTTCGCGCAGGCCCATTGCCCGGCTGCTGTCGCGGGTGACGGTGGCCAGCAGCGTCTGGTTTTCGCCGATGACAACGCTGACCGTGTCGTTGACCGCGCCTTGCGTCAGCAAGCCGATGCGGCCGGCGAACTGGTTGCGCGCCGAGGTCTTCAGCCCCAGGCGCGCCAGCAGCGAAAAATCGGCGAGGTCGCCGTTCAGTGCTTCGGACAGGGTGTGCGACAGGCGGGACAGCATGGCGCCGGCTGCCAGCAGGGCTTCGCCCTGCGCGGTGAGTCGTGTGCCGCCGCCACCCGCGCCGCCGGTGCTGCGGGTGAAAAGCGGCTCGCGGCTCTGGCGGTTCATGGTGTCCAGTATCTGCCAGGCGCCTTTATAGCTGAGCCCGACGGCCTGGGCCGCCTTGCTGATCGAGCCCGTGTCGCGCACGGCGGACAGCAGTGCCAGGCGGGTGGCCTGAGGCGTATCCAGCCCGGGAAGCGGGTCGCAGGGGGGCGGTAGATCCGACATGGCATACCGTTATGTAGAAAAGTACATAACGGTAGCGCAAATCGGTGCGAATGGAAAGCTTCTGTTAAAAATGGCGAGGCCCGGTCAACGTGCCCTCTGGTTCGACGCGTACACCGTGTCGCTCTGCTGCTGCGCGCCGCCGTTGAGTGCGGCAATCCATTCCGCGGTGCTCTGTACGGCGGCAAACCCGGTTTGCAGAACCACGCAGAAGACGCGATGAATTTCTTCTGCGCTGGCGTGCCCCGCGCGGTTTTCATAGGGCAGCGAGCCGCTGGCGTCGTGCAGGAATTCCACTTTGAACCCGGCATGCGCCGCCTCGATGATGGTCGATGCATTGCAGTTGTGCGTCATATAGCCGACGACGGCCAGGGTGTCGATTTCGTGCCGTGCGAGCCAGTCGCGCAGATCCGTGCCGGCAAAGGCGCTGGCCAGGGTTTTTTCGATGTGATGATCGAACGGCCGGGAGGCGACGTCGGCGTGCAGGTGCCAGCCGTGCGTGCCCGGTGCAAAAATCGGTGCGTCGGCCGACGCCGTGTGCTGCACCACGACCACCGGCATGCCGGCGGTGTGCGCCGCATCCATGGCGCGGGTGATTTCCCGCAACGACTGATGGACCGGGGGGGTGTCGATCGGCAGGTTGCCGGAGACGTATTCGTTTTGTACATCGATGACGATCAGGGCGCGGCGAGTCATGGTCTTCTCCAGTGGGTGGGGGTGAGGACATGATGACGGCGTGCCGTCTTGACTACGAGTGGCCTGAATGCCATTCTTCGATGATATCAGGCCAAGGAGGAGGTATGGCCATCACGACCGTGGCTGTCGTCGCATTCGATCGGATCAGCCCGTTTCACCTCTCGATTCCCTGCACGGTGTTTGGTGAAAACCGCACCGATCTCGGCTTGCCGGAATTCAGTCTGCGGGTGTGCGCGCTCACGCCGGGTCCGTTTCGCACCAGTGTCGGGTTTGCGATTTCCACACCCTGCACGCTTGCGGATATCGACAGCGCGGATATCGTGGTGGTCCCTTCGTGGCCGGACGATCTGCCGCCGCCGCCCGTTGTCTTGCTTGATGCGTTGCGTGCGGCCCATGCGCGCGGCGCGCGGGTGGTGGGGCTCTGTCTGGGCAGTTTTGTGCTGGCGGAGGCCGGATTGCTCGACGGCCGGCGAGCGACCACGCACTGGCTGGGGGCGAGCGCCTTTGAGCAGCGCTATCCGCGCGTGACGCTGGATGCGGATGTTTTATATGTCGATGATGGCGGGGTGCTGACGTCGGCGGGCTCGGCTGCAGCGCTCGATTGCTGTCTGTATCTGGTGCGTGAACGCTATGGCGCCGAAGTGGCCAACCGGCTCGCGCGCCGACTGGTCGTGCCGCCGCACCGGGCCGGGGGGCAGGCGCAATATATCGAACACCCTGTCCCGGCGTCGGCAAGCGAAGACCGGCTCAGTGAGACGCTGCAGTGGGCGCTGGCCCGTTTGGCGCAGCCGCTGAGTCTGGACCGGATGGCCGCGCAGGCGCTGATGAGCCGGCGCACGTTCACGCGGCGCTTCCGTCAACTGACGGGAACGACCGTCGGAAAGTGGGTGTTGATGCAACGGCTGGCGCAGGCGCAACGCCTGTTGGAGTGTAGTGATCTGTCTGTGGAGCGCATCGCCGCCGACTGCGGTCTGGGCGCGGCGGTGTCGCTGCGCCAGCATTTTGCCGCGGCGTTTGCGACGTCTCCGTCGGCGTACCGGCGAGCGTTCAGGGGTGGGCAGGCCCGGGCGGATGAATCATGACCCGGGAAATTCCGAGACCTTAGCCTGCGCGTCCTCCGGATTTCAGCTTTTGCAGCTCGGCCAATACCTGATCGGCGGATTGCCGTGCCTTGCGAAAAGTCTCGCCGTCAGGCCAGTCGGCAAATTCCAGTGTGGCATCCAGTGACTGCAGCGTACGCAGTGCATGCCGGCAGATATCCACACAGATGTCGAAGTCTCCGGAACTGATGACCTTGCCGTTGCGCAATTTGCGGTAGTGTACCGCTGTCATGGCGCAATATTGCCGCGCGGTTTCCGGCGCATTGTCGCCCGCTTGGCGTTGCCATTGAAATAGTGTGTCAGCGACGGTACGGCACGCGGTTTCCGCCAGAAGCCAGCGTTTTTTCTCGATCTGCTGTGCCTGTTTCAGTGGAGAGACAGACTTGGGGGACGCTTTCTTGCCTGCCATGCGCGTCAGTCTTTCAGTGCGGCTTTTGCGGCGTCTTCCGCGCTCAGCCCGTCAAAGAACTGGTCGGTAAACCACTCTGCCTGCTCTTCGATATGGATCTGCGCTTCTTCGCGGGTGGCCCCTGCGGCTACCAGCAGCTCTTCGACTTCTGCGCACCATTCGAGCAGTGCGATGGTATCCGGATCAAGATCGGGGTTTTTGCTCTTTTTGGCCAATGTGGCCTCCTGTGGAATTGAATGAAGGAAAACTTTCGCCATTCTACGTCATGTAAAACCGCGTGGAATAAAAACCGCGCATGACACGGCGAGTGTCATGCGCGGTTTCGACGTACGTTCGATCCGTGTGAGATCGATGTAAAGCAAAGCTTATGCGTGTTCGCCGTCTTCGCCCGATGTCGGGTTGATGTAGGCAAACGGCAGGCCCAGGAAGATCGCGCCGCCGACAATATTGCCCAGCGTGGCAAAGGCCAGGTTGTACAGTGCATCACCCAGCGAAACCATGCTGTGAGGGCCCATCAGCGAAATCGAGAACGTGCCCATGTTGGCGATCGAGTGCTCGAAGCCGAGGTACAGGAAGATGAATACAACCAGGATCAGAATGGCGATCTTGGCAATTTCGTCCTTGCAGCGCAGCGCCAGGCGAACGGCCAGGCAGACTACCCAGTTGGCCAGAATGCCCTTGAAGAAGATGACCGAAGCGGCCTGATGCACCTTGTGGGCCGCACCGGTGTACAAAGCATGGTCGATCGGAAGGGCATCGATGACGCCGGCGAATTTCAGCAGGCCGGCGATGATCAGCGCGCCGATCAGGTTACCGAAGTAGCAGGCGCACCACAGCATGAGCGTCTGCAACCAGTTGGTTTTGCCTTCGGCGGACGACACTGCGAGGTACATATTGTTACTGGTAAACAATTCGGCATTGGTGAGAACGATGATGCTCAGACCGACACCGAAGAAGGCGGAGGCGATGACCTTGCCAAACGGGGAGGCGTGCAGGTCGTACATCAGGGACCAGAAAACAAAGACCACGATCGTCAGGTACATGCCTGCCAGGATGGAGCGTGCCATATAACGGCGCGGATCGCTGCGCAGCAGGTTTACCTTCATGTAACCGCTGTCGGCGGCTTTTTCTACATACGGAC
>Ga0326727_10005479_pt1 | contig 36249 bp, 31 predicted proteins | sample MB2enrmetagenome_FD_207643 | JGI IMG/M metagenome (GOLD analysis project Ga0326727, IMG submission 207643) | Lab enriched peat soil microbial communities from McLean, Ithaca, NY, United States - MB29MY | ecosystem: Environmental > Terrestrial > Soil > Wetlands > Peat | place: USA: New York...
CCGCTACAACCAGGCCGCCCTGCTCGCCCGCGGCCTGGCCCGCGCCGCCCGGAAGCCCATGCTCCCCGACGCGCTGGTGCGCCGCCGCGCCACCGCCAGCATGGGCACGAAATCCGCCACCGAGCGCGCCGCCGAGATCGCCGGCGCGTTCACCGTCCGCGCCTCCCGCGCCATCCGGCTCAAAGGCGCCCGTGTCCTGCTGATCGACGACGTGATGACCTCGGGCGCGACGGCAAACGCCTGCGCGGTTGCGTTGCTGGCGGCGGGCGCGACCGCGGTGGATGTGCTCGTCGCCGCGCGCGTGCCCGACCCGCGGCTGACCTGACCTTACCCGGTTTGGCCACCCAGGGCGTTCGCATGCCCCTAGGCATACCTGACCCGGAGAAGGAGGCGACACCGGAGATCGCCCGGCGACCTTCGCCTTCCTGGTCCGCGCGCGGACCCCACCAGCCCGCGGAGCAAGGAGTGGCACCGCTCTACTCCCTCCCCCCTTGCGGGGGAGGGCTGGGGAGAGGGGTCGCCGCCGCACCAACCCCACCCATCGGCCCGCTACCCACGCCACCGCCGTCAGCCCACCCACCGCCCGCACCACGTTGCAAGGGGTGTCGTTCGCCGCGCGCGGAATCGCGCCCGGTTGAGCCACCACGCCCAACCCCGCCCGGCATCGCCCCCACTGCCCCAGCCCTCCGCGCACCAAGGCCCCGCCAGCGCCGGCATCCAACGGATTCCGCCGGCCCGCCGCTTCGCCTGCCTCGTCGTCCGGGCGCTACGCGGCGCACCGGGCGTGGCCGCCTGTGGACTACCTGGACAAGCCTGCGCCAGCGCGCAACCGCGCAACTTCGTTGCAACCGGGGTGGTCCAGTTTTCGACGTCGCCAATGGTCCAGATTCGGATGTCGCTTGACACCCGCGACCCGCGTCATCGCCGTCAGCGCCACCCGCCGTCCACCGCACCACGTTCCATGGGGTGTCATTCGCCGCGCGTGGAATCGCGCCCGGTTGAGCCGCCACGCCCAACTCCACCCGGCATCGCCCCCACTGCCCCAGCCCTCCGCGCGCCCACGCCCGCCAGCGTCGGCATCCCGCGGAATCCGCCGACCCGCCGTCCACCGCACCACGTTGCATGGGGTGTCGTTCGCTGCGCTCAGATCCGCAGGTGGTCGAGCTGAGGGCCCCCAAGCTTCCCAGTCATGTCTGGGCGGGTCCCGGCAACCACGCGAGAGCAGCGCCGCTGGCCCCGACAGCACCCAACCCTCGGGGTGTATGGGATCGTTGCGCGAAACCGTGCGAGGCGCCCCCTGCGTTGGACCCACCGCGCCCCGCCCCCCGTCATCGCCGGACAAGTCGCCACACCCCACGCAACGCCCAGCACCGCCAGCCAGTCAGCCCCCGAACCTCGGGGTGTATGGGATCGTTGCGCGAAACCGAGCGCGGCGCCCCCTGCGTTGGACCCACCGCGCCCAGCCCCCCGTCATCGCCGGACAAGTCGTCACACCCCGCGCAACGCCCAGCGCCGGCAGTCAGTCAGCACCCGAAGCTCGGGGTGTATGGGATCGTTGCGCGAAACCGTGCGAGGCGCCCCCTGCGTCGGACCCACCGCGCCCAGCCTCCCGTCCTGGCCGAGCAACTCCCCACACCCCGCGCAACGCCCAGCGCCGGCAGTCAGTCAGCACCCAAACCTCGGGGTGTATGGGATCGTTGCGCGAAACCGAGCGCGGCGCCCTCTGCGTCGGACCCACCGCGCCCAGCCTCCCGCCCTCGCCGGGCAAGTCGTCGCCATCCGCGCAACCACACGCCGCCGGTCAGTCAGCGCCCGAAGAAATCGCCCGGCCCGCTGTCGTGCCCCCGAGGGCGCTTTGCCCCGTCCGGAAAACCACGCGTTCGTCGGATCGAACCGATGGAGGTCAACATGACTGAGATAGCCGATGCACTGTCCCGCACGGCCGAGGCCAGCCCACGCGGCCCTCGCGCCAGGGCAATCGCATTTGGAATTCGTGACATCGGTGGTTTGTGGCCGCGCCACATAGTGAACCGCCAAGACACCAAGGCGCCAAGAAAAATCAGGGCGGAACGTCGCGTGTTCTTGGCGTCTTGGCGCCTTGGCGCCTTGGCGGTTAAATCGAGCGCCAATCACGAACTCGGTAGCGGTCAGGTCGCGATTGGTCGGTGACAACTCGAAAAACGCCGCCAACCAAATCCCAAATGCGATAACCCCTCGCCCTCGCAATCCGCGGCATTCACGCGCCGGCATCACGCGAGCCTGGATTTCCCAAACCCAAGCATCGCATCGGGCCGGCAAATCCAGGAAAGCGGTTTTGCGAGAACAACTTACGCAAACCCGACGGTTCTCCCCGAACCCGACAGGCTATACCCCGAAGCAGTACGAATGTGAAGCGATTGGACGCCACGCCAGCTATGGGCCGGCGAAGCCGGACCCGAGGCACCTCAACGATCTCGACGACCTGCACATTCACGCCGCCGGCCGGGAAGCTGGCCCCGGTCCGCCGCCCGCCACCGAACCCTGCGGCCAAAATCCGCGGGTTTGAGATATCCAGGCTAGACCTGGCTCGCAAATCGGATGCCGGGCGCCAGCAGGTCGCGGTGCCGGGGGTTGCGGAACTGCAACGCGTTGGGCCGCAGCGACGGGTCCACGCCCTTCAGACGCAAGGTAACTGACTTCGCATCCGAAACAGAACCGAGATGCGCATGGCACGCGGCCAACGCCGCATACGGCGTCGCCCAACGGGGAAACTCGAGCACCATCTGGCGCAGTCGCGGGATCGCATCATCAAACCGATGGCAGAACAACTGCGCAATGCCGATCCCCCCATTGTTCCGCCGCCCGAGCCGGTCCTGCGGATCGAGCCGCATCGACGACTCGAATGCATCGACCGCGTCCTCCGGCTGGCCCGCGTACAGCCGCGCCATGCCCTTCATATACCAGCCCCGCGCAAAGCCCGGATTAAGCTTCAGCGCGTGGTCGATCAGCGCGGCAGCCGTTGCGCTGTCCTCGTCGAAATAGGTCAGGGCGAAGGCCGCGGTGGTGGTCGCACCTGGCTCGTTGGATTGCCGCAGCACGCGGTGCGCGAAGCCCAAAGCCTTCTCACGGTTGGCCTGCCGGTCAAGGCCGCCGCAGTTGCTGTCGAGGATCTGCAAACAGTTCGCCGCGTCGGCCAGCGCCGGCGCAAAGTCCGGATCGAGCGCGATCGCCTGTTCAAGCAGACCAAGCGACCGCAGCACGCTCTCGCGCCCATCCGAGAAAATCGGATAGGCACGCAGATGCAGATCATACGGCGTGGCATCGCGGGCCGGCGTCGCGTTGCGCCGCCGTGCCTCGGCACCGCGCAACGGCGAGTCGATGCCGCCCGCGATCAGCAGCGCCACCCGCTCCTGCAGGGCGAAGCCGTCCGACATGTCGCCATCGAAACGGTCGCTCCAGAGCTGCTCACCCGTCACGGCCTCGATCAGGCGGGCCGTCACGCGGACCAGCGCACCGTCGCGCCGCACCGCGCCGTGCACCAGGTAGTGCGCGCCGACGGCCCGTGCGACGCGGCGCTGGTCCGGATCCCGCGGCAACGCGCGATCCCGCGGGATCGGGCCAACTGCCGAGAACCACTGGAAACGGCCCAATGCGAGCACGCATTCCTCGGCCAGGCCGTCCGCGCACGACAGCTGATCGGGACCGCCGCCCACCGCGATGAAATCCGCCACCGCGACAACGGCGCGGTCGACCGCGATGGTGACCGCGGCCCGCGATGACTCGCCGGCCAGCGGGTCGCCGCCCAGGGGGTGACAGCCCGCAAGGTCGTCAGGCGGCAGAGTGCCCACCGGCAACGCGCCACAAGTCGACCACGGCACGGCTTGCGGGCGCCCGCCCACGTCTCCGATCGTTTCGATAAACCGCACCCCCTTGCGCGAAAAGGTCCGGATCAGTCCCTGCGCCTTGCCATCGTCGCCGATCGCCCGGCGCACCGCGTTCAGCCGGGTGGTCAGCGACGCATCCGAAACGATCCGGCCATGCCACAATTCCCGCAGCAGCTCATCCTTGCCGACGACCCGGTCGCGGTGGCGCACCAGATAGGCCAGCAGATCGAACGCCAGCGGTTCAAGCCTGACCGGCACGCCCGACCGGCAAAGCTCGCGCCGCGCAAGGTCCAGCGTGCATGCGCCGAACACCAATATTCCGTTCGGTTCCGGACCGATCACGCCGCGGCGGCCCTGCTGCAAAACTCCCGCCGATCGTAAGGAAAAAATAAGGCTTTCGTAAAGCGTTTTGCCGGCGCCGCTGCCAGCATGGCCGGATGCCTCGGGTAACCGCCAATCGCGTCCGTCACGCCCGCACCAGCCAGCGGAACCCGAGCCAATGTGCCATCCGCCAACGCACCATCCGCCAACGCACCATCCGCCAACGTCCCGCCAGCCAACGTCCCGCCAGCCAGCGTACCGCCAGCCAGCGTACCGCCAGCCAGCGTACCGCCAGCCAGCATACCGCCAGCCAGCGTACCGCCAGCCAGCGTACCGCCAGCCAACGTACCGCCAGCCAGCGTACCGCCAGCCAGCCCACCGTCGTCGATCCAGATGTTACGATCGAAGAATATGTGATGCGCGCGCCTCATCCGTGGTGGCCCGACCGCCCCCACCGCCGCACACCAGGTTCGCCGCTGCCCACCAATCCGATGCACTAAGTCAGGGCTCCCATGACCACCTACACCTGGACAACCGCCGCCTCCGCCGACTGGACCACCGCCAGCAATTGGACCCCATCCGGGCCGCCGGGATTAAGCGATAACGCGCTGATCACCGCATCGGGGGCCGCCTACACCATCACGATCGGCGGCGCCGAGACCGAGGCAATCACCAGCGCCGTCGTGAACGCGGCCAGCGCCACGGTCGACATCCTGGGCACCCTCAACGCCTCCGGCTCGCTTTCGGTCACCAACGGCACGGTCTCGGTGCTGAATGCCGGCACCGCGGCGGTGGGCAGCGGCGGTGTGGGCATCGGCGCCTCGTCGGGCAGTTCCGGCACGGTCATCGTCAGCGGCGCCGGCTCGACCCTGAGCAGCACCGGCGGGATGAACGACGGCAAGAGCAGCCAGGGCCAGCTCGACATCCTGAACGGCGGCACCGTCGTCCTGGATGGTTCCAATGGGGTCACCGCCGGCGCATCCACCGGCAGCAGCGGCACCATCCTGGTGTCCGGCACCGACAGCGGAACTGGCGTCGTTGCCTTGCTGGAGGTCGCCACCGTCTCCAAGGGAATCAGCGTCGGCAGCCAGGGCCAGGGCACCATCACGGTCAGTGCCGGCGGCACCATCGAGATGTTCGGCACCGGCGCCATCAATATCGGACAGTCGCTGGGCGGGGCTGGCCTGCTCACGGTGACCGGCGCGTCATCCCTGCTGAACGTGGGTACCGCCAGCAAGGGCATCACCGTTGGCGGGGTCGGCGCCGGCACCCTGGACGTGTTGAGCGGCGGTATGGTCACAATCGCCGCCAATGGACTGGCGCTCGGCGCCGCATCGACGGCCAGCGGGACGCTGCTCGTCGCCGGCACCGGCTCGACGATCGACGCACTCGGTGCCAGCGGGGTGATCACCGTCGGCGCCACCGGCAGCGGCGTGCTGACGATCAACAGCGGTGGCAACATCACCGCCGGCGGCAGCCTGGTGGTCGCCGGCGGCACCGGCGCGAACAGCAGCGGCACCATCACCGTCGATGCCGGCACGCTGACTGCCGCCGCCCTGTCCATCGGCGCCATCGGCGCGGGCACGCTCACGGTGCAGGATGGCGGTGTGGTGACCAACACCACCAGCGCCGCCAACCTCGCCCTCGGCGGTTTCATTGCCGGGTCCAGCGGCACGCTCATCATCAACGGCGGCACGGTCAACGCTGGCGGCGCCGGTTTGTTCGCCGGCGGCACCAATGTCTCTGCCGCCCTGCTGGTCGAGGGCGGCGGGTCTCTGACCACCGGCAGCCCGCTCAACTTCAACGACATCAGCGCCGAGGGCAGCGCGACCGCCGCCGCGACCGTCAGCGGCGGCACCTGGACCTCCAACGGCTCGCTGATCGTTGGCGATACGGGCGGCGGGACGTTGACCGTCAGCGCCGGCGGCCTCGTCAATGTCGGCACCCAACTGATCGAGATCGGCAACCAGACCGGCGGCAACGGCATCGTCGCCGTGACCGCAGCCACACTCGAAGCCGGCAGCCTGAACATTGCCCAGTTCGCCAGCAACGCCGCCGGCACGCTGACGGTGAACACCGGCGGCGTGGTCGATGCCAGCGGCTTTGCCATCGGCAGCGGCGGCACCGTCGTGCTGGCCGGCGGCACGCTGAGCGCGACCGGCGAAGCAACCGTCGACGGGCTGCTGGAGGGATTCGGCACCCTGGCCCTGACACCGGACCTGCAGGTCGGCGGCGCCGAGATTCTGTCCTCAGGCGGAACGTTGGCGCTGACCGGCACGATCAACGGCAGCGGCACGCTCGATCTCGGCGCCGGCAGCACGCTGCTGCTCGATGCCCCGCAGGGCAGCACGCCGACGGTGACATTCGGCAACGGCGGCACCGAGACGCTGATCCTCGCCACGCCCAGTATCAGTGTCGGCGGCGGCGGCAACAGCTTCACCGCGGTGACCGGAATCGCCGTGGGCGACCGTATCGAGTTCGGCGACAACACGCTGGTCAACTCGGTTTCCGTCACCAACAATGGCACGGTGAACATCGCGACGGTCGCGGTGGACCAGAACGGCACCACCGGTGTCATCAGCCTCAACAACGTGCAGTTCACCGGCACCGCCGGCATGTTCGTCATTGGCACCGACGGCACCACCGGCGATGCCTACATCCAGGCGTCCGCGCCTTGTTTCGCCGCCGGAACGCGCATCGCCACCGTCCGCGGCGAGATCGCGGTCGAGGATCTGCGGGTGGGCGACACCGTGCTGGCCGTGCTCGGCGGCGACGCGGAGCCGATCGTCTGGATCGGCCACCGCCATGTCGATTGCGCCCGCCATCCGCGGCCGCAGCAGGTCTGGCCGGTGCGGATCAGTGCCGGCGCATTCGGCGTCGGCCTGCCCTACACCGACCTGCTGCTGTCACCGGATCACGCGGTCCACATCAACAACGTGCTGATCCCGGTGAAGCACCTGATCAACGGCAGCACCATCGCACAGATCAAGGTGGACCGGGTCACCTACTACCACATCGAACTGCAGCAGCATGACGTGGTGCTGGCGCATGGGCTGTCGGTGGAAAGCTTCCTCGACATGAAGGACCGCTCCGATTTCGCCAACGCCGGTGGACTGATGAAGCTGTATCCCGACTTTTCGTCCCGGATGTGGGAGGCGTATGGCTGCGCCCCGTTGATCGTGACGGGTCCGCAACTGGCATCCGCGCGCGCGGTGGTCAACGCGTATGCCACGCAGCGGGCCGACGTCGCGTAGCCGTACCGACGCCAGCGCCGGCAGTGCCTGGCACCGCCCGACCCGCATTCGCGGCCTGCCAGCCATGCCAGCCCTTTGCAGCCCTTGCCGCGCGCCCGCGAACCTCCCACGCTACGCCCGACAAGGAGCCTGCAATGCCGGAGATCGAGATCTACACCCAGCCGTGGTGCCCCTACTGCGCACGGGCGGTGAATTTGTTAACCAAAAAGGGCGTCCCCTTCCGCGAGATCGACGCCCCGCACGGCACCCCGGAACGCGCCGAAGCGATCCGCCGCGCCGGCGGCCGCACCTCGGTGCCGCAGATCTTCATCGGCGGCCGGCATATCGGCGGCTCCGACGAGCTTGCCGCGCTCGACGCCAAAGGCCAGCTCGACCCGCTGCTGAAGGCCGGCTGAGCACACCCCGGCCCACGGCCGCGCCACCTGGGCCTGGCACTCCCTTGCGCGGACTGCCAAGCTGGGCCATCTGCTACACACCACGTCCCGCCGCTTCGACCAAACCCGAGAATGAACCCCCACGGATGATCCACTACAGCGTTCGCTGCGGCAAAGACCACGAGTTCGACGGCTGGTACAAGGACAGCACGGCGTTCGACCGCCTGTCGAAACGCGGCCTGATCGAGTGCCCGACCTGCGGCGACACGCAGATCGCCCGCTCCCTGATGGCACCCGCCGTCGCCACGCGCGCGTCCCTCCCCATCCCGCTGCCTGCCCCCGAACCCCCCACCGCCCAGGCGCCCCCCAACCAGCCGCCCCCCAACCAGGCGCCCTCCAACCAGGCGCCGGCCGTGCAGCCGTCCGGGCCCCCCATGGCCATGACCGGCGGCCCCCTCCCCGACCAGATGCGGGCCATGCTGCAACGCATGCGGGCGGAGGTCGAAAAGAACTGCGACTATGTCGGACCAGCCTTCGCCGACGAGGCGCGCAAGATCCATCGCGGCGAGAGCGAGCAGCGCAGCATCTACGGCGAAACCACCCCCGACCAGGCCGAGGCGCTCAGCGACGAAGGCATCGAGTTCGCCCGCATCCCCTGGGTGCCGCGAGCGGATGGGTGACGGCAACGTCTGAGGCCGCGGCCGGTCCCACGCCCGCGCCGGCTGTCGCCGCGCTCGACGTCCACCACCTGCGCACCGAATTCCGCATCGAGGGCGCCTGGCACGCCGCGGTCGACGACATCTCCTTCGCCATCGCCCGGCGCGAGACCCTGGCGCTGGTCGGCGAATCGGGTTGCGGCAAGTCGATCACCGCGCTGTCGATCATGGGCCTGGTGCCAAGGCCGCAGGGCCGCATCGCCGCCGGCCGCATCCTGCTGGACGGCACCGATCTGGTGCCACTGGCCGAGCCCGCCTTGGAGAAGCTGCGTGGCGCCCGTGTCGCGATGATCTTCCAGGAGCCGATGACCAGCCTGAACCCGGTGATGACCGTCGGCGCCCAGGTCGCCGAGGCGCTGGTCGTGCACCAGGGCCTGTCCCGCCGCGCCGCCGACGCCAAGGCCCTCGCCGTGCTCGAGGAGGTGAAGATCCCCTCGGCGGCGCGGCGATTTCACGAATACCCGCACCAGTTCTCCGGCGGGATGCGCCAGCGGGTCATGATCGCGATGGCCCTGGCATGCGAGCCCGCGGTGCTGCTGGCCGACGAGCCGACCACGGCACTGGACGTGACAATCCAGGCCCAGGTGCTCGGCCTGCTCGCCGATCTGCGCGAGCGGCACGGCATGGCGATGCTGTTCATCACCCACAATCTCGGCGTGGTGGCGCAGATCGCCGACCGGGTCGCGGTGATGTATGCCGGGCAGATCGTCGAGCAGGCCCCGGTGCATGCGATCTTCGCCAACCCCGCGCACCCGTACACCCGAGCGTTATTCGCCGCGATCCCGCGGCTGGATATGCCGGAGCAGGACCTTGCCGCGATCCCCGGCCGCGTGCCGCCGCTGAATGCGATGCCGACCGGCTGTCGGTTTGCGCCTCGCTGCCCGCTCGCTCAATCCGGCTGCGAAACGCCGCAAAGCCTGGTTGAGCTATCCCCGGTCCACCGCGTCCGCTGCCACGTCGCCAGCGGAGCCCGCGCCGCCGCCTGATAACGCAGGCGGCCACGCCACACCCCGATCGCGACCGCGACGCCGTGATGTTGCCACCAACGTCTTCGTCAGAGCGGTCGAAGACAAAGTCCCGACGCCATTCATGTCATACCCGACAGCGATAGTTCCATCCGCAACAACTGCAACGCTGACCCATCAGGCGGCCGCACGATCCTCCGGCTCAACCGACAAGCGCAGCCCCAGCGTCTTGAGAACCGCAACCAGGGTCTTGAGTGTCGGATTGCCCTTCGGCGAAAGCGCTCTATAGAGCGATTCACGGCTGATGCCCGCCTCGGCTGCAACCATGGCAAGACCGCCATACGCCTCCGCAACGGTGCGAAGTGCCAGCAGGCCAGCCGCACGATCGTCAGGGTTGTCGAGCGACGCCATGGCGACCTTCAGGTACTCCACGGCGAGTTCACGATCCGCGCTCAATTCGGCAACTTCGCGGGCGTGATGCGAAACCACACCTTTCAGCTTTGTCACGATTGTCTCCGCTTCCATTCCAACCACAATTCCTTGGCGCGCCTGATATCCCTTGCCTGCGTGCTCTTGTCGCCACCACACAGCAAAACCACGACAGATTTTCCATGGCGTCCGCAATAGACGCGATACCCGGCACCCACGTGGATGCGCAGCTCGATGACGCCCTCGCCGACCGCCGCAGCGTCACCCAAATTGCCCGCCTCGACCTGGCGTAGCCGGAGGCGGATGCGCGCGGCGGCGATCTTGTCGCGGACGGCGATGAGCCATTCCGTGAAGGGTTCGCGCCCGTCCGTCTGCTGATAGCGGAACAAGTCTGCCACCAACGCAGTGTAGCTTATAAGCTACGCGCGGTCCAGACGTCAGTGGTGCACGTCCGGTGGGTGGCTTCGGATGTACGGCAGGGACCGCCCCTTTCCCCGGTCGCGACATCCTGGCCCATGGCCTCCCCTCGCCCGGTCTGCTAACCCTCCCGGCAAAACCGGGGAGACCACGCCATGCTGCACCGCGCCGCCCTACTCGCCGCCTCCGTCGCGCTCGCCGCCGCCGTCGCGCTCGCCACGCCCGCGCTGGCACAGCCGAAAACCACCCTCACCGTCGGCATCGCCGCGCAGGACATCGGCTCGCTCGACCCACACTTCGCCGTCTCCACCATCGACCGCATCCCGGTCGCCTGGATGTTCAACGGCCTGGTGCGCTTCCCGCCCGGCAGCAACGACCCCGCCAAACTCGAACCCGACCTGGCGCAAAGCTGGGACAGCTCGCCCGACGGCCTGACCTGGACGTTCCACCTGCGGCACGGCGTGCAGTTCCAGGGCGGCTTCGGCGAGATGACCGCCGAGGACGTCGCCTTCAGCCTGAAGAAGGCCGGCGACGCCAAGACCTCCGCCTTCTCGTCGGAGCTGCGGCCGATCAAGTCGATCGACGTGGTGGATCCCTACACGATCCGCCTGGTCCTCAGCGAGAACGTCCCCGACCTGCTCGGCATCGTCACCGACTACTCGCAAGGCTACATCGTCTCGAAGAAAGCGGTCGAGCAACGCGGCGACGCGTTCAAGCGCAATCCAATCGGTACCGGACCGTTCGGCTTCGCCTCCGACACGCCCGGCCAATCGCTCGAACTCGTTGCCAACGACGCCTATTTCCGCGGCGCGCCGAAAATCAAGAAGATCAGCTACCGCTTCATCCCATCCGACGCCTCGCGCGACCTGGCATTCCAGAACGGCGAGATCGACCTGGAATACGGCCGCGCGGACCAGACCTGGGTCAACCGCACCCGCGCCGAACCGCACACCACCGTCGACATCTTCGAACCCGCCGAGGAGGCCGAGCTCAACCTCAACATCACCGTCAAGCCGCTCGACGACATCCGCGTGCGCCAGGCCATCGCCTACGCCATCAACCGCCCCGAGCTGGTGCGCTGGCGCGGCAAGGACGTCAGCCGTGAGGCGCAGAGCGTGGTGCCGCGCGGCTACCTGGGCTTCACCGCCGACAACGGCCTGCTGCCCAATAACGTTGCAAAAGCCAAGGAGTTGCTGAAACAGGCCGGCTACCCCGACGGCATCACCATCAAGATGATCCAGTCGCAACTGCCCGAGATGTTCACCGCCGCGCAGGTGATCCAGGCACAACTCAAGAAGGCCGGCATCAACCTGGATATGCAGGTGGTCGAACACGCAACGTTCCACCAGATGATCCGCCAGGACCTTAGCCCGATTGTCTACTACTCGGCCGCCCGCTTTCCCATCGCCGACGTCTACCTGACGCAGTTCTTCAGCTCCCGCAGCATCGTCAAGACGCCGACCGCGGTGACCAACTTCAGCCATTGCAACGTGGCCGACAAGGAGATCGACGCCGCGCGCGTCGAGACCAACCACGCCAAGCAGCTCGCGCTCTGGGCCGAGGCGCAGAAGAAGATCATCGGCGCGGTCTGCGCGGTGCCGATGTTCGAGACCCTGCTGGTGTTCGCCCACCACGACAACCTCGACTATGGCTACAAGCTCGCCGGCTCGATCTCGCTAGGCCCGCTGATCACCGAGGCGACCCACTTCAAGTGACAGACGGCGACCTTTTGCCTCTCCCTCTGGGAAAGGCCGCCGCGGCGCGGCGGGTGAGGGTCTTGCAGCACACGCCGGCCGCTACCGGAACGCCGCTGCCCGCTGCGACGCCAACGGAATGATCTACTACATCCTGCGCCGCCTGCTCGCGGCAATCCCAACCCTCCTCGCCGTCCTGACCCTCGTCTTCGTCCTCGTCCGCATCGTGCCCGGCGACCCGGCCATCGCCATCCTCGGCGACCAGGCCACCCCCGCTGCCGTCGCCGCGCTCGACCACAAGCTCGGCCTCGACAAACCGATGTGGCAACAATATGTCGACTTCCTCGGCAACTCGCTGTCGGGCGATTTCGGCCAGTCCATGATCACCGGCCGCCCCATCATCAGCGAGGTCGGCGCGGTCATCGCCTATACCGCCAACCTGACCCTCGCCGCGCTGCTGATCGGCTGCATCATCGGCATCCCGCTCGGCGTCTGGGCCGCGCTGAACCGCAACCGCACCATCGACTATGCCGCGCGGCTGGTATCATTGATCGGATTGTCATTCCCGGTCTTCGTGTCCGGTATCTACATGCTGCTGCTGTTCGCCCTGCACTGGCATTTGTTCCCGGTGATCGGCAGCGCGCCGGCTGCAACCGTGCTCGACCAGCTCAACCGCCTGGTGCTGCCGGCCGCCACGCTCGGCATCGTCATGTCGGCCTACATCACGCGCGTCACCCGCAGCGCGATGCTGGCGGTGTTAGGCGAGGACTATATCCGCACCGCGCGCGCCAAGGGCGTGCCCTGGCGCCGCGTCGTCTGGCACCACGCGCTGCGCAACGCGGCGATGCCGGTGGTCACCGTCGTCGGCCTTTATATCGGCATCCTGATCGGCAATTCGGTGCTGACCGAGATCGTGTTCAACCGCCCCGGCCTCGGCAGCATCATCGTCGCCGCACTTAACAACCGCGACTACACGATGTTGCAAGGCCTGATGGTGATCTACTGCTTCCTCATCGTCGTGGTGAACCTGCTCACCGACCTGACCTACGGCCTGATCGATCCGCGTGTGCAACACGGATGAAACGCGCACGCCGCTTCATCCGGACCCACCCGGCCACGTCGCTCGGCATTCTGCTTTGCGCCCTCGTGGTCGCCGGCGCTGTCCTTGCGCCGTGGATCGCGCCGTACGATCCGAACGACCAGAACATCGTCGATCGCTTCCAGCCGCCCAGCGGCGATTATTGGCTCGGCACCGATTCGTACGGCCGCGACGTGCTGTCGCGCATCCTCTGGGGCGCGCAGATCTCGCTGCTGGTCGCCGTCACCTCGATCGCCGCGGCCATCGTCATCGGCGGAACGATCGGCATGGTCAGCGGCTATGTCGGCGGCCGCGTCGACCTGCTCATCATGCAGGTGATGGACGTGTTGCTGTCGTTCCCCAGCCTGATCCTCGGCCTGATCGTCGTCGCACTGCTCGGCCCCGACCTGGTCAACATGGTGTTCGCCATCGCACTGACCGCAATCGCCCCCTTCGCCCGCATCGCGCGCGCACCCGTGTTAAGCTTGAAGGAGCAAACGTTCGTCGAGGCCGGCCGCGCGCTCGGCTTTTCCCACACGCGCATTCTGTTCGTCCACGTATTGCCGAACATCATGAGCGAGGTGCTGGTGATGGGCAGCCTGTGGATGGCCACCGCGGTGCGCACCGAGGCATCGCTGTCATTCATCGGCCTTGGCGTAAAGCCGCCGACCGCAACCTGGGGCAGCATGATGCGCGAAGGGTTCGAGAACATCCTCGATGCCCCATGGCTCGCCTTCTGGCCCGGCATCGCGATCTTGATCCTGGTGCTCGGCCTCAACATGGTCGGCGACGGCCTGCGCGACGCCACCGACCCAAGACTGCGCGGCGAGACATGAAACCGCTCGCGCATCGAACGACCCCTCCACCTCTCCCGCACGCGGGAGAGGTCGCCGCGCAGCGGCGAGTGAGGGTGCCACCCCACCGCGGTCCTACAATACCATGACCCCAGTCCTGAAAATTACAGGCCTGGTCAAGCACTTCACCATGCGCAAGGGCTTCCCGCGCCCGGTCACCACCACCGTCCGCGCCGTCGACGGCATCGACTTCCACGTCCAGCCAGGCGAGGCCTTCGGCCTGGTCGGCGAATCCGGCTGCGGCAAATCGACCGCCGCACGCGCAGCACTTCGCCTGATCGAGCCCGACGCCGGCAGTATTCATTTCGGTACCACCGACGTCCGCGCCGCGCGTGGCAGCGCCCTCACCGCGCTTCGCCGCCGCATGCAGATCATCTTCCAGGACCCGTATTCATCACTCAACCCGCGCCGGCGCATCGGGCAAACCCTCACCGAACCACTCGCCGTCCACGGCATCGCCAGCGGCCGCACCGCCCGCGACCAATCCGCCGCCCTGCTCGCCGAGGTCGGTCTCCCCGCCACCGCATTGGACCGCTATCCGCACGAATTTTCCGGCGGCCAACGCCAGCGCATCGGCATCGCCCGGGCGCTCACCCTGCAACCCGAGCTGATCGTCGCCGACGAACCCGTCTCTGCCCTCGACGTTTCGGTCCAGGCACAGGTTCTTCTGCTGTTGAAAGACCTGCAGGCCCGCCGCGGCCTCGCCTTCGTGTTCGTCAGTCACGACCTTGGCGTTATCCGCTGGTTCTGCGCCCGCGTCGCCGTGATGTATCTCGGCCGCATCGTCGAGCAAGGCCCCGTCGGCAGCGTCTTCGCCACGCCACGCCACCCCTACACGCAAATGCTGCGCGACGCCTCGCCAATCCCCGATCCGGCGCGACGCGGCGAACTGCCGCGCGTCGTCGGCGAGATCCCCTCGGCCGCATCGCCCCCGCCGGGCTGCCATTTCCATCCCCGCTGCGCCCGCGCCACCGAATTGTGCCGCACCACCTATCCAGCCTGGCGCGATCCGGACAATCATGGTTTCGCCTGCCACCATCCGCTGGAGTGAACATGAGGCACATTGCAGGATGAGCTGTCATTGCGAGGAGCGCAGCGACGAAGCAATCTCCCGCCGCGGGCGCACCGAATTGCCTCGCCGCGCGACGCGCAATGTCAGGTCACACCACATCCGGGCACAATGAGGATACCAATGACGCCCACGATCAACGCCGACCGCCTGTGGCAGTCGATCATGCGGATCGCCGAGATCGGTCCGACGCAAGAGGGCGGCTCCAACCGCATGGCCCTGACACCGGAGGACACCGCGGCGCGCAAGCTGTTCCTCGACTGGTGCCACGCAGCCAACCTGACATTCGCGCAGGATGCCATCGGCAACATGTTCCTCCGTCGTGCCGGCACCGATCCGACCGCACACGCCGTCGCGTTCGGCAGCCATCTTGACACCGTACCGACCGGCGGTCGTTTCGATGGCGTGTTCGGCGTGCTGGCCGGCCTCGAGGTGATGCGCACCCTGAACGAGGCCGGTATCCGCACCCGCGCGCCCCTGGAACTGGTGAACTGGACCAATGAGGAAGGCAGCCGGTTCCGCCCGGCGATGATGGGCAGCCGCGTGCACGCCGGCGACCTTGCACTGGAAACAGCCCTCGACACCACCGACGACCACGGCGTCAGCGTCGAGCAGGCGTTGCGCGACAGCGGCCAGGCCGGCGCGCTGACCCCCTCGCCACGCGGCTGGGCCTGCTGGCTGGAGGCGCATATCGAGCAAGGCCCGATGATGGAAGCGACAAGCACCGATATCGGCATCGTCACCGGAACGATGCACGCGCGTTACTTTCAACTGACCGTGACCGGCGAGCCAAGCCATGTCGGCCCCACCGCGATGGATCGCCGCCGCGACAGCCTCGCCGCCGCCGCCGAGGCGATCCTGGCGATCGAGCGCATCGCCCTCGCCGCCGAGCCGCAGGGCCGCGCGTCGGCCACCTGGATCGAGAATTTTCCCAATGCCCGCGGCAACGTCGCCAACGTCACCAGACTGCATTGCGACGTCCGCCACGAGGTCGCCGCCCGCGCGATCGAGATGGACACCGCGCTGCGCGCCGCGCTCGATGAAATCGCCAGTCGCCGTCAGGTAAAAATCGAGGTCGATCCCTACGCCGCCTTCGGCCCGATCCTGTTCGACCAGACGCTATGCAACGTGCTCCGCCGCAAGGCCGAGGACCGTCAGTTATCGGTGCGCGACATGACCGCGGCCGCCGGACACGATTCGGTCCTCGTAGCGCCGCTATGCCCCAGCGCGATGCTGTTCGTCCCCAGCGTCGACGGCATCACCCACAACCCGCGCGAATATTCCACCCCCGAATACATCGCCCGAGGCGCCCAGGTCCTGCTCGACGCAATCGTCGAGCTGGCCGGTTGAATGGCCTCCCCCTCCCCTTGAGGGAGGGGGTTGGGGGGAGGGGTCGAAGCGCACGAAACGGCGGAGCGATACCGGCACCATTCCCTCCGCACGACCCCGCCAAACACCCCCAAACAACCAACCCCAACCGTCCACGGAACGACCACCCTCAAGCCGCCAGCGCACTCCGCCCAACCAACGCGCCGCCGCGCAGCGCACCAGCCCGCGTGTCACCCCACTGCACCGCATTGCCCGCCGGCAACATGCGAGTAAACGGCGCGGCCAACCAAATCCGCAACAACACCCGCTGCCGCCCCGACGCCGCATCGTCAGTGAACTGCGTGCGCCCATGATAGGTCACGTGCTGGTTCAGGAACTGCATGTCCCCCACCTCGAACGGCGCCCGCAGACACACTTCCTCACCAATAGCGTGGATCATGTCCATCGCCTCGATCTGCGCCGCTGTCAGCCGAGGCACCTCGGGAACCTCCTGCGCCTGGCTGATATAAGTGCGCGAATACTGGCTGGTGAAACTGCCGTCCGAGGCACGCGCGAAGACCGGCATCGGGAACACCCGATCCTCCCGCGCCCCCTCCTCATCGGTGGGCCGCATTCGCCAGTAAGGTTCGTACAGCACGCGCAACAGATCCGGCCGCCGGCGCAGGATCTCGTTGTGCAACGTTACGCTGGAAACCACTTTCGACACCCCGCCCTCGATCGCGTTCGTCGCACAGAGCAGGCACAATAGGTCGGTCTTGTCGGTATGAAATCGCAATGGTCCAGTGGACCGCGCGATGGTGCGCGCCGACTTCAACGGGCCGGGTCCGTCATAGGTCAACGCCGCGCCGGTGCCGGTCTCGTCCTTGACCTCGCCCAGCACCTCGCCCGCCGCGGTCTGGTAAACCGGCGTGCCGAGATTGACGCAGAAGCCCCAGAACAGCCGCTTCAGATCGTCTCGCGCCATGCGGTCCGCTGGCACACCGATCAGCCGCACCACGCCCGGTCCGCGTTCGAGTTGCTCGGCCATCCAGGCAAACAACGGCGCCAGCTCGGGCACCGAAAAAGCCGCCCTGCCGAACCCCGGGCACTTCGCGTCCCGCGCCGACGCCGTGGCACGCTGCAGCGCGGCCAGCTCGGCCGCGGTCAGCGCGCGGCGCCAGGCAGGTGATCGCAGCAGCGCCTCACCACGCCACGCGGCCGGGCTGTCGATTGGTTCCAGTATCGCATTCATCGTCGTCGCTCCTGCCGAAATTGTGCCCCATGGTGTCAACCATGCATCCGATGGAGGAAACGAACCACCCGGTCAGGCGCGCTGCCATCAAAAAACGCCGCCACAGGCGCACGATGCGCCACGAGGCCGGCCTCCATGAACACCACCTCATTCGCCGCGCGGCGCGCGAACCCGAGCTCATGCGTAACGACAATGCTCGTCATGCCTTCCTCGGCGAGTTCCTGCATCACGCTCAGCACCTCGCCAACCGTTTCGGGATCGAGCGCACTTGTCGGCTCGTCATACAGCATCAGCGCCGGCTCCATCGCCAACGCCCGCGCAATGGCGACACGCTGCTGTTGGCCGCCCGATAGTTCGTCCGGAAACGCGGCGGCCTTGTCCGGTAAATGCACCTTGCGCAGCAGATGATGCGCCAGCTCCCGCGCCTGCTTCGCCGGCATGTGCTTCACCCGGACCGGGCCGAACGCGATGTTGTCCAGCGCCGAAAGATGCTGGAACAGCTCGAAATTCTGGAACACCATGCCCATCCGGCGGCGCAACGATGCAGCCTGCTTGCGTGGGGTGCCGGCGATCTCCTTGCCCTCGAACATGATGCTGCCCGACGCGATCGGCTCCAGCAAATTCAGACAGCGCAGCAGCGTGGACTTGCCGGAGCCCGACGGGCCGAGCAGCACCAGGCACTCACCCGGTGTCACCGACAGGTCGACGCCCCGCAGCACCTCCAGTGCGCCGAAGCTTTTCCAGATCGCCACCGCATCGAGCAGCGGCGTCACCGGCGGCGCAGTCATCGAATCACGGTCTGCAAATTCTCCGCCACCACCGCGCGGCGCGCGCCAGGCCGGCGGCGAAAGCTGCGCTCGATCACCGACTGGATCGCCATGAACACCGTGGTCAGCGCAAGGTAATAGACCCCGGCGGCGGTCAGCGTCTCGATGTAACGAAAATTGCCCGACGCGGTTTCGTCCGCCGTCAACAGCAGTTCCTTGACGCCAATCACCGAGACCAGGGCTGAGAGTTTCAGCATGCCGACAAACTGGTTGCCGATCGGCGGAATAACGATGCGCAGCGCCTGCGGCAGCACCACCCAGCGCATCACCCGCCACTCCTCCAGTCCAAGCGCGCGCGCCGCCAGCCGCTGGCCCGGCCCGACCGCGCGAATGCCGGAGCGCATGATCTCCGCCATGTAGGCGCCCTCGTTCAGCCCCAGCGCCAGCACCGCGCAGGCAAAGCCCGGCAGCAACACGCCAAATGCCGGCAGCACGTTGAACGCGAACACCAGTTGCAGCAGCACCGGCGTGCCACGGAACAGCCAGATATAGGCCCAAACCGCGCTGCGAACCGCGCGCCAAGGTGCCTCCTGCCCGATCGCGATCAACAATCCCACCCCAAGGCCCAGCGCCAATGAGGCGACACTGAGCCACAACGTCATCGCCGCACCCTGGAAGAAATCCGCGCTGACCAGGTACTGCGCCAGCAGGGACGGCTGGAACAGCGAGGCGTGCACGCTTAGAACGCCGAACTACCGGCCGGCAGGCTCCATTTCTTCAACAGCGCGGCGTAGGTGCCGTCCTTGACGATCGCCTGCACCGCCTTCTCGACCGCCGCCTTCAACGCCGGATTGTCTTTGCGAACCGCGATGCCAACCTTGGTGTCGGTGTCGAACGGTGCGCCCCCGGTATCATAGGTATCCGGTGTTTCGTGATTGAGCGCCGCAACTGTCGCGGTCGAAACGATGATCGCGTCGGCTCGCCCTTGCGTCAGGGCCAGCGCGCAGGCAGTGGTGCCGGCGAGCGACAGCAGAGCGACCTCGGGCTTGCCCGCGGCCTTGCAGTCGGCACTGGCGGCCTTGGCGGAATTCTCGAACACCGTCGCCACCGGTGCCGCAACACTCAGCCCGCACAACGATGCCTTGCCGTCGATCTTCTTCGGGTTCCCCTTGCGCACCACGATCTGGTTGCCGACCAGCAGATACGGCACCATGTCCGCAACCTCCAGTCGTTGCGGATTGATGTACATCCCGCTGACGATGATATCGATGCGTTTGCCGAGCAGTGCCGGGATCAGCCCCTTGAACTCGATCGGCATGATGGTCGACGCCAGGCCCATCTGCTTCGCCATTGCGTCGACGAAATCCACGTCGAAGCCGACCGGTTTGGCGTTTTCCTGGAATTCGAACGGCGGGAAGGTGACCGACACCCCCCAGGTCAGTTTGCCCGCTTCCGCCAGTTCCTGTGCCTGCGCCACGCCCAACCCGGGTAGCAGAACGCACGCGAGAGCCAAAGCCAAACGCAACATAGCGGGTCCCCTCTGGTATACCGGTTTGGATCGTGCAAACCGTGTGCCATAACATGCGGCACCTGAACAGGACCGGATCGATGGGGCAACACCCGTTCTTCACTGCTGACGAATTTGCCGCCCGCGTGGCCCGTGTGCGCGAACGCATGCGCGCGGCCGAGGTGGCAGTCGCGCTGTTCGATGAGATCGAGGCGATGACCTGGCTTACCGGCTACGGCAACTCGGAAAACCGCTGGCGCTGCGTGGGGATTCCGCTGGAGGGCCCACCGTTCTTCCTGATCCGAGCCCTGGATGCGACGCCGTGCAGGCAACGCAGTTGGATCGATGACGTACCGACATTTCGCGATTGGGAGGACCCGATGCCGGTGCTGCGCGATGCGCTGGCGCGGCGGGGACTGGATCGGACCCGGATCGGTTTGGATTACAACTCCTACTGCATGCCGCTGGCACGTTTCACCCGCATGCAGGGTGCGCTGCCGGGGGCAAGCTTCGTCGATCTGGGCGACGTCATCTGGCAGTTGCGCCTGATCAAATCGCCGGCGGAGATCGCACTGCTGCGCCGCGCAGCCACGATCGCCGATGCGGCGTTGCGTCGCGCCGCCGCGGTCTGCCGCATCGGCACCAACCAGCGCGAGGCCGCGCGCATCGCCGTGGATGCGTTCGTCGAACTTGGTGCCGATCCCGGTCCGCCAGGCCCGATCACCGCCGGGCGCGGCTGGGATTTCCTGCATGGCCACCTGGAAAACGCTGCCCTGACGGACGGTGATATCGTGCATATAGAACTGACGCCGCGCATCGCCGGCTACAGCGCGCGCACGATGCGCTGCGTCGCCGTCGGCACGCCGGCACCGGGCTTGATCGAGGCCGGCAAACGCCTCGCCGAGATCCAGGATCGGCAGATCGCCGCACTGCGCCCGGGCGCCATGGCGCGCGATGTGGATGCGATCCTGCGTGAGGGCGTGCTGCGCGCCGGGCTGCGCGATAGTTACGACAACATCACCGGCTATACACTCGGGCTCTATGCGGCCGCAGGCCCGCGCACCAGTGATTTCACGCGCATCTTTCACCCCGAGGCCGATTGGGCAGTCGAGGCGGGCATGGTGTTCCACATGTACGCCTCGGCCGGCGGTGCGTCGCTAAGCGAAACGGTTCTGGTGACCGAGACAGGACCGGAATTGCTGACCGCGCTGCCGCGTGCGGTGCTGACCAATCCCTGACCAGCCCCCTTCGTCATGACCGGGCTTGTCCCGGCTAGCCCCCCTTCGTCATGACCGGGCTTGTCCCGGCTAGCCCCCCCTTCGTCATGGCCGGGCTTGTCCCGGCTAACCCCCCCTTCGTCATGGCCGGGCTTGTCCCGGCCATCCATCGCGGCACAGGCCGTACGTAGATGGCCGGCACAAATCCCGCCACGACGACACGCATCAATCCACCGAACCCCCTTGCCCATCGCACGTAATGCTTCATGCTGGCAGCGCGGCATCCGCCGGATGGAGAAGCAAACATGAGAGTAACGCCAACGCGACGCAGTCTTGTGTTAGGCGCCGCCGCACTGCCGCTGGCAACACCGATGATCTGGACCCGCCGGGCTCTCGCCGCGCAACAACTTGTCGTGCGCACCCCCGGCGGCGTGTTCGATGAGGTCAAAAAGAAACTGGTCTACGATCCATTCCGCGAGGCCACCGGAATCGAGATCGTCCCCGCCGCCTCCACCGCCGCCAAGCTGCTTGCGATGTTCAAGGCCGGCCAGGTCGAAATCGACGTGATCGACACCGGCGATGACGTGCTGCTGGAGTTGGAAAAGGCCGGTGCCCTGGAACCAATCCCATACAAGGACTTCACCTACACCGATCCCAATGACATCGACCCCACCGTGCGCGCCACCTACCAGGTCGGCTCGTTCGTCTACGCGTTTGTATTGGGATTCAACACCACGGCATTCGCCGCCGGCAAGGAACCGCAGAACTGGGCGGAGTTCTGGGACGTCAAGGCATTCCCCGGCGCACGCACGCTCGCGGACATGGCCTCGGGCGCGCCGAACCTGGAGATCGCGCTGATCGCCGATGGCGTGCCGATCGACAAGATCTATCCGATCGACATCGAGCGCGCGTTCAGGTCGCTGTCGCGCATCAAGCCGGCGGTGCCGAAATTCTGGGACACCGGTGCATTATCGGCGCAGATGCTGGCCGACAAGGAAGCCGCGCTCGCGGTGATCTGGAGCACCCGCGTTCAGGTCGCGGCAGATGGGGGTGCGAAGGTCAGCTCGCACTGGAACCAGAACCAGGTGCTGGCGCAGGCCTATGGGCTCAGCAAAGGCACGCCGAAAATGGCGGCCGGCGTGAAGTTCATCGATTACAGCCTCAGCCCCGAAGTCCAGGCACGTTGGCTCGGCGCCTACAAGGCGATCCCGGTCAACCAAAGGGCATATCCGATGACCGCGCCGCAATTGATCGATCCGGCAACGAAGCTGCCGTGGACAAAATCAAAGGGGTTCCGCAACAATATCGTCTGGTGGTCGGACAACCGGACCAAGGTGAGCGCCTACTGGAACAAATGGGTTCTGCAGTGACGCAGCCGCCCTTGTCCGGGTCCGGCAAGGGCGCACTGGAACTCGACGGCATCATCAAGCGTTACGGTGACGAACGGGTTGTCGATGCGGTCAGCGCGACGATCCGCCCGGGTGAGTTTTTCTCGCTGCTGGGACCGTCCGGGTCGGGCAAGACAACGACGCTGATGATGATCGCCGGATTCGTGGCGCCGGACGGCGGCGCGATCCGGGTCGATGGCGCCGATCTCACGCACGTTCCCCCGCAGCGCCGCGGCCTGGGGATGGTGTTTCAGAACTACGCGATCTTCCCGCATTTGAACGTGTTCGAGAACGTTGCGTTTCCGTTGCGTGCGCGCCACGTGGCGGAGGCGGAACTGCGCCAACGCGTGACGGGCGCGTTGGAGCTGGTGCGGCTGGACCGCTTCGCGCAGCGTTTCGCGCGGCAGTTGTCGGGTGGCCAGCAGCAGCGCGTGGCGATCGCGCGCGCCATCGTGTTCCACCCCAGCATCGTGCTGATGGACGAGCCACTCGGCGCGCTGGACAAGAACCTGCGCTACGAAATGCAAGTCGAGATCAAGGACATTCAGCAGCGCCTGGGCATGACGGTGGTCTACGTCACGCACGACCAGGAGGAGGCGATGAACATGTCCGACCGTATCGCGATCATGAATCGCGGGCGGATCGAGCAGCTCGGGCCGCCCGGTGAGATCTACGAGCACCCGACCAACGAATTCGTCGCGCGCTTCCTCGGCGAGGCGAATGTGATCGAAGGCACGCTCGAAACTGTGGCGCGCGATGAAGCCCTGCTGCGCATGCGCGACGGCACCGCATTGCGCGCGCGGCTGGGCCGCAATGCCACCCCCGGTCGCGCGGCGTCGCTGTTCGTGCGGCCGGAGAAGCTGGCGTTCGGTGCCGGCGGTGACGGTAATACCGTCACCGGAACGGTACGGCGGCGATCGTTTCTCGGCAGCATGATCCGCACGGTGATCGAGGTCGGATCAGGCACGCATTTGACGGTGGATCTCGCCAACCTGGGCGACGGTGGCGGGCCGGAAGTCGGTGCGTCGGTGTCAGTGTGCTGGCCCGTGGCGCACAGCATGATCCTGTTGGATTGAGGCACAAATGCCACCGCGCGATTCTCCCCCTAAACGTAACATGCTGAACCGATCCGCCCTCCTGATGCTCCCAGCCTTCGTCATGCTGGCAATCGTCTTCCTCGTCCCACTCGGCTGGTTCTTCGCGCAAACGCTGTTCGTCAACACCGACCCAACCGGCCTCTGGTCGCAGATCACCGACGTGCTGACCTCGCGCGCGATGTTGCAGGCGATTATCACCACCAACTGGATCTCGCTCGTGGTGACCGCAACCGTGCTGCTGATGGGCTACCCAATCGCCTACTACCTGGCAAATCGCAACGGCCTGCGCTTCACCCTCGTGGTCTTCTGCATCGTCGTACCGTATTTCACCAGCATCATCGTGCGCACCTATTCCTGGATGGTACTGCTAGGACGCACCGGCCTGATCAACCACGCGTTGCAGAGCGCCGGAATGATCGACTCGCCACTGCCACTGCTCTACAACAAGACCAGCATCGTCATCGGCATGACTTACGTCTTGCTGCCCTACATGGTGCTGACACTGTTCGCCGCAATGAAATCGATCGACCGCAACCTGTTGCTCGCGGCACGTGGCATGGGCGCCAGTGGCCCGATGATCTTCTGGCGGGTCTACCTGCCACTCAGCCTGCACGGCGTCATCTCAGGCGCACTGATCGTGTTCATCCTGTCGATTGGCTTTTTCATCACCCCCGCGCTGATGGGCGGCCCGTCCGACGTGATGGTGGCAATGCTGATCGAGCGCTCGGTGGAGATCACGCTGGACTGGACCTCGGCCTCGGTGATGTCGCTGTTCCTGCTGGCGGTGACATTGGTGCTGTATGCGATCTATTACCGCGTCACCGATGTGCGCCGGCTGATGGGGGCCTGAATGCACCGCGCCCTGCCCTGCTACGTCGTGCTGATCTGCCTGCTGCTGATGGCACCGATCGTTATCGTCGTGACACTGGCATTCAGCGGCGAGGGTTACCTGCAGTTCCCACCAACATCCTTCTCGTTCCACTGGTTCGTGCGGTTTCTCGGCGATCCGCAATGGCAAGCCTCGCTGTGGTACAGCCTGGTGATCGGCGTCATCGCCTGCACGATCGCGACCGTGCTGGGTTTCTTCGCCGCCTATGCCTTCGTCCGCAGCAACCTTGCTGGCAAGAAGCTGCTGCTGTCATTGCTGCTGCTGCCGATCATCGTTCCGACCGTGATCACCTCGATCGCGATGTATTTCCTCGCCGCGCGTTTGCACCTTGTCGGCAACCTGCTGTGGATCGGCATCTGCCACGCGGTGATCGCCCTGCCCGTCGTGTTGTTGATCCTGCTCTCCGCGCTGCAGGGCGTCGATCTGAACCTGGAACGGGCGGCCCTCAGCCTCGGCGCCAGTCGCGCGCGGCTGTTCCTGAAGGTCGTCGTGCCGCTTGCCGCACCCGGATTGATCTCCGCCGCGCTGTTCGCGTTCCTCGCATCGTTCGACGAGCTGATCATCTCCTTGTTCCTCACCGGCGTCCGCGCGCAGACGTTACCGGTGCGCATCTGGAACAGTCTGCATCTCGAGATCGAGCCGACGATCGCCGCTGTCAGCGCATTCCTGATCGGCATCACCGCGCTGGTGCTGTTGGTCGATGGCTTGCTGCGCGGGCGCCGAGCGGCCACGATGAACCCGCAACGTTAAGGGGTATGCTGGATGACGCTCGCACGACATGGGGCGATCGTACTTGGCGCGGGGGTGGCCGGCCTGTCCACCGCGCTCTACCTGCAACGAGCCGGCGTCGAGGTCGCGGTGATCGACCCGTTGGGACCGGCGGGCGGCGCATCATTCGGCAATGCCGGGCTGCTCAGCCCCGACACCGCGGTGCCGATCGCACTGCCGGGAATGCTGCGCAAGGTGCCGGGCTGGCTGCTCGATCCGCTCGGCCCGCTATCGGTAAAGCCGAGTTATTTTCCGCGCGCGCTGCCGTGGTTGTTGAGGTGGATCGAATCAGGCCGGCTCAGCCGCGTGATGGCTATCTCCGACGCAATGCGCGCACTACATAAGGAAACGTTGACCTGCTGGAAAGAGCTGCTGGGGACTGAACTTTACGGCGGCCTTATCCGCCCGTCCGGCCAGGTGCAGGTGTGGGAAGGCGATGGCGACACCGCCAGCGCGGCGGTCGAACGGCAGGTGCGCGAACGCCACGGCATCCGCGCCGATCCGCTCACCGTCGACGATCTGCGCCAGATGTTTCCCGGCATCGCACGCGAGGTCACGCGCGGGCTATTGGTGCCAGGCAATGGCTTCACGGTCAGCCCGCAACGCAGTGTGCGCACGCTCGGCGAGCTGTTCCGCCAGGAAGGTGGCGCGCTGATCAATGAGCGCGCAATGAAACTGATCCCGCAGCCGGCCGGCGGCTGGATGGTGATGACGAACATCGCCAATCGCAGCACGGCGCATGTCGTGGTGGCGGGGGGCGCGTGGTCGCGGCAGTTGCTGGAACCGCTCGGCATCAAGCTGCCGCTGGAGACCGAGCGCGGCTACCACGCCATGCTGTTCGATCCGGAGGTGACACCATCGCTGCCGATCAGCAACAAGACCCGCGCCTTCGGCGTAACACCAATGGAGGATGGATTGCGCGTGGCCGGCACCGTCGAGATCGCCGGGCTGGACGCGCCGCCGAACGAGGAACGCGCGAAGATCCTGGTGGGGCACGCGAAGCGCATGTTTCCCGCGCTGAAGGGGGAGAACGTGCGGTACTGGATGGGTTTCCGCCCCTCCACGCCCGACAGCCTGCCAATTCTCGGGCCGGCGCAGGGGCATGCCGGTTTGCATTTCGTCTTCGGCCACGGGCATTTCGGGATGACAGGCGGTCCGCCCAGCGGGCGGCTTGTGGCGCGACTGATAACCGGCCAGGCGCCCGGCATTGATCCGGCGCCGTATTCAGCGCGGCGGTTCGGTTGAGCGTGATGCGGGTCGTTATCGTACCGTCATGGCCGGGCTTGACCCAGCCATCCTCTCGCTGCGACCGGCAAGGCCAGTGCCGCTGAGACAAAGAAGATAGTTGCATCAAGCCCGCCGAAACTGCGAATCCGGGAGACAGATCCTTGCCCAACAGCAACATCTATCATTCCACCTTCAACGCCATGCCCTACTGGTGGGAAGCCTACCATCCCACCGCGCAGGACCCACTCGACCTCCCGTCCCGCGTCCGCGTGGCAATCGTCGGCGGCGGCTACGCCGGCCTCTCCACCGCGTTGGAGGCAGCAAAGCAGGGCGTCGATTGCGTCGTTCTCGAAGCAGCCGAGCTCGGCTTCGGCGCCAGCACGCGCAACGGCGGCGGCGTCAGCGGCGGGGTGAACATCGGCAAAAGCTTCTCCGGCAAGAGTCTCGATCCGGAGTCGGACCGAGCGCAAGCGGTGCTGGCGGACGGCGCCGACGCGTTCAGCCTGATCGAGCGGCTGATCGCCGACGAAGGCATCGAATGCCACTGGAAAAAGACCGGCCGCTTCGTCGGCGCCTGGACGCCCGCGCATTTCGCCACCCAGGCGAAGAAGATCGCAATGCTGAACAACGCGGCAAAGTCCGAGGCCTACATGATCCCGCGCGAACGTCAGCGCGAGGAAATGGCCAGCGACTATTACTACGGCGGCATGGTCGTCGAACGCTCGGCGAACCTGCACCCGGCGCTGTACTACAAGGGATTGCTCGACGCCTGTCGCGCCCGCGGCGTCCCGGTCTGTGCGCGGGCCCCGGTGACCAGGATAACGGAACGCAATGGCGGCTGGACCGTGCAGACCGAACGCGGCGACATCCAGGCGGACGAAGTGGTGATCGCGACCAACGGCTACACCGGCGATATCACACCGGAACTGAAACGTCGTGTCGTGCCGCTGGCCAGCCACATCATTGCGACCGAGGAACTGCCGCCAGACCTTGCCGCGTCACTGATCCCGAAAGGCCGCACGTTGTCCGACACGCGTCGTGTGCTGTGCTATTATCGCATGTCGCCCGACGGCAAGCGGATGATCTTCGGTGGACGCGCGCGCTTCACGCCCGTCACGCCGCACGAGAGCGCACCCATCCTGCACCGTTTCATGACCGATCGTTTCCCGCAACTGCGCGGCACGAAGATCACGCACGCCTGGACCGGCAATGTCGCCTTCACGCTGGATGCGCTGCCGCATATGGGCCGGCAGGACGGCATGCATTACCTGATGGGCTGCAACGGCAGCGGCGTGGCGATGATGACCTACCTGGGTTGGCAGACCGCCCGCAAGATCGCCGGCGTTGCCAATCAACCGAGCGCGTTCGACACCGACGACTTCCCCACCCATCCGCTTTACACGGGCAATCCCTGGTTCCTGCCGGCGATCGGTGGATGGTATCGCCTCCGAGACAACCTCGATCGCCGGATGGCATCGCTATCGTCGTAAAACACCCAACGCCGACCATCTTCACCTCTCCCGCATCCTGCGGGAGAGGTCGCGAAGCGGAGCGACGCGGGTGAGGGTGCTGCCGCACGCGCCACCCTCACCCACGTCGCAACTGCCCCGCGACCTTTCCCGCAAAGAGCGAAACCCACATCAAGCCCCCGGTGCGGCACCCGGATCATTCGCCCGCGTAACATAAGCCTCGGCCTCCGGCTCATACTCCCGCCACAACCGCGCAAGATCGGCAATCGGGTTCGGATGCGAATCGACCCGCAGGTCCACATACGGGAAACTCTCCTCATGCGCCACCAGCAGCGCAGCCGAAATCACCGGCACGAACTCCCCGCCCGCCGCCTCGCCCGCCGCCAGCGCATCGACCAGCCGCAACGCCAACGGCCGCCCCGGATCGGCCTCAAATGCGCGCACCATGGCCGCAGGGATATCGGGCGAGCGGACAATGTTCGCGATGGCAACACAGTCTTTGCCCTGCGCCTCGCCAGCCTTCGCCCGCGCGACATGCCGCCCGGTGAACGCCGCGGTGCGCCCGGCGGCATCGATGACCGCGAGCTGGCGCCAGTCATGATGCGGTGCAACCGCCAACACCGCCTGCAGCGTGTGTTCGGCATCGTAACCACGCCCCAGCAGATCCAGCGCGAGCGGCCCCAGACGCGGATCGGTGCGATGCTGCGTCAAGCACGCCCCCACCCCAGCGCGGGCATGCGAACAGCGGGACCCGACCGCGATCGATGACGTGGTCACCGCGGCACCAATCATGCCGGTACGGTTACAACGGCCCAGCAACGAAAATGTCATGTGTTGTCTCCTTGCACCATCGCCGTGATATCGACCTCCATCAGCAGGTCGGGACTGGCGAGGCCCTTGATGATGAGAGTGCTCAGGCACGGCGCGGCCGGACCCAAATGGCGCAGCACGACGTCGGTCACAGCCGCAAGATAGGCGCGGTCGGTAACGAACACGATCGCCTTGGTGACGTCGCCCAGCCCTGCGCCAGCTTCACCCAGCAACGTCGTGACATTCTGCATTGCCTGCTCGGCCTGCGCCGCGGCGTCACCGGCGCCATGCATCACCTCATTCAGATCGGTCCCGGTCTGACCGCGCAGGACGACATGGGCCCCGGCGCGCACGGCCATGCAGAAATCGCAGTCGATGTTCTGCTGACTGAACCCATAGCGCACGGTGTTGGAGTGGTAACGACGCACGCGCTGATGCGGTCCCCCCTGCTTGCGTAACGCCTGCGCATCGATTTCGAACAGGATGTCGGGGCGTGCGAAGCCAGGCACAATCAGCCCGGTTGACACCGGATGGACACCACGGAAGTGCCGGCCGATCACCGGATACACCGCATGACGGTAGGCGCGATCGCTGATGTAGACAGTGATTTTCGACACCTCATCCATGCCGGACCCAGCCTCGCGCAGCAAGGTCGCCAGGTTCTGCAATGCCAAATCCGCCTGCGCCGCGGCGTCTTCCGGCCGTCGCCCGAGGCCCGCCATCAAACCTCCATCCAGCGCTGATCCGGTCTGGCCGCGAATGAAGATGTCGTGCGGCCCGGCGACCACCATCGCACCCTGAAAGCCGATATCCTGGCCGAACCAGTTCTTGATCTCGAACGTTCGCAGCCGCGCAACGCTGTCACCAATGACCGCTTCCGCATCGATCTGCACCATCAGCTCCGGCCGCGCCAGACCCGCAACGACCAGGCCGGTGCTGACCGGGAACACGTCCTTCAATCGACGGCCGATCGTGTCGTAGACCGCCTTGCGATGGCCGCGATCGACGATCGACGTGGTCAGCTTGGTGACATCACGCAACGATCCGCCGGCGGCGGTCAGTGCGGCCTCGATATCATCCAGCACCGCCTCGGTCTGCGCCGCGGCGTCGCCCAACCCGGCGACCGAGCCATCCGCGCGCGCCGCGGTGCCCGCGCTCAGGAAGACGCGGTTGCCGTGGCAGATGGCGCCGGCGATCGTTGCGGATGCGGAGACGCCGGGGATGAACGGGGCGATGTCCCGTACAAGCAGTCGTTCGTGTGGCATGGACCGGTACCCTTCAGCAAACCTGCCCGATGATGCGCAGGTCGGCTCGGCGCGGCAACGGCCACGCACGACACGGGCTTGCCGCAACGCGCCGCAACCCGAGGGCTACCAGAAACGCGGGGCTGCCATCGATATATCGCGGCGAATGCCACCCTCTGACCCCTATATATAGACGTCGCGGAGGGGAGACTCGCATGGACGGATACTCGATCCACCTCGCAGGCACGGCGCGCGACCCCGCAATCCCCGGCGCGCATTTCGGCGAAGCCAGGCTGCCGGCGCGGCAACTGGACCCCGGCATGGGCGTCGCCGTGGCGCGCCGGACGGTGTTCCGGGCAGACGATGATGACTGCTTCGGCCGCGTCGCCGACCGCGTCGCGGCGGGCAACATGGCGTTGCTCGGCGACGCACCGTCTGACCTTGACCGGCTCGAACAGGCGCGGCTCCGCAACGCCATCGCGACCGGCGCGCTGCTGACTTCGGGGCGGCACTTGCAGCACGGCGATGCGGGGCAGCCGGCGCGGAACATGGAGGTGTTCACCAACTGCGCCACCGCCATCGCGTCATTCGCCAAGTTCTATCTGCTGCTGAACGGCTCCGGCGTCGGCCGCGCCTACGACGACGCGTTGATGGCAATCGATTGGGCCGACGCGCCCAGTCTGTTACTATATCTGTCTCCATACCACCCCGACTATCCGCACAGCGCCGAGGCATTGTGCCGGTTCGGCATCGACCTCGGCCTGCTGCCATGGGGCACGACGCCCGACAGCGCGGACCTTGCCATCGTCGAAACGTTCATCGCGCATGAACTGGTCCACGATCCGGCCACCGCCCCGCCAAACGCAATCACGCACCGCGTCGCCGACAGCCGCGAGGGCTGGGCCAAGGCGGTCGAGGTGCTCGAAGCCATGACCTTCCGCCGCGAGCGCACGCGCAGTCTGTTACTGGACCTGTCGGATATCCGGCCCTCTGGCTCGCCGATCCGCGGCATGCAGGGGCGCCCTGCCTCCGGGCCGGTTTCGCTGCTGCGCGCGTTCCTCAACATCCGCCGCCAGGTGATCGAACCGTCGCGCCGGCGCGATCCCACCAGCGAAACGTTACAACCCTGGGAACAGGCGCTGCTGATCGACCACCATCTGTCGGTCGAGGTGCAGGTCGGCGGCGCAAGGCGGGCGGCACGCATGGCCACCAAGTCGTGGCGTGATCCGGGTGTGCTGCGCTTCATCCGCGCCAAGGCGGCGGGCGGGCTGTGGACGGCGAACCATTCGGTGATGGTCGATGCCGAGTTCTGGCAGCGCGTGCATGCATCGGACTCCGACCCCGCAACGATCCATGCGCAGGCGGTATTTGCCGAAGCCACGCGCTGCGCCTGGATCAATGGCGAGCCCGGCTTCATCAACGGCGATGCGCTGGAGGACCACCGCACCGGCACCGCGTGGGACAAGAAGGTGCACGAAGACGGCCGCGACTTTCGCAGCCTGCGCTACCAGGTGAATGAGGCCGCACCGCTGCTCGCTGCCTTGTCGCGCCGCGCCGCAAGCTCGCGTTTTCCCGTCACCACCAACCCGTGCGGCGAGATCGCCCTGCACGTGACCGGCGGCTATTGCGTGATCGCGGATTTCGCCCCGCTGCTGGCCTGCCCGGTGCCGCTGGCCGATATCGTTCCGGGTGCGCCACCTGACGACGTCGCCGCGCTGTGGGACGGCCGCGTCGAGGATTCGGTTCGGCTCGGCGTGCGCTTCCTGATGCGCGCCAACCGCATGGACGCGCTCTACGCCGAGGAGGTCGCGCGCACCAACCGCATGGGCATCGGCCCGACCGGGCTGCACGAATGGGCCTGGCTGCGCTTCGGCCTGGATTTCAACGACCTGCTGAATGAGGCGCGATCGGCGCCATTCTGGTCGATGCTGCAACGTTTATCCGACGCGGCGAAGCAGGAAGGCAACGCCTACGCCACCGAACTCGGGCTGGCGCAACCAGTGACAGTGACCACGGTGAAGCCGGCGGGCACCACCAGCAAGTTATTCGGCCTGACCGAGGGCGCGCATCTGCCGGCGCGGCGGCAATATCTGCGCTGGGTGCAATTCAAGGGCACGCGCGACGCGTCAGGCGATTGGCACCCGGGGTCGGATGCGCTGCTGGCGGACTACGCCGCGCGTGGCTATCCGATGCGCGAGCTGCAGAGCTTCCCCGGCATGACCGTGGTGGGCTTTCCGACCGTGCCGCTGCTGCTCCGCCTTGGCCTGGGCGACCGCAGCGTGACCGCGGGGGAAGCCACGCCCGCCGCGCAATATCGCTGGCTGGGCCTGCTGGAACGCCATTGGATCGGCGCGCGGCAGGGCAACCAGGTCAGCTACACCCTGAAGATCTTCACCGATCGTCACGATCTGGATTCGTTCCGCGCCATCGTGCGGGAACACCAGCCGCAAGTGCGCTGCTGCGCGGTACTGCCGAGCCGGCCCGATCACGCGCTGGGCTATGAATATCTGCCCGAGGAGGAGGTCTCTGCCGAGGCGTTCGCCGCGATCGTTACAGCAATCGACGACGCAACGATGCAGGAGGGCGTAGACCTGGTGCACCTGCAATGCGCCAACGGCGTGTGCCCGATCTGATCGGCGTCATCGCCCCGCCTGATACTACCCCGCCCGCACATTCTCCACGTTCGCGCTCCGCACCGGAATGCCGGTCTGCTCGAAACACACCCGCGCCAGCGCCGCCACACCATCCTCGATCTGCCGCTTGCTGGGCAGCGCGAAGCACAGCCGCATCGATGACTTCGCCGTCGCCGGATCACACACCCATTCCGGGCCAGGATTGAACACGATCCCCGCCTCCGCCGCCGGCTTTATCAACTTCGTCACATCCACCCGATCCGGCAGCTTCAGCCACAGGAAAATCCCACCCTCCGGCTTCCACATCTCCACCGAGGTGCCGAATTCGCGCGCCACCGCCTCGACCATGGTGTCCAGCTTTTCGCGCAGCACCGCCGACAGATGTTCCACATGCGTGTCGAACGAGCGGCTGAAATACTCGGCGATGATCATCTGATCGAGTGCCCCGGTACCACCGTCGGTCTTCATCGCAATCAGCCGCGACAGCACCGGCCAGGACGCCACGCAGTAGCCGACGCGCAACGCCGGCGCGAGCGACTTGGAGAACGAACCGATATGCACCACCTGCTCAGGCGCCAGCGCATACAGCGACGGCGGCGCCGAACGCACCCACAACAGATCAGCGTAGCACTCATCCTCAAAGATCGCGATGCCGCGCTCCCGCGCCAGGGCCAGCAGCGCCTGCCGCCGCTCCAGCGGCAGGATAGAGCCGGTGGGATTCTGGATCGTCGGGATGGTGTAGATGCACTTCGGCGTCACGCCCTTGGCCTTGAGCTCATCCAGCAGTTGCGTCAGCGATTCGATGCAGATGCCGTGCTCGTCCAGCTTGGTGCCGACGACCTTGGCGCCGATCCGCTTGAAGCGGTTGATCGCACCGGCATAGCAACATTCCTCCAGGATAACCGTCTCGCCGGGATCGACCAGCAGCCGGCTGACCATGTCGATGCCCTGGCCCGAACCCGAGGTGATCATCACCTCATCACGCCCGATCGCCATGCCACGATGGCGTTTCAGCTTGTCCGCCAGGAAGTCGCGCAGCCCCGGATAACCCTGCGGTCCCTGCCCAAGATTGTACATCGCCAGACTGGCTCCCTCGCGCCGCAGCACGCTGGCCGCCGCCTCGATCAGGCCCTCAACCGGGATCTGCTCAGGATCGTTATGACCGCCAACGAAGTTGAATTCGGGGAACCCGGCGAAGCGCGGCGATGGCTCCGGCAATCCGGTGCCGAACAGGCGTGTCAAGTCGAATGCCGGACTGCTCATGGACTGGTTCCCCTCTATGCGCCGATCGGGCGACGCTTGCTTCACCCCAACACGCTGGCACCCCAGGTCCACACCGGCAAGTGGCGCCGCCTCGCGGCCGGCATGGCGACATCACACGCGGTCGTGATCGCGATACATTCAGCGAAAATAACCAATGGGCCGGCTCACTCTTTAGTGAACTCGTCAACCTTGATGTCGGCAAACTTTACAACACAACTAAAGATTGTAGGCCCCGAGCGGACTAACTCCTTCAAAACCTTTCAAATTCCTTACATGGCACGGCCCATGCATTATACCTCTGGCCCCGCCATGCGATGAGCGGCGGAGCCATGATTTCGCATATTGAGACAGCGAGGAACAGCATGGGTGGGTCCAAACGGCGACTTTTCGATTCCGCATTGACCCTGCTGGGCCTCGCCCTGGCCGCCGCGGTGCTGGGCATAGGTCTGCTGCCACGCCCGACATCGCACATGCTGGCAATGAGCCTGGCGACGTGGCTGATGTGTTCGATGCCACTGGCCATGCTGATGGGCCACTGCACGCTGAGCGAGGATTAGCGCCGCATCACTGCAACGCCGTCTGATCCTCAGACGCCGCGACATCGGTGCGGTTCCACCAACCGCCGCCCAGCGCCTGAAACAGCGCGGCGGTATCTGCCAGGCGACTCGCCTGGGCCTGCACCAGCGACAGCAGCGCCTGCTGGTAAACCTGTTGCGCATTCAGCAACGCCAGGTAGGCAATCTGGCCAAGCGCCAATTGCTGCCGCGTGATCGACAGCGTGCGCGCGGCGGCGCGCTCCGCCGCCACCGCCGCCTGCAACGCATCGGCATCGGCCTGCAACGCGTGCAGCGTGTCGGCCACGTTCTGCATCGCCGTCAGCACCGTGCTTTGATACTGCGCCGCGGCCTGGTCGAAGCCCGCCTCGGCGGCGCGCTGCCTGTGCAACAAAGTGCCGCCGTCGAATAACGGCTGCGTGATCCCCGCCGCCAGCGTCCAGAAGTTGGTGCCCGGTGTGAACAGGTTCGACAACTGGTTGGCGCTGCTGCCGACCGACCCGGTCAGCGTGATCTGCGGCAGTCTGGCCGCAACCGCCACGCCGATTTGCGCGCTCGCCGCGTGCAGCGACGCCTCCGCCGCCTGCACGTCAGGGCGCTGCGCAACCAGCTTCGCCGGCAGACTGACCGGCAGGTCAATCGGCAAGGTCAGGCCAGACAGCTCGAAGGTTTCGCTCGGCTGTTCGCTGGGCGGATGCCCGGTCAGCGCCGCCAACAGATCGCGCTGCTGGTCCAACTGCTTCTGCAACGGTGGCAGCGCCTGTTGCGCCTGCGCCAGCGCGGCCTCCTGCGCCGCCACATCGACACCCGCCACCTGACCCAACGCCAATTGCCGGCGCAGGATATCCAGCAGGTCGTTCTCGATCTTGATCGTCGCCTGCGCCGCGTCGATCTGCGCCCGCAATGACGCCTCCAGTATCGCCGCCGCGGCAACGTTCGAGGTCAATGTCAGGTACGTCGCCTCCAACTGGAAGCGCTGGTTCTCCGCCTGTGCGTCCAATGATTCGACCGCGCGACGATTGGCGCCGAACACATCCGGCACGAACGAGACGTTCAACTGCGGCGTGATCAGGCTGTAATACGGGTTGCCGGAGGCGGACGCCGGCGATAGGGCGGCAGTCGGCGTCAGGTTGCGGCTGGCGGAAAACCCAGCGGACAACTGGGGATAATACGATCCACGCTGGGCATAGGCGTTTTCCCGCGCCTGGCGCAGCGCCGCCTGTGCCGCGGTCAAGGTCGGGTTGGCGGCGAGCGACTGCGCGATCAACCGGTTCAGATTCTCCGAGTGGAACAGCGTCCACCACTGCCCGGGGATATCCATGTCGGAAACGAAATGCTGCGCCGCGCCGTGGCGGTCATCCGCCGCGCTGGTGTGCACCGGCAACGGTTGGGGCGTGTAGCCGGTGACCACCGGTGCCGGCGGCGATTTGTAGTCGGGGCCAACCGTGCAGGCGCCCAGCAACGCCAGCGCGCCCAATGGGATACGACGCATCATGCTACTCCGCCGGACTGCCCTGGGTTTCGGCCGTCCGGGCAATCCGTTCACGTTGCGTGAACAGTTCGATCAGCACCGGCATGACGATCAGGATCAGCACCGGCGCCAGCAGAATGCCGCCCACCACCACGAGCGCCAACGGCTTCTGCACCTGCGAGCCGATCCCGGTGGAGAACGCCGCCGGCAACAGCCCGACACACGCCGCGATGCAGGTCATCACCACCGGGCGCATCTGCGTCTCGCAGGCCATCACGATCGCCTCGGCCTTGTTCAGGCCGGAATTGAGCAGGCGGTTGAAATACGACAGCACGATAATGCCATCCATCG
>Ga0326727_10005480_pt1 | contig 36248 bp, 36 predicted proteins | sample MB2enrmetagenome_FD_207643 | JGI IMG/M metagenome (GOLD analysis project Ga0326727, IMG submission 207643) | Lab enriched peat soil microbial communities from McLean, Ithaca, NY, United States - MB29MY | ecosystem: Environmental > Terrestrial > Soil > Wetlands > Peat | place: USA: New York...
TGTCCCGGTAACTTGGCAAAAATCTTCCTGCGGTAGACGCAGTATCCAGGATCCATCCTGTGCGAGCCTACGATCGAAGCGCTCGACCACGAGGGCGCTCGTATCGCCGAATCGCCCGATCTCGCATTTCGCCACCCTGATGCCGAGAACCTCGGCGATGCGTGAGCATAGCCACTCGTTCTCGACCGAGTCGCTCATATCGATGCCCAGCCCGCCGATTTTCCCAAGGGGCAGCTTGAGGATATGTGTCGTCGGTGTCGATCGTAGCGGCACTTTCCAGTGACCTTCGTGGTGGAGGAGGGCGGTCTTTTCCTGGGCCCCGGCTATGGAGATGCGGAAGGAGTCATCTACGCTCTCGCTGCCTACACCGATGGCAGTCACCCCTTTGAGGATTGCATCGATCTGAGCGTCATCGACCTCGCGTCCCTCAATGCTTCTTATGCCTGAGGGGGCTACATCATCGGGCAGAAGCTGGAGAGCCCCCACGCAATCCCGCCCAACCTCGGAGAGAAGATCGAAAGCCGACAAGGAAGCGGCACCGTAGCGACTACGGATTCGTTGCCGTATCTCGGTGCTGTCCGGCAAAAGGTTGTCGAAGTATGCCTCTACGATCTTGCCCGAATAGGTGAAACTTGAGGGGGCGAGGGGAAGGGATAGTGAGATGGGGCGGGCTTCCGGCTCATCGAGCCACGAGGCGTCGTAGCTGAATTCGTGGAGTCCTTGGGCATTCAGGCTCCATTGCCCGACACGAAGGCCATTCATCCAAACACCGAGAGACCGCGGTTTCGAAGGGCGTGCCATGCTTACCACTCTTCCTGAGTGAGGTTCTTTTCCGAGCCCAGTGTCGTGCCCGCCCGAGGCTCTGCGTTTTTGTCTGCAAGCGTAAGCTCGAGCCCAAGCACGGACAGGAGTTTCAGTAGGCTTTCTATCGAGCATGATTCGGCATGGTTCTCGAGAGCGGATATCGTCTTGGGGAGCAGCCCCACGCGTCCAGCAGCCTCGGCTTGTGTCAGCTCAAGGCTATTCCGGGCGCTTTTGAGGGCAAGGCCCAACTGCGAAGGTGTAGTGATGAGATAGATCATTGTCGGCCTCCCTCCAATATCGTCCATGGGTCCATCCCCTGTAAGGTATAATCAATACTAATACCCTATCGGGTATATGTCAACAATATACCCCAGAAGGTATACAACAACAACACATACACTTACCCCGCTATCCACTGTTACTAGAATTGTTACTGAAATCTTCACTTTAGCCGTGCAATCGGATACCATCATCTGCAAAGCCATGACATGGCCGTTGGCCTAAGTCATTGCCGGATCGAAGTAACAGCGACCATATGCAAAGCTATCCTATTACCTGATAAAGAATTATCTTCTTTCGGGACCAAGAGATCGGTGGTTCAAATCCACTCAGCCCGATCGCACCAGAGACCGTTTGGCTTTCACCAAACGGTTTTTTTATTGCGATCGAGCTGAGTGGATTTGATGAGCGTTGTTGCATGGATGCCGCCAAGGGAGCGTGGAGATGGATAGGGGCAACAGAACATCAATAAAAGGCATGCTTCTTGAGTCAGGACTATGAAGATCCATGGCGGTCTTCCCAAAAATCGGCGTTCATGCAACAACACCGCTTATCGCGCATCCGTCAAGACGCATACCAGCATGCCCGCGAGCGCGATCGTCGCCCCGACTGCTCCCAGTACGCCGAAGCTCTCGCCGAGGAAGAGGACCGGCAAGAGGAGTCCCGCGAGTGGGATAAGGCTCGAGAAAGCGCCGACAGTCGAGGCGGGGAGCCTGGCCGCTCCCCGGTAGAAGCAGATGTAGGCGAGCGCGGATGCGAAGAGTCCCTGGTAGGCCAAAGCGGCCCAAGTGGTCGGTCCCAGGGCCGACAGGTCGATCTTTTCGCCTGTTGCAACCGAGAAGACGCAGAGCATGGCGAGCGCAATCGCCGTCACGGCCGCGCTCGCGCGCTTGGGGCCGATGCTCGCGTGGAGCCTCTTTGCCAGGACATTGAATACCGATTCCGAGGCTGCGGCGCCCAGGGCGAGCACGAGGCCGAGCAGCCGCTGGCCGTCAGCGGCTAAGGTCCCGCTCCGCGTCTGGACTCCTCCCGACTCTATCAGCGCTATGCCGCAGATCGAGAGCGCCACTCCGGCCGCCTTCCTCGGCGTTATCCGCTCGCGCAGAAAAAGCGCCGCGAAGAGGGCGGTGAAGGCGGGCGTCGCGCTCATGGCCATGCCCGCCTCTCCTGCGCTCGTCAGTCTCAGGGCGAAAAGCATGAGCGCCCGGAACAGGGCCATGCCGAAGAAGGCCTCGGCGCAGAGCAGCGGGAACGCGCGCCGCATCGCGCCTCGCTCGGGCCGCGCTTCCTTCGCCGCGAAGGGGACGAGCGCCGCCAGGGCTATGGCCGCCCCCGCCGCAGAGACGAGAAACACGGGCAGAGCGCAAAGCTGTTTGCCCGGCAGGACCGAAGAGCCCGCGAGGACGAAGCCGAGCGCGAGTGCAACGTAGGCGCCTTGACCGGTGGATTTCATGGGCGTACTGTAGTCCTTAAAGTGGAATACTTAAATAGCCAATATATGGCAAATTAAGTGGGCCACTTTCAGGAGACAGCGGTGCTCGGCATAAACCTTGATCGGAAAAGCACGCGGAGCATGGGGAGCCAGCTCTGCGACCAACTGCGCTCGCTCATCCTCTCGGGGCGGCTCCGGAGCGGAGAGAGGCTGCCCTCCACTCGTGAGCTCGCGGAGGATCTCGGCATATCGCGGACTCTCGTGCTCGAGGCCTTCGAGCAACTTGAGGCCGAAGGTTACGTCGAGGGACTCCACGGCTCCGGCAGTTTCGTCCGCGAGGGCGCGTCTCTGGCACGGCGGCGCGCCCAGACTGAGGCAGGAAGCGATGGGCGAGCGGGTGCGGCGCTCGCCCGCCGGCGAACCTTTCCGCCCGTCGCTCGCGCCGCCGCGGCCGTGGACTTCAGGCCAGGTCGCCCCGACCTCGGCCTCTTCCCCCGCGAGGCCTGGGCGCGTGCCTTGGCTGAGGCTTCGCGCAGCCTGCCTGAGGCAGCCTTCGGCTACGGCGACGGGGCTGGCCTGCCGGAGCTTCGCGAGGAGATCGCCGCCTTCCTCTTCCGCTCGCGGGGGATATCCGCGGGGCCCGAGGACATCTTCGTCACCTCCGGCATCTCGCAGTCTCTCGGCATGGCCTCGCGCTTCCTTCTCCACACGGCAAGCGGCGCGCGCCGCGCCGCCGTTCTCGAGAACCCCTGCCAGCCCGCGTTAAGCGGTCTTCTCGCGAGGGAAGGCGTGTCGCTCTTCGCGGCAAACGTGGACTCCGAGGGGCTCGAACCCTCCAGCCTGCCCGCGGATCGCGCAGCCCTCGCCTTTGTGACGAGCTCGCACCAGTACCCGCTCGGCGCGGTGCTGAGTGCCCCGCGCCGTGCCGCCCTCGTCGAGTGGGCGCGCGCGAGCGATTCCTACATATTCGAAGATGACTTCGACGGCGATTTTCGCTATGGTGGCGCGCCCCTGCAGCCCTTACGCGAGCTCGACCCCGAGCGCGTCCTCTACGCTGGATCCTTCAGCAAGTCCTTCAGCCCTGGCCTTCGCCTCGGCTATGCGATCGTCCCGCCCCGCTTGCGCGATGAATGGCGCGCCTGCCGCGAGCTCGCAGACATCCACAGCTGCGCCTTTACTCAAGCGGCCATGGCCTCTTTCCTCGCCTCGGGTTCCTACGAGCGGCACGTTGCGCGCATGCGCAAGGTCTACGCCGAGAGGAGGGCCGTGATGCTCGCTTGCCTGTGCGGATGCTTTGGGGAGAATGTCGAGGTCATGGGGGCCGCCGCGGGCTTGCACGTGGCCGTCCGCTTCGCCGGGAGCTCGGGTGGGCACGCGCCGCGCTTCGAAGAGGCAGCTGTCACTCGCATCGCGTCGGGCGGGGCGATAGTGTACCCCGCATCGCGCTACGCCTTCGCACCCTACGCAGGCATACGGAGCGTCCTCCTCCTGGGATACGGGCACTTGAACCCCGGCGAGATCGAGCGGGGAGTTGCGGCCTTGGCCGAGGGGCTCGGTAAGGGCCTAGAAAAAACGTAGCTACTCAGGAGGGGCAAACGCCATTTATAGTAAGGCTTTCCCTAATAATGCTTGGGTTTACAAAAGAGCCGCCCTGAAAGAGGCTAGTCCTCTCTCGGGCGGCTCGCGTTGTGTAGTCTTGCGCTTTAGGGCTGGATGACGGAATCGAAGACGATCTTGCCGCCCGTGATATGGAGGATGGTCAGGGACTTCACGGGATTGTGGGCCTTGTCCATGGTGAGCTTGCCGGTGACGCCCGAGAACTTGATGGCCTCGATAGCGGCCTTCACTTTGTCGGGGTTAGTCGAGCCCGCGGCCTTGATGCCGGAGAAAAGGAGGTTCGCGGCATCGTAACCGAGGACGGCGAAGGCGTCGGGGGTCTTGGGCTGGTTCTTGTCGTCCTTGTAGGCGGCGCCGAAGGCCTTGAGGAAGTTCTGCACCTCGGGCCTGGGGTCGGCGGCGGAGTAGTGATTCGTGTAGTAGCCGCCGTCGGCGACGCTCTTATCGAGGTCGGGGGAATCCCATCCGTCGCCGCCGATGAAGGGGGCGGTGATGCCTTTCTCCTTGGCCTGCTTCATGACGAGGTTGACGATGTTGTAGTAGTCGGGGAGGACGATGACGTCGGGCTTCGCGGTCTTCACCTTGGCGAGGATGGCGGAGAAGTCGGTATCGGTCTTGGTGTAGTTTTCCTTGCCGACAATCGTGCCGCCCGCAGCCTTGAATTTGATCTCGAAGGAGTTAGCGAGACCGATGGTGTAGTCGTTGCCCTGGTCGTATAGGATGAAGGCCTTCTTGGCTTTGAGCTTCGCCCAAGCGAACTGCCCGAGGATGCCGCCCTGGAAGGGATCGATGTAGCAGACGCGGAAGGTATAGGCCTTGGTCTTGCCGTTCTTGTCCACGGTCACGTTCTGGCTCGTGGCGGTCGCCGCCATGAGGACGATCTTGGCCGCGTTCGAGATCTCGGTGACGGGAATCGTCGAGCCCGAGCAGGTCTCGCCGAGGATGAACTTGACGCCGTCCTGAGTGATGACTTTGTTGGCTGCGTTGACCGAAGCGGCCGCGTCGCACTGGCCGTCCTCGACCACGGGGACGATCTTCTGGCCGAGAAGGCCGCCCTTGGCGTTCCACTCGTTAATGGCGAGCATGATGCCGTCTTTCTCTGACTGGCCGAACGAGGGGGCGGGGCCGGTAAGGCCACAGAGCACTCCCACCTTGAGGTCGGCCGCTGCCGCGGTCATGACCGCCATACAGAGGACGAGCGTGATAGAAAGGATACGTTTCATATTTCCTCCTGCGAAACGAATACGATTTAATGAATCGATCGTTTCATATAATGAAACGACATAATTGTAGCAAATATAGAACACGCATGTCCAGGGATTACGGAATCATGACTAGAACTCCTCGAACTCGCCGTCTTCAGTATCCTTCCTAGCCTTGGCCTTGACGAGTGCGATGGCGGCCGTCTTTGGAGCCGTCTTCTGAGGCGTACCGCGAACGGGGTTCGCTTCGCCATGGACGCCAGTCGCGAGTTTGAAGAAAGACATTGTCTCGGAAAGCTGCTCTGCCTGTCCCGAGAGCTCTTCGGCCATGGAGGCCATCTCCTCGCTCGCCGAAGCGTTCTGCTGGATCACCGTGTCGAGCTGGACAATGGCCTTGCCGATCTGATCTGAGCCGGAGGCTTGCTCCTGCGATGCAGAGGATATCTCTTGGACAAGGTCCGCGGTCTTCCTGATATCGGGGACAGTGCGGCTGATGATTTCCCCTGCCTTGGTTGCACTGGCTACCGTCGAGGCCGACAGGGTTGTGATCTCGCCTGCTGCGCTCTGGGAGCGTTCAGCGAGTTTGCGTACCTCGCTCGCGACGACGGCGAAGCCCTTGCCCGCATCGCCCGCCCGTGCGGCCTCTATCGCAGCGTTGAGGGCGAGGAGATTAGTCTGCCGGGCGATCTCGTTGATGATGTCGATCTTGCTCGCGATCACTTTCATCGCGGTGACCGCCTCGTCAACGGCTTCCCCGCCCTCTGCCGCGTCGGTCGCGGCCTTCTGGGACATCTGCACGGTGGCGAGGGAATTGTCGTTGTTCTGCTTGATCGTGGCCGCCAGCTCCTCGACGGAGCTGGATACTTCCTCGGCGCTCGAGGCCTGCTCGGTGGCGCCCTGGCTCATCTGCTGCGCAGTCGTACTTACCTGCTCACTGCCCCCGGCGACCTGTGTAGCCGTCGACTGTACGGCGCGAACGATTTTGCGCAGGCTCTCCTGCATGAGCTGTATTCCGCGGGCCAAATCGCCGATTTCGTCTCCCCTGATCATATATTCATGAGGCGCATCATTGGAGATGTCTCCTCCCGCTATGACGCCGACGAAGGCAACAGCCGAATTTAAAGGGACAGAAATCGAGCGCGAAAGGAAATAAAGAGCGATGAGCGCCAGGGCGATGGAAATCAGCGCAATGGCGATTATCAAGCTGCGTATGTCGGTCGCCGAGGCGAGGAATTCCGACTCGGGCATTTGTGGAAGAATGACCCATCCTATGGACGGGACTGGCGAAAAGCCGCACATCTTGCGGACGCCTGCATAGGTATAGGCTTGAGTCCCCGTTTCTCCCGCGAGCGCCCGCCTTGCCACAGTTTCCATGCCGCTCAATTGTGCGATGTTGACCTTGAGCACCATATCTTTATTGGGGTGCATGACAAAAAGGCCAGAGTGATCGACGACCGCGAAATACCCGGTTTTGCCGAGCGCAAACTTCGCCATTTCGTCCGTAATAGAAGAAGTTCTCATGAATACCGCGCATGCTCCGATCGCTTTCTTCGCCGAATTGAGCACCGGCGCACATATGGCTATCGTCGCTTCGTTCGTCACTTTGTTGATGAGCATCTGGCTGACATAGGTTTTCCCGTCGAGCGCCGCCTTGAAATAGTCTCGATCGGAGACATCGACGCCGATGAAGTTCGTCTTCGACGACGAGCAGATGATACCTTTCTCTCCCATGATAATGATCCCGCCGTAGGTATCCTTATACTGTTCCGACTCGCCGATGCTTGCGAGCCGTGTCGAGAGCACGGCAGCCGCTTTCGTGGCTACTGCGCCTCCCTGGTTGACCGCAGCGACCCCATCAGTTATATCCGAAGAAGCGGCGAGCGCCATGGCCGTACGGATATCGCCCTGTATTTTCCCTTCCGTATAGTCCGACATGCTGCGTGTCATGGTGGTGAGCTGATCGTTAACGATAGCGACGATCCCCCTCTCCGCTTGCATGTATACAATGATTCCCATACACGCAAATGGGATTAAGACGATCGCTGCGCCCATGAGCATGAGCCTTCCGCCAATTTTGATTTTCACAACTAACTCCTATACCTAGCACCTAATTGGAAAAGAGCATGTTATCGACGTACCTGTTTTCGTGCAGATTTCCATCCTGCCGTTTTCCTGCTCGACGAGGCTTCGCACGAGCGCAAGCCCAATGCCTTCGCGCTTGGCTTCGCCCGCGCGCTCTCGCGACGCATCGATGCCGATCCCGTCATCGCTCACGACGAGGCAAAAGGCGTCTTCGCCCTTTTTAGCGAACTCGATAGATACGGTCCCCGCGGCGCCCGAGGGGAAGGCGTGCTTGCACGAGTTCATGATAAGCTCGCCGATGATGAGTCCGAGCGATATGGCGAAACGGGCCTCCAGGACGTTGTCCTGTATCGCCTTGCGCAGCGTCACCGAGGGATGCACGTAGCCAGCTGCGATGGCGTCGAGAAGCGACGCGAGATACTCGGCGGAGCTCACCACTTCGCGGTCGTCGCTTTTGTACAATTGGTCGTAGACGAGCGTCATGCTGATGACGCGGTTCTGCAGTTCACGAAGGACCGCAGCCGCTTTGTCGTCGTCCGTCTCAGCCAGCTGCAGATTGATGAGGCTCGATATCATTTGCACGCTATTCTTCATGCGATGGCGCGCGTCCTTGAGCAGTATGTCCGATCTGGCCTGCTCGGCGTACGCTTTTGTGGCGTCTTGGACGGTAGAGAGCAAGAGCTTTTTCCCTCCGATAGCCACCGGTCCGCTCACGACGAGCACGCGGCTCGTCTCTCCGCTAGCCAGTCTGTGGATGAAACGGAACTCCCTGCTCTTGCTTTCCTTGGCCTTGCGCATCTCGCTCGCGATCTCGTCGGGGCCAAGCGTATTGATGTCCGAGATGTTCATCGCCTGCAGCCTATCCGCGGACCAGCCGTAGAAGTCTTCCGCGGCGCGATTCGCCTCTTCGATCCTTCCGGTCTCGGGATCGACCAGCAGCATGGGCGTGTGAGCCTCGGTGAAGAGCGTTCGAAATATCTCCTCTTTGTGCCGCAGCTCTTCCTGGGTCTCGTATTCATGCGTGACGTCCCTGAATACTAGGACCACCCCTAGCATGGTGCCGCCATCGTCGCGTATAGGGGCCGCACTATCGGCGATATGCCGCTCTGTTCCGTCCCTCGTTACCAATACGGTATGGTTCGCCAACCCGACGATGTAGCCCGTGTCTATGACTTTCTGGATCGGGTTCTCTACGGCTTCCCTCGTCGTCGCGTTCACTATATCGAAGACCTCAGAGATCGGACGGCCCGCTGCCTCTTCGGCCTTCCAGCCCGTCAGTCTTTCGGCCATATCGTTCAGCTCGACGACGCGCCCCTCGATGTCCGTGGAGATGACTCCGTCTCCAATCGACCTCAGCGTGACTGCCTGTCTCTCTTCGCTCTTCCGCAAGTCCCCGAGGAGCCGCCCGATCTCCGAAATGTCCTGGAACACGCCTAGTATCATACCCTCGTACGCCCGACCGGAAGATCGAAGCGTCACGATCTCGCCTGTATCGCCACGGCGGTACCTATACGAAACATCGTAGGGATCGCCTTGATCGATGAGTGCGCGAAACGCCTCCGCCCGCGCCTTAGCGCTGCCTGCGAAGACCCTGCGTTGAAAATCCTCGAAGGAGCAGGACTCTGCGTCGATTCCGAGGATAGCGCTGCTACCTTCGGACAGCGCGATGGTCGACGTCCCCGGATAGACAAACCAATAGCCGATTCGGGCGGACTTTTCCGCCATTTGGAGAAGAGAGTTTTTTTCTTCGAGGAGCCGCTCTTTATCGAATAGATCGAAGGCCATCTCTATCGAAGAGATCATGACGAAATCGCCCGAGTTTTTGATGATGTAGCCATACCGTGTGATCCCCCGGACCTTCTCCACCATTTCCTTTGACGAGTGCGAGGTAAGGAAGACGATCGGGAGCTTCCAGCGCAGGAGGATGGCGCTGGCTGTGGCAGTACCATCGATCCCCGGCCCCAGGTCTATGTCCATCAGGATCAGATCGGGGATCGCGCCGCTCTCGAGGAGACCGATGGCCGCCTCCCCGGTATTGGCTATGTCGACCGTATAGCCCCTCTTCCGGAGCATGAAGCTTTCCGAGAGCGCGATAATGGCCTCATCCTCTACGACCAAGATCTTTTTGTGGCCCTGCTGATCTTGATGTAGTCCAGTGTCCATGCTGAACGATAGGCTTGGCGGCAACGTGCTGTCTAGTTTTTCCGTGGCGGCGAGAGGCGAATTGGTAGAAGGTATAGCGGCTATAGACTATCAGCCATCATTCGATCCTAATTTGATGGTCGTGTATGTACTTTACGAATTCCATTCTCGACGCGACACCGACGCGACGGTACATGATGGACAAATGATTCTTTATCGCGGACTCAGATATATGGAGCTTGCCCGCGATGACCTTCGTCGTCTCTCCCGTCTCGAGGATGGCGGCTATATCGATCTGCCTGTCGTTGAACCCGAGGTCTCTGAGGTTCATGAGCGGCACTGCGTTCTTCAGTGGCAGTATCGAGTCGCTCAGGGCTTGCATCAGCTGCTTCGACTGCTCGGAGAGCCGGAGGATATTGTTTAGCCTCGTTTCTTCTTGCGTGAGGTCTCGGTTTATCGCTAGAACATAGTTCTGTTCCCCTGAGTAGCTAAACAGGGCGATGTTCGTCGCCAGGGTCATGAAGAGGAATCCGTCCTTCCTGCGGCAGACCATCTTGTCCTGAAAATAGCCCGTCTTCGCATAGCTTTCCCGGCCCCGTGTCACGTAGTCTTTGGCTGCTTCCTCGTCGGGTGCCAAGAATTGCGGGCTTCGCCCGATGAGATCGGCACGGGCGTAACCGAACATGGCTTCGGCCGCGAGATTGCAGTCGCTTATGGTCCGGCTCACCATATCGATGAGCAGTACGGAATCGGAGAGGCCTTTTAAAAGCCTCTGGATGAGCTGTTCGGAGTCGATGCCATTCAAGGGCTTGGGGATTGGCCGCGGCGCTCTCCTGATCACGAAAAGGTAATAGCGTTGTCCGTAAGTTTCGCATTGGACGTAGCGTATGCTCGTCGCCGACTGCTGTTTGGTACCCAGGTAGCCCTCGATATCGAAATGTGTATTGATCGTCTCTCCATCGATGCGCAATACGGAGATGATCGCCTTGAGCCGCGCTCTGTCTTTCGCGGTGAAAAGGCTCTCGATATTGCGCCCTACGAGCGTTTCCGTGGATAAGCCGAAGTTTATCGATGCCGATTGGTTGATTTTCTCGATTTCCAATTCGTCAGTGGTAAGAATCAGGATATCCCGGTCTTCATCAAAAAGTGCATCGATCAGCTGGTTTTCGAGGGAATGATTCTTTGTGGCATCGTTTTCAGTCATCAATGCCTCTTTTATGGGGCGGGCTCGTCCTATAGCTGTGTTATTAATCTCATGTATTAGAATGTATCTATATATTTAGCTCAAATTTATTATATACACTATTAATAAATCAATCGGGTCCACTGTTTTTTGTACCTAAGTATAGCCATTTGGCCAATAGGCTTGTCGGGCCTTATTCCGCTACCGCGTTATTCGCTATCACCTCTGCGTACCAGCGCGCGCTCAGCTTGGGAGTGCGCCTTTGGCTCGGGTAGTCGACGCGGTTTCGGTCCTCGACATAGCCTGAAGCGTCGGGCGGTTAATGCCCCAGTCGAGGACGGTTACGCCTATGCCCGGCTCCGAGAGGAAACGTTGCGCGACCTTGAGCGGGCCCCCTCGCGACGAGTAGCGGACTTCCTGCGTGAAGTAATGGTTCATGCCGAGCCAGTCGATTCTCTCGGAGGCGAGCCCGTCCTCCTCGGAGCTCGAGGCGGGGACGATGCGATGGAGATCGAGGACAATGCCAATCTTCCCCACGTAGGGGCCGGCTTTGCCGCCTGAGCGAAAGGCGCGCACTGCGGCCCTGTGGGCCATGCACAGGCAGTGTGCCGCCCACATCGCCAACCTATCGCCTAACTTGTCGAAAAGGATCTTCGCGTAGTCCGCGAACCAGGAGACCGAATCGCGGTTCTGCCAGCCGTCCCGCTCCTGCAGGGCCTGAGGCAGGTCCCAGTGGTCGAGAGTGGCGTTCGCGGCGATCCCGGCCGCGCTTAGCTCGTCGACGAGCCGGTCGTAGAAATCGAGTCCCGCCGCATTGACGGCGCCTATCCCCTGGGGCATGACGCGCGGCGAGGATATGGAGAAACGGTCCCACACGCTCTCGCCCTTGCCGTCCTCGTTCCACGCGCCTTCGACTTGATAGGCGGCGGTGGCTGCGCCCCATAGGAACCCCTCGGGGAATTCATGCTGCATCATGCTTGGGATACTAGCAACGTCGCTACCCGTACGGAAGGGGGCTACTTAGACCGACTCGCTCCTGCGCAGCTTGGCCGCGTCCTCGCGCGGGCTCTCGCCAAAGAATCGTTTGAACTCGCGGCTGAACTGTGAGGCGCTCGCGTAGCCGACTCGCTCGGCCGCGCCTCCCGCACCTAGGCCCTCCTGAGCCATGAGCATGCGCGCCTTGTGGAGCCTAATGCTCTTGAGGTACTGCAGCGGCGAAGAGGAGGTGACCGCCTTGAAGCTATGGTGGAAGGCGGAGACGCTCATGTTCGCCTCCTTGGCGAGAAGGCGCATATCGAGTTCCTCGGAGTAGTCCTCGTGCATGCGCCTAAGGATCTTCGCGATCTGGGCGAAGCGCGAGTCACGGTTGACGACCGCGCGTAGTCCCGCTCCCTGGGGGCCCTTAAGGACATAATAGGTTATCTCCCTGACGATCTGCGGGCCGAGCATGCGGCTCTCCATCTCCGAACCGAGGCACTCGAGGAGTCTCTCGACTGCGCACGAGAGGTCTTCGGTGAGGCTCGTCGAGTAGATGCCCGTTACCTCGTCCGGGGCGGGGACGCCATCGTCCATCTCGGTCAGGAGCTCGCCGATGACGCGGCTCTCCATGTCGATCGAGACGGCGAGGAAGGGACTGCCCGGCTGGGCGATGGTTTCGCATTCGAAAGGAAGGGGAACGGAGAGCACGAGATAGTTGTTCGGATCGTAGACGTAGACCTTCTCTCCTAAGTAGCCGATCTTCCGTCCCTGCCCGACGATGACGATGGAGGGCTCATAGACGCTCGGTCCCCGCGGATGCCTGTCGCTTACCCGGATGAATCGTACTTGCTTAAGGCGTGAGGGGCTCTGTCCCTCGCCCTTCGCGAGGCCGTCCAGGAGCTCGGCCCATCTTGTCCTTCCCCCGTCACCCATCCGGTATTTCTCCTTATCGGAGGAATATATCATGTTTGGGGCTATTATTGGGTGTTTCTTCTTGAAAATGGCAGGATTAGGCAAATAACTAGCAGGAATATGTATTGCCTCTGAAAACGGCGCCATACTATTACTAATACGAATTTTTCTCAGTAAGGAGCTTATTATGCCCGAATCGACAGTCTATTGGATCGATCTGCGCACGACGCCTCAGATGACAATCTTGAAGAAGCTGGATAAGCTCCTTCGTACGGCGGGCTTCACGTCGCTCGACCTCAAGGATAAATACACGGCCCTCAAGATCCACGTCGGCGAGCCGGGAAACATGTCCTACGTCAGACCCCCTTATGTCGCCGTCATCTCGAGCCTCGTTCGCGAGCTCGGCGGAAAGCCCTTCCTGACGGACTCGAACACGCTCTACTCAGGCAGGAGGCATAACGCGTACGATCATATCCGAGCGGCCTACGAGAACGGCTTCTCCCGCGACGCGACCGGCTGCGATATCATCATCGCCGACGGCCTTAAAGGGGAGGATTACGTCGAGATGCCCGTGGCGAACGGGGAGCACTGTTCGGTAGCGCGCATCGGCGCGGCCGTCGCCGAGGCGGACGCGGTCATCTCGGTGAACCACTTCAAGGGACACGAGCTCACAGGCTTCGGCGGGGCGCTCAAAAACCTCGGCATGGGAGCGGCGTGCCGCTCCGGCAAGAAGTTCCTCCACGAGGTTTCGCATCCCATCATCGATCTCGCGAAGTGTACGGGCTGCGGAAGTTGCGTCAAAGCCTGCGCTTCCAAGGCGATCATGGTCGGGCCAGAGCGCAAGGCAGTCATCGATCATGAGAAGTGCGTCGGCTGCTGTCAGTGCGTCGCGGTCTGCCAGTTCGGCGCGGCGCGTGCGTCTGAGGGCTCGGCCAGCAAGGTCTGTAGCGAGCGCATTGCCGAGTACGCCCAGGCGATCCTCCACGGGAAGAGTTCCTTCCATATTAACTTCGTCATGAACGTGTCGCCCAACTGCGACTGCTGGGCCAACAACGACGCGCCCATCGTCGCGGACATCGGCATCTTCGTCTCTGCCGATCCCGTGGCCCTCGACCAAGCCTGCGTGGACGCGGTGAACGCCGCACCGGCCATCAAGGGCACCATCCTCACCGACAAGATGTATGGAGGCGCAGGAGAGAAGTTCGGGCATATCCATCCGGACACCGACTGGAGTGCCGGCCTCGACCATGCTGAGAGGATCGGCCTCGGGACGCGGAAGTACAGGCTCGTGAAGGTCTGAAGCGATCGCCCTAGAACTTAAGCACCAGCGTGATCGCGACGGTGAGAAGTCCCGCGAGACCCAGGGCGATGCCGCTCATCGCGCCCTCGACCTCGCCTATCATGATGGCCTTGGACGTGCCAACCGCGTGGCTACAGGTGCCTATGGCGACGCCGGCGGCGATCGGGTTTTTGACTCGGAATATCTTAATGAGCATGGGCGCGCACACCGCGCCCAGGATCCCGGTGATGACCACTGCGGCCACGGAGACCGCTGGAATGCCGCCGATATTCTTCGAGATGGCGAGCGCGAAGGGCGTGGAGACGGACTTGACCACCATGGACTTAGTCAAGATGTCGTCCAGTCCGAAGAGCTTGCACAGGAAATAGGCCGAGCCGACGGAGGCGATGGACCCGACCAGAGTTCCCATGAGAATTGGAATGAAGTACTTCTTCAGCCGCGAGAGCTGGTTGTAGATCGATATGGCGATGACCGCCGTGGCGGGACCTAAGAATACCGCGATCAGATCGCCTCCCGCGTTGTAGCTCTCCAAGGGGATGTGCGCGAGCTCGATGACCGCAATGCATATGATGATCGCGATGAGCAGGGGATTGGCAATGGCGAGCTTCGTCTTCCGGGCGATGAGCACGCCGATTTCGTAGGCGAAGATGCTCAGCGTGATGCCGAAGAACGGCGATGCGAAGACCTCATTCATGGCGATTGTCCTTCCTCGTGCCTTTCCTGGCGCCGACGCGCTCTTGCACGGCAATCACTCCCTGAACGGTGAACGCGGTCGCTCCGAAGGTGATGAAGGTGGTCAGGACTACGACGGCCAGGAGCGGGAGTATGTAGCCCTTGATGGCCGCTAGATTGGCGAGGATTCCGACTCCGGCAGGGATGAAGAAGAAGGCCATGTTCTGCAGAAGGAAGTCTGCCTTCTTGCGTATATGGTCGACCTTGAGGACCTTGAAAAAAAGCAGCAGGAAGAGCAGCACCATGCTGATCACGCTACCGGGCACGGCGATTGGCAAGAAAATCGCAATGGTCTGGCCGACGAGGCAGATGCCGAACACCACCCCGATCTGGAGCATCATTTTCATAAAATCCTTTTCACGCCTTTCCGATCGACCCGAAGAGACGCATTTTCTCCTCGACCGATGCCTTCACAGCCTCGACCTCGTAGGAGACTAGGTCGGTGAGCCCGAGCCACCGTGCAGGACGAGGGGCACGGAGAGCTCCTCCAAAGGACCGTAGGGAAGGAGAACTTCGGCGGCGGCTATGATACCTCGCGCCAATTCCAGGTTGACCGCGTTGAAGAGCCCTACAGCATAGGCTCCCTTCTTAGCCGGGGATAGTACATCGTTCATGTTCACGAGCATCTTTCGTCTCCTGTTTTCGCCCAGCCTGATTCGATCTTTTTTTCGAGTTCGTCGAGCGTTTTAAGTCCGCCCAATGCGTCGTAGGCTTCTACGCAGGAGGCTCCCGCGGCGGCGGCCAGCTGCAGGCAGCGCTCGAAGGGGCGGCCTTGGAGCATGGCGGAGAGGAAGGCGGCGATGGTCGTATCCCCCGCGCCTGTCGCCGATAGCACCCGCGCGGGGACATAGCTCTTCTCGAAGCCGCGCTTATCGCGCCAGGCCTCGAGCGAAGCGCCGCGCTTACGCTCGAGCGCCGCCATCCTTTCTCCTCCCGCAGTGCGATAATAGAAACCTCGCGCGCCGCACTTGACGAGCGCGACCTTCGCTCCCAGGGCAATGGCCTTCTCGGCGAGCGGGCGCACGTCGTCCTCGACGGAGAGCGCGCTAATGATGTCGCCGCCCGAGCGCCCTTTGAGCTCTGCATACTTGACCCGGTCTATCATCCACGCGAGCTCTTCGAAGCTCGGGAAGAAGAAGTCCGTGAAGGGAAGCGTCCGCTCGAGGATGGCCTCCCAGTCGACGGCGCCCGCCTCCGAGGCCTCGTCGACCGCGGCGAGGTCGAGGGACGTCATCACGCCCATGCCGTCGATCGTCCGGAATATTTTCACGAGCTCCTCGCCGCCGTTTCGGAAGAGCGAGGCCATGATGGGCGGATAGCCAAGGTGAAAGAGCCTCGCGTCGCGGATAGCGTTCATATCGAGGTCCGCGAAGTAGAAGTGGTCGTTGGCGCCGGGGTCGTGCAGGAAGACGCGGTCGCAGCCGGGAGCTGCGAGGACGACTGAGTAGGAGGTCGAGGCCTCGTCCGAGACGATCATTCCCTTTTCGGCCCCGTAGCTACGCAGTATATCGAGGATCATGGAGCCGAAGGCGTCGCGTCCGACCTTGCCCATGAGGCTCGCGTCTACGCCGAACTTTCTCATGGCGAGAGCCGTGTTCGCGACGGCTCCGCCCGTGTGAATGTCGACGCCGTTCATGTGCAGGAGGCTGCCGGGAACGAGGAGCTCGCCGAGCGCGACTCTACCGCCCGACGCGCTCTCGGCGGCAGGGAAGAGCGGCGTTATATCTATGCAGATGTGGCCCGCGACCACGGCCCCGGCTTTGTTCATTTGATTCCCATGAGAAGATTCAGGACGTACATCTCTAGGCTTTCGAAGTCCCTTTTTTCCACGCACTTCTTCTGGAAAGCATAGTCGAAACGGCCGACTTTGTCCTCCAGCGCCTTGAAGACGAGCCCGACGTACTCGCCGTGCGAGCCGTAGTCGTTCTCGACGAGGCAAGGCGGCTGGTCGAGCGGACGGACATGAGAATAACCGGCGTCTGCCTGATCTCCGCCCTTCACTCCAGCGGTTTTGCCGCGAGGCCGAGGTCGACGTGGCAATAGCCACCAGGGTTCTTCCGAAGGTAGTCCTGGTGGTACTCCTCGGCCGGGTAGAAGGGCATCGCCGCGACGAGCTCGGTCGTTATCGGTCGCGAGTATTTCCCGCTTTTCGTCATGCTCGCGATAAGCGACGCTGCCGCTTTTCTCTGCTCCTCGTTCTGGTAAAAGACGACCGAGCGATATTGAGTCCCGACATCGTTGCCCTGTCTATTTTTTTGCGTCGGATCGTGCATCCTGAAAAAGTGCTTCAAGAGATCGTCGTAGCTGATCCGCGCCGGGTCGAACTCGATCTTGAGCGACTCGGCGTGCCCGGTCCTGCCCGTGCAGACCTCTTCGTACGTAGGGTTGACTGTCGTGCCGCCAGAGTAGCCGACCACGGTCGAGAGCACGCCCGGCAGCCGCCTGAAGTACTCCTCGGTCCCCCAGAAGCAGCCTGCCGCGAAGACGGCGGTCTCGGCCTGGGCTTCCTGCGCGCCCTTGGACTTGGCGGAAACCGCAAAAGACGGAAAGAGCGAAAGGTAGGCTCCATAGCCTTCCTTCGTCAGGTCTTCCGCCGGAATGAACTTTAAAGCGGCCGAGTTGATGCAATAGCGTTGACCGCTAGGGGCGGGGCCGTCGTCGAAGAGGTGCCCGAGGTGCGAGGCCGCTTTAGCGCTCTTCACCTCGGTGCGGGACATTCCAAGGGAAGTGTCGCTCTTCTCGACCACCGCTGCCGGATCTATCGGCTTCGTGAAACTGGGCCAGCCGGAGCCTGAGTCGAACTTGTCGGTCGAGCTGAAGAGGGCTTGCCCGGACACGATGTCCACGTAGATCCCGGCCTCGTGATTGTCCCAGTAGGCATTATCGAAAGGAGGCTCGGTCCCGCACTGCTGAGTGACCTTGTATTGCTCGGGACTTAGCTTCGCGCGAAGCTCGGAGTCGTTGGTCTTATTGGCGCCGTTAGTCATGGTGCTGCTTCCTCTCGTCTGGGCGCAGCTCGATGCTCCGATCGCCACAATGCAACAAACGACGATCATCGCCAGCTGACGAGCTGCTCCTCGTGAGTCTATCATATATTCATAATACTGAATATTAATCGGGAAACCTAAGTATTTCGACTTCCTATGGGATTCTGGGATTGGAGCCCCTCTAGCAGGCGATTGGTGCGGGCAATAGGACGCGTCGCTATTGCATCGATGTGTCGAAGCAAAGGCTCTCGTGTCTATGAGTTCCCCGAGGGCCTTAGCCCGAAGCGCTCGTCCTCGGTATTGCCGGCCGGTTCGATATGCACAATGACGTCGTAGACCTCGGGCAGGGCTCGGACGATCGCCTGCTCGACCGCGTGGGCTATCTCGTGGGCGGCCTTCACCGTCAGGTTGGGCTCGACCTCTATATCGAGATCCACTATAAGGAAGGACCCGAGCCTGCGCACTCGGGTACGATGGGGGTTGCCCGCCCCGGGGACCGAGGACACTGCGGCGAATATTTCGTTGTAAGGGCCTGCGTCTTTGGTCCCCTCCATGATCTCGGTGTTCACTTCCTTGAAAATGCCGGCCGCCACTTTGATGATCCATAGCGATACGAGGAGGGCCGTGATGCGGTCGAGGATGGGCATCTTGAGGATGAAGGTGAAGACGAGGCCCACGAGGACCGAGGTTGAGATGACGACGTCGCTACGCATGTTCTTGCCGTTGGCGATAAGCATGGAGCTGCCGGCCTTCTTGCCATAGTAGAATTGGATCCACGATAGGAGAAGTTTCCCGACTATGGATACGGCGGTCACCGCGATCGCGATGACCGAGGGGAGGTCGGCCTCTTCACCGGAGATCAGGGACGAGGCGCTGCGTACGAGGAGCTGGGAGCCCGCGAAGAATACCACGAAGGAGAGGACGATCGTGGCGACCGTCTCGGCGCGGGAGTGGCCGTAGGGGTGTTCCTTGTCGCCAGGCTTGTCCACAATGCGCGCGGTGAAGATGGCCACGACGGCTATGACTACGTCGGTCGAGGAGTCGATGCCGTCTCCTAATACCGCCATTGAGCCTGAAATGAAGCCGACGATCAGTTTGGCGGCGGCGAGAAAGGCGTTCCCGACGAGAGCTATTACCGATGCCCGTTGAAGGAGCGCGGCGCGATTGTTCATGGGCTAAAGGCTAGCATTCGGGGTGGACTCTCTCAAGTGTCGCCTGTCCGATAGTGAGCCGCGGCTAACACTAGCTCTTCTCGAGCTCCATGATCTTAGCCACCCGGCCCGTGTGCCTGCCGCCTTGGAACTTCGCGTTCATGAAGGCCGCAAGTATCTCAGTCGGCGGAACCTGATACTCGACCCGTCCGCCCATGGCGATGAAGTTGGCGTCGTTGTGCTCTTTCGCGAGGGTCGCGGTGAAGGGATCGTGCACGAGGGCGCAGCGGATGCCCGAGATCTTGTTGGCCGCGATGGAGATGCCGATGCCCGTGCCGCAGAGGAGAATGCCGAAGTCGTACCCGCCCTTTTTGTACTCGGCGCAGGCCGCGGCGGCCATGTCGGGATAATCGACCCTATCCTCGACGTCGACGCCGAGATTGACGACTTCGTGTCCCTGCTCCTTTAACCAGGCAAGGAGCTGCTTTTTGATCTCGACAGCCGCGTGATCGTTTGCGATGACAATCTTCATGCGATAACTATACATTCCCGGACTTCAATCGGCTAGACCGCCTGCGCGCGTAAGTGGCGTAGGAGGTGCTAAGCCATGACTCATGCGATCGCCGTCCTTCGCGGGGGCGCTTCCTTCCTCGCCTGCGCCTTGATCGTCGCCTGCGCACAGAATCCAGAGGCCGCGATCTACCCGACCGCCGACTTCCGTCCGCCCGGCCTCGTCGAGGCTCTTCCTGCGAGCTCAAAGAGCGTAGTCCTCGTCTTCGACGAGCCTGTCGCGTCGGTCTCAGGCAGCCTCGCGGTAGAGCCTTCGGCCGGAGTCAGCTGCCGGGCGGAGGACAAGAGGCTCCTCGTCGACTTCGGTTCAGGCATGTCCCCAGGGGCCGATTACGCTCTTGCCGGCGAGGTCGAAGACGGATCCGGCAACCGGACTCGCTTCCTCGTCCGCTTTTCGGGCTGGAACGACAGGGCGCCTCGCTTACGGATTTCGGAGGTGCAGACCGGAAAGAATAGCTCGAAGACGAAGCCTCATCGCGACTTCGTCGAGCTCGAGGCTTTGGCCGATGGAAACCTGGGCGGAGAGGAACTCTCGTGGTCGAGCTCGGTCAAGTCGGCGAGCTATCGCTTTCCGGGCGCGGAGGTGAAGAAGGGCGACTTCATCGTCCTGCACCTCGCGCCCGAAGGGCTCGACGAGGAACGCGACGAAATTGGTTCGGACCTCGTCGCTTCGGGAGGCATCGACGCAAGCGGCTCGGGGCGGGATTTCTGGTGCAAGACCATGCCACTGCCCGACGAGAGCGGGGCTGTAGCGATTTCCCTCAGGCCGGGCGAGACGCCCTGCGACGGCCTCTTCTATGCCGACGAGGGAAAGTCGGGCGCCATAGCCGACGGGAAACTCGCCGATCTCATCGGATTGATGGCGAAGTCTCGGGTGTGGTCCGTATCGGGTGAGAGCGCTTCATGGGAGGATGGCTTTAGCTGGAAGGTCTCGACGTCGAAGTCTATCTGCCGCTCGAGCTCTGCAAATGGACCTTCGGCCTGGTCTGTCGGTGCCTCGGGAACGCAAAGCCCCGGTAGGGCTAATCCTTAGAGAGCGCCCTTCATGAAGGCCTCGATCTCGTGCTTGGGGAAGGCCCCGACTTTTTGAGCTGCGAGCTCGCCGCCTTTGAAAAGGAGGAGGCTGGGTATAGAGATGATCCCAAACTGAGACGCGAGATCGGGCTCCGCGTCGACGTTGACCTTGCCAACCCTCATTTTGCCCTTGTATGCCTCGGCGAGCTGCTCTATCGAGGGAGCGATCATGCGGCATGGGTTGCACCACTCGGCCCAAAAATCCAGGAGCACAGGCTCTGGAGATTCAAGCACTTCCTTCTTGAAGTTGGCTTTGGTTACGGTGATCTCGATGCTCATGCTGCTCTCCTCCGCATGACTAATATACTAAAAAGGTAGTCCCCGATAAAGGACTATGCGCGGGATGCTCTCTTCTCCGACTTTCGCTTGGCAAGGAAAGCTTCGAAGGAGGCGGTCGTGGCGTTGATGACCTGGCCCTTCGGCATGTGCAGTTCCTCGAGCAGCGCGACGGCCTTGTCCAGCCTACCGACATCCTCCCAGTAGTGCGCATCGCTGCCGCAGACGACGAAAGTGGCTGTTTCGAGGCATATCCTCGCGAACTCGGCGCAGCGCTCGTAGCTGCCCGCGCGCACGCGGAAGGAGCCGTTGTTGATCTCTATGGCTTTGCCGTATTCCTTGGCGGCCTGGGCCACTTCGCGCATGTTCGCGGGATAGACAGGGTTGCCAGGATGCGAGACCGCGTCCACGAGGGGATTGGCCAAAGCGGCGACGAGGGCTTTTGTATTGGTCGCCTCGTCCGAGGGAGCGAAGCAGAGCTCGTGGAGGCCTGCGTAGGCGAAGTCGAGTTGGAGAAGGTATTCGTCCGCGAGATCGAGTCCGCCCGCCGTGTCGACGATGTTGGCCTCGACCCCGCGGTAGAAGCGTACGCCGCGAATGCGCTCGGGGAGGATGCGCAAGTTGCCGAAGTGGTAGGGGTGAGTGCCGCCGGGGAGGCCTGGGCCGTGGTCGGTGAGGACGAAGCCCTTTAGATGATGCTTTCGGGCGCCAAGGGCGAGCTCGTAAACGGTGGAATAGGCGTGGCCGGAGGCCACGGTGTGCGTGTGGGTATCGATAGCTATTCTCATGAGGCATCCATATTCGCGCGGAGAGCGCATGTATGCCTAGCCCGCAAAATCGGGCTAGTGGTCGCCGTCCGCCACCGCGAGCTCGGCGATAGCCTCGGCCAAAGGTTCGGGCTTCTCTTGCTGGGGCAGGTGGCCTGCGCCTGCGATGACGAGCTTCGTGCCGTGTTGTGCGATGCCGACAAGCCTGTCCGCTGCGGAGGGCGGGGCGACGCGGTCTTTTTCTCCCCAAGCCGCGAGAACCGGCCCCTGAAAGGCCGCGAGGGACTTGGTGAAAAGCCCTTTATATATGCCCGCCCACAGGGCGAGGCTGCGGAGAAGGGAGAAGTAGGCACGCATCTGGCCGTCGCTCTCGACCCTCTCCTCGACGCGGACGCGCAGAAAGGCGCGGTCCTCTTCGCCGAGCGCGGCGATGTCGGCGTAATAGGGCGCGAGGCTCGCGTAGGCAGCGTCGGCCTTGCCCCTGAGACTCAAGTAGCTTCTTTCCCCAATTCCTGGCGCGAGCATGCGCCATGCTCCGCGCGCGGCCTCGAGGCCAGGGATTCCCCCGTCGACGAGGGCCATGGCCGCGACCCGCTCTTCGTCGCGCATCGCGGCGAGTTGGGCCACGGCGGCGCCGAGGGAGGACCCGACGAGCGTCGCGCGCTCTATGCCTTCCTCCGCGAGGAGGCCGAGTACCGCGTCCGCGCAATAGCCGAGGCTCACTCTCTTCACAGGGACTGAACGGCCGAAGCCCGGGAGGTCGAGCGCGAGGAGCCGCGCGTCCTTCTTGAGAAGGGGGAAGAGATGCCGCCAGCTGTCCGCCTCGTCGCCAAGCCCGTGGATGAGCACTATCGTCCGCGCTTTAGGCGAGCTCGAGTCGTAGTAGAAGAGCCGACCGAGCGCCCTCGAGTCGAAGGTCTTGGCGTAAGGGGAGAGGGCGGGCCAGCTCGCCATCGGCTCTCCACTCATACAGCCTCCCACGCCCCGCTTTTCTCGGAGCGGAAGAGTGAGTCGAGGACCGCCATGTTGGCCACACCGTCCTCGATCGGCGTCGGCTCCTGCCTGCCCTCGCGGATCGCCCGCGAGAAGGCAGCGAACATGAGGCCGTACTGATCGGCGGGCCCTTCCTCGATGCGGCGCGTTCCGAGGCCCGTGGAGGCCTCGAGGATCGTCGGCACGTCTGGATAGGCGTTGAAGGGGAAGTTGATAGCGAGGCTTCCCCCCTCGCCCATGACCTCCACGCGCTGGACGGGGAATGCCTTGGTCGCGACGTGGAAACTGACCCTCGGCCCCTCGGGGCCGAAGTCGAGGAGACCCAAGCCACGCACGTCGGTGCCGAAGACCGGGTCGCGATCGGCGACGTAGAGAGTGCGCAGTGGCTCTTGCGAAGAGCTTCGTTCCCCGCTGAACGAGAGCGAGCTCGCGGCAGCGAGGAAACGCGCACTCGAGACGGCGTAGCATCCTATATCGTACAACGCGCCGCCGCCGACTTCCGGCTTGTTGCGGATGTCCGCGGGGTCGGAATTGTCGTATGAGAACCAAGTCTGAATGGCACGGACCCTCCCGAGTTCGCCCGAGGCGACTATTCTGCGCGCGCGCAGCCACTGAGGATGGAAACGGTACATGAAGGCTTCCATAAGGAGTAGTCCCCTAGCCTTCGCCTTGGCCGCCATCCTCTCGGCCTGGACCTTGTCGAGGGCGATCGGTTTCTCGCAGAGCACGTGCTTGCCTGCCTCGAGCGCCGCGATCGCCCACTCGGCGTGGAGGCTGTTCGGGAGCGGCATATAGATCGCCTCGACTTCGGGGTCCGCGATAAGCTCAGCATAGGAGCCATAGCTTCGGCCAATTCCGAATCGAGCGGCGGCCGCCTTTGCCTTGACGGCATCCCTGCTCGCGATGGCGACGATCGTGGCCTCGGGGAGACACGAGAGCGGAGTATGCACGCGTAAGGCGTAATGCCCCGAGATCGACAAGATTCCCCAGCGGACGCTTTCCATGGCTAATTCCCCCTAGGTTCATGTTCGCGCCGCTCGCCCGCGTGGTCAAGGGCGCTACGGGCGCCGGAGGGGCTATGTCTCGGTGTACCCCGCTAGCTCCTCCCAGAGGGCCTCGCGATCTTCCGGCGGCACCAGGTTCCACTTGACGTCGCGTATCGCGCCCTCGAGGCCGGCGAGCTTGGAGCGGCAGACATCGAAGCCGGCGGCCCGTAAGCGGATCGCCGCTCCGACCGACCCCGCCGCTCGCAACTCCTCGCCGCTCCTGATACCCGCAGCCTCGAGTTCGGTGGCGCAGACCGAGCCTATATTCCGCAAATCGCGCAAGGCCGTCATGGGTGCGTCTTCCAGGCCGGGAGTCGCGCCATGGCCGCCTTGGCCGCCCGGCCGGCCGCGCCTTCGTCGAGGCCTTGAGTCGTCACGATGAATGAAGTCATCCCGGCAAGCCTCTCGTCGTAGTTCTGCATCGAACCATCCGGCCTCGCACAGTGGACGCAGTAGTCCTTCGTCCTGTCGCCGAGCGGGAAATCCTCGTCCTTCTCCATGGGCATGCCGCAGGCAACGCAGAGCTTCATCTTTTCCCTCCTATGGAAATCAACGACATGAAATGATCGAGAAGCTCCTGTCCGCGCGCGTCGATTACCGATTCGCCCGGAGAGAAGAGCTCGCGGTTCGCGAGATAATAATGGATGAGCCCGAGCCAGGTGTTGAAGAGCAGGCTTAGGCTCATGGTCTTGATTCTCCGGGTCTTCCGGTCGGCCTCTATGGCCGGCACCAGGTGGAAGGCTATCGCCGACTGCATCAGCACGAGGTCGTTCTTTGCCTCGACAGAGAGGAGGCTCGATTCGGCGACAAGGCGGGCATAAAAATCCTCGCGCTCGCGGATGCCAGAGAGATGGGCGGCGAGAACCTCGCGGGTCCCTGCTCCTCGCCGCATAGTCTCGTGAAGGCGCCTCGCCATGGCCTCGCCGAAGTCCTCGATCGCAGCGGCGACGAGGGCCTCCTGACTTCCGAAGTGGACGAAGACCGAGCCGTGGGCGACTCCGGCTTCCTTCGCGATATCGGCGGTGGTCGCCTTAAGTATGCCGTCGCGGCCGAATACGATAATCGCCGCATCCAGTATGCGCCGCCGAGTCTCGAGCTTCTGCTCCGCGCGACTCGTTCGCGCCCTGCGGGCTGTCCTGTGCGAATCCTCTATATTTGTTGACTTTGTGTTCATTGAGTTTATAGTCAATGTATTGGTATCTAACGTCCCTGTCAAGGCTCGGCCTTGGATTCTATTGTGTCCAGCCCTACTTCATGGTAGTTTGTGCTGGGGAGTGTTTCCAGTGATAGAAGCATCGAAGTTCAAAGACTACTCGTTCTTCGGGGGGCTCGTACCTGAGGAGATCGAGGCCATCCGCCCCCTCATGGGCTCCGCCAGTTACGCCGCGGGCGATACCATCATGCGCGAGGGCGAGCCCAACGACCGCATCCACTTCATCCTCGATGGATCGGTGGAGGTACTAAAAGATGGCGTCCAGCTCGCCTGCCTCGGCGAGGGCGACACCTTCGGCGAGATGGAGTTCCTCGATGTGATGCCCGCCGCCGCAACGGTCCGCGCCCTCTGTCCGGCCACTGTCGCCACCATTTCCAACCACGCCCTCCACGAGCTGTCCAAGTCGAGCATGCGCGCCTTCGCGATGGTCGTCATGAACCTCGCCCGCGACCTCTCGCGGCGCCTGCGGCGTATGGATGAAATCGTGGCGGAGAAGCGGGCCTAGGACTTGGGCTCCCCTTCGCCCGAGTAGCGCGAAAATGTTTTTTATCCTATAGTTGTCCGATCATGGCAACCACGAAACCCCCGCTCTATAATAAAAAACAGGCGAATCGAATATCGCTGTGGGTCATCATCGTCGTCGCCGCCTTGCTCGGCGGCTACGCGGCGGTCGAGAGCGCGATCGATCCGGCCTCCGTGGCCGACGGCCAGTTGCGCGTTCGTTCGCTCTTCGGCTTCTCGGTTCCCATAGCCGACATCAGCGACCTCAAGCTCGATGAGGGCGCCCTCGTCACGGGCTCGCGCATCTTCGGCAACGACGCCTTCGGGCTCTTCCGCGAGGGAGACTTCATGGTCGACGGTATGGGGACGACTCGTGTCTTCCTAAAGAGGCCCCACCTCTCCTATATCTCGTTCCGGGCCGAGGCGAAAAGTTACGCGATCGATCTCGGCTCGACCGAGAAGAACCAGAAGCTCTACGATGAGATAAAGCTCGGCAAGTAGGACCGCTTCCGTGATCTCTTCTCAATAAATACTGGGGTTGTGCATGAGTTCCAGCAAGTACGCGGCGACGGACGTCGCTGCTCTCCATGACCTTTCCATGCGAATGAAGGCCGAGCTCGAGTCGGACATCCTTCCTTTCTGGCTGCCTTATGTAGACCGCGAGGGCGGCGGCTTTTACGGCCTCGTGCGCAACGATAAAAGTTTTGATGCGTCCGCACCCAAGGGCCTCGTGATGCACTCGCGCTTCCTCTGGGCCTACTCGGCGGCGTATATTCGCTATGCGAAAGAGGAATACCTCGAGGCCGCGCGCGCGGCCTACGACTATCTGCGAGGAGGCCAGCGCGACACGGTGCGCGGCGGCTTCTGGTGGATAGTCGACCAGGCACCGCGAGACGCCTCGGGGCGGCAAAGCGCCGCGACGCCGCAGGTCGACGTGAAGATGGTCTACGGCCAGGCCTTCGCCATCTACGCCCTCGCAGAATACAACCTCGCGACGGGCGATCAAAGCGCCCTCGATCTCGCCATGGAGACCTACGGGCTCCTTGAGTCGGTCGCCCGCGATAAGGCGAAGGGTGGCTACTACGAAGCCTGCGACCGCGAATGGTCCAAGCCCATCCGCTTCGCGCTCAGCGACGTGGACATTCCCTGCGACAAGTCCATGAACACGAATCTCCATGTGCTCGAGGCCTTGTCGAACCTGTATCGCGCATCGCGCGAAAAAGGCGTGAAGGCCTCGCTCACCTCCCTTCTCGAGGTCTACGCGTATCGTGTTTTCGGCCAGAAGCCTAACGTGAGTCTCTACTTCGACCGCGAGTGGAAAAGTCAGACCGACCACGTCTCCTGGGGCCACGACATAGAGTCCTGTTGGCTTATGACCGAGGCGGCCGAGCTCGCCTATGGCGGGGTCGAGAAGGCACCGATCTTCGTGCTCGAGCCCATCGGCCGGGCTAGGGCCGCGATTTTGCCCGTGCTCGCGGAGAACGACGGCTCTCTCCCCCATGAGAAGTCCGAGGAGAAAAAGCACTTCGACTCGCAGCGCGACTGGTGGGTCCAGGCCGAATGCGTGGTCGGCTGTGTCGACGCCTGGCAGGCGACGGGCGATGGCCAGTACTTGCGAGCGGCGACGAGGCTTTGGGCGTACATCGAGGACAAGGTGATCGACCGCGAGAACGGCGAATGGTTCTGGGGCGTCTCGGCTTCGGGAAAGCCCGACCTGGAGCGGCCCAAGGGCGGCCTATGGAAGACCTGTTATCATAACGGCCGCGCTTGCCTCGAAGTTATGGCGCGCGCGGGTGATGCGCCGACACGAGATCAAGGGGGATACCTTCGTGGAGAGCCTTGAGCGATTCGCCTTCTACGAGCGGGCGAAGAAGGCCTATGCGATCGTCGCGACCACCGGGAAGGGCGCCAAATGAACGAACCCCGGAGCTCCGGGGTATCGTTCGTCTGCAAGGTAGTGGATTGTATGCGGGTCCATACCCGTGCGCGAGAGAAGAAAGACACACAGTAAACTGCGAGGTATGAACCCGCCTGCGAATCAAGCAGTGGCGCTGGCGCGGCTCGGTGTGCGGGTCGAGATGGTCGGCGCGATAGGGGACGATGTCCTCGACGAGGTTCGCCGATTCCCCGAGAAGGTCGCGCCTTAGTCCTTCAACTTATACTAGGCGCGCCGGTCCGGACTTCGGAACATCGTCATAGTCGGAGCGACTATGGTTGCGAGGGCCAGAAGGACAATCGGGATCGCGAGATAGGCCATCCGAATCCCGAAGGAATCGGCCAGGCGGCCGAGGATCAAGGGGAGGCAGAGGATCGCGGCGCCCGCGGCCAGGGTCGCGTTGGCGCTCGCGCGAACGGTTTGGGCCCCTGCGACGCCCAGGGCGAGGGACATGACGAAGGGGTAGAGCCCCGATATGCCCAGGCCGGCGACGAAGAGCCCCGCGAGGACGAGGGGCGCCCCTGCTCCGGCCCCGAGCCAGTAGGCGGCGAAGCCGATCAAGGCCACCGCGATAGAGATGAGCATGAGCGTCTGCAAGGTGAAACGACGCACGAGCCGGCTCCCCGCGAGCCTGCCGACGATGACCGCGACCATGAAGACGCTCACGCTCCACGCGGCGTGGACTTTCGTCATGCCGACCGAGGTCGCGAGGTAGTCGGAGGTCCAGGAGGTCATGCCGAACTCGGCGGCCTCGGCGAGGAGTATGCCAATCCAATAGACCCAATAGATCCTCGGCAGCGGCTCACGCACGGCGCTTTCGCGCGAAGGGCCGGAGGGTTCCGGGCTCTTCCCGTCGATGGCGGCGCGCTCGCCGCGGAAGAAGAAGACCATCACCGCGGGCGCGATGAGAGGAATCGCCATCGCGGGACGCCAGTTCCCTACGCTCTGAGTGAAAAATCCCAAGAGCAGAGGAGAGCAGGCGGCCACGATCTCGGCGAGGACGTTCGCTTCGGATAGGGCGACGGCGCGGCTCCCGCCGTGGATGTCGGCGAGGATCGAGGGCACGAGGATCATGATGAGGGAGCCGACGAATCCCATAGCGAAGGACGCCCCGATGGTCACCAAGCTCGACCGGCCGACGATGAGCCCCACGGCGCCGACGCAGAGCCCCGCCACGGCGATCCAAAGCGCTCGCCATCGGCCGATGCGCGCGACCAGGGGGCCGCCCACTACGCCGATGAGGAGTATGCCGAGGGCGAAGGCGCTGTAGTGGAGGCTCGCTATCGTGTACGAGAGACCCATGTCGCTCTTGAGAAAAACCGAGAGCGGCCCCATCGAGTTGATGAAATAACTGTAGAAGCAGAGGAAGGCGTAGCTGAGCCACGTCCCGCGCTGCCGGACGAATGCGCTATTTATTGGCGTGATCGTGGACGCCTGCGACGGCGCGCCCCGAGGGGTCGGCCATGCCCGCCCATGCGGCGTCCCAGCGGATCGCGGTCGGGGTGGAGCAGGCGATGGAAGGGCCGTCCGGCACGAGATCGACCGCGCTCGGGTTGGGGAACTGCTCCTCGTAGATCGTGCGGAACCAATAGGCTTCCTTCGAGACCGGCGTCTTGACGGGGAAGCGGTAGCGCGCGTTCTCCATCACCGAGTCGGAGATCTCTTTCTCGGCGAAGGCCTTGATCGAGTCGATCCAGGAATAGCCGACGCCGTCGGAGAACTGCTCCTTCTGACGCCAGAGAATCTCCTCGGGGAGCCAGCCCTCGAAGGCCTTGCGGAGGATGTACTTCTCCATGCAACCCGGCGAGCCGACCGGGACGCCCTTCTGGATCATCTTGTACTTCGGGTCGATGTTCATAGCAACGTCCATGAACTCGGGATCGAGGAAGGGAACGCGCGACTCGACACCCCAGGCGAGCATGGCCTTGTTGGCGCGCAGGCAATCGTAGAGGTGCAGCAGGGAGAGCTTGCGCACGAGCTCCTCGTGGAACTCGGTCGCGTTAGGCGCTTTGTGGAAGTAGAGGTAGCCGCCGAAGATCTCGTCCGAGCCCTCGCCGGAGAGCACCATCTTGATGCCCATCGACTTGATCATGCGCGACATGAGGTACATGGGCGTGCCGGCGCGGATCGTGGTGACGTCGAAGGTCTCGAGGTGGTAGATCACGTCGGGGATGGCGTCGAGCGCCTCCTGGACGGTGAACTCGATCTCGTGGTGCTCGCTGCCGATGGCCTGGGCGACGATCTTGGCGTACTTGGTGTCCGGCGCGCCGGGCAGGCCGACGGAGAAGGAGTGCATGCGCGGCCACCAGGCCCGGGCCTTCTCGTCGGTCTCGACGCGCTTCTCGGCGTGCTTGGCCGCGATGGCCGAGATGATGGAGGAGTCGAGTCCTCCCGAGATGAGGAGGCCGTAGGGCACGTCCGACATGAGCTGCCGCGTGACGGCGGCCTCGAGGGACTCGCGCAGCTGGTCGAGGTCGGCCCCGCCCTTGGGAATGAAGCCGGGAGCCGCCCACGCAGGCTCGTACCACTTCACGAGCTTCTGGCTCTTCGAGTCGTAGTAGTGCCCGGGGGGGAAGACCTCGAGTTTGGGGCAGATGTCGTACATCGCCTTCATCTCGGAGGAGACGAAGAGAGTGCCTTCGCCGTCTCGGCCCCAGTACAGGGGCTCGATGCCCATGTGGTCGCGGGCGATGAAGAAGCTGCCGTCCCTGGGATCGTAGATCGTGAAGGCGAAGATGCCGTTGAGCAGCTTCACGAAGTCCGGGCCGTGCTCGTCGTAGAGGTACAAGAGGGGCTCGCAGTCCGACTGCGTCTGGAAGCTATGCTTCTTTTTGAGCTTGGTGGCGGTGAGGATCTTGTGGTTGTAGATTTCGCCGTTGACGGCGAGGACGCGGCCCGTGTCCTTGTCGACCAAAGGCTGGGCGCCGTGGGTGACGTCGACGATGGAGAGGCGTTCGTGACAGATCACAGCATTATTGTCGGAGTAGACGCCAGACCAATCCGGGCCGCGGTGGCGCAGCTTCTTGACGTGGTTGACGGCTTCCTTGCGAAGCTCAACCGGGTCTCCTTTGATGTCTAGGACTACGAAAATTCCGCACATGCTGTGACTCCCCTTATGAGTGGAATTGTGGAAGTATGATCGAAAAAACGGTTAACCTCAATACCCTAGATAGAAACAAAGCTACGGGGGCGTATGCCCCGGCGACCTTTTAGGCCTCGAGGACATAAAAAGTCCCTGGGCCTCCGGGGAAAGTCGGCCCAGTGGCTTTTTATGCTCCTCGAGGCTCAGAAGGGCGGCTGGTGTACCCGCCTTCACCACCTGGAAGATTAAATGTGCGGCCTCCGAAGAAAGTCGGCCCAGGGTTTTCCTCTGCTCCCTGTGGCCCATGAGGGCGGCCTGAGGTACTCGCCTTTACCACCGGGGTAAAATAGGCGCGGACTTGACCCTGTTGACCCGCAGTAACCTTTAGTTTTGTATTCTGTCGTACCTTACTCGCGGTGCTTTTTCAGCCTATCATGGATAATCTTATAGACTAAAAAATAGGATTTATTAGACTGGAAAATGTAATTTATTAGACTGTGGAATGGTCTTTGTCAGTCTAAAGTTAATTGTTTTTCAGACTAAGAAGTTCTCCTGCATAGATTGAGGAATGCTCCATTTCAGGCTGAAATACCTCTTTGGTGTAGAGATAGAATCAGTATATAGAACCAGTATAAGGAAGGGACTATAGAAGAAAGTCGGTACAGAGGTCTTTTTTTGCTCCCTGCGGCAGGTAGACGGCAATAAGGTTTGTGCCTTACCGTGATTTCTGGCCGTCAATATAGGGCGGCGCATAAAAAAGACCCAGGCCCGACTTTCTTCGGAGGGACTGAGCCTTTTTTATGCGCCGCCTTTGGACAGCGAACAAAACTATCGAGAAGGGCGGTATCCGTTACTGCTTTTTATCCAGCCATAGAACCGACGTCACCAGCCGCGGATAGAGCCTCGAGCCTAAGTCCTTGCCGCTCGACGAGTCGACCTGGTCCGTAGCGGCGTAGTCGGCAGACCCTGTGCGCAGCCAGCGCGCGTGGACCGCGTCGCGCCTCGTGCGCTCGTCGTCCATTCCAAGTACCTTCTCGGCGACGAACTGGTTTAAGAAGATCTTCGAGAGCCAGGTGTTCTTGCTCGTAGAGGAGAGCTTCCACCCGCCCGAGTTGGCATCGAGGCAGACTCCACTTGCGAGTACCGTGTCGAGGTGGCGTTTCAGGGCTTTGATGAGCTCGCCGTAGGGGCCGTCCTCGCGGACCGCCTCGGGGGCGCCGCAGAAGGCGGGGTAGGCGAGTCCTTCGATGGCGGGGATGATGCAGGATCGGTTGTCGCTTTCGAATACGGCGGGAATGAAGCCTTCCTTGTCGAGCATCCTGCCGGCTATTGTAGAGGCCGCGGCGCAGGCCGACTGGGCGGCGGCGGCGGACTCGGGAGTGGCCCGGCCGTCGATCGCGCGGAGCACAGCCTCGAGGCAGACGAGGGCGGCCCATGCTTTCACCGCGAGGTAGAGGTTGTTGCGCGCCTGGCCGAGGCTGATGTCGAGGGAATCGTAGGTGGTGATTTCGGCGCCGCCAGCGCAGCGGTCGGAGTCGCGGTCCATGACACCGTCGCCGTTCGCATCCCGCGCTTGGATCGAGGCGAGGCAGGCCGAGAGCGTCTGTCGTCTACTTTTGGCCCAAGCCTGGTCTCCCGCGATGCTCGCGTAGAGGCAGGCGGAGATGGTCCAGTTGAGGGTCTCCTCGTAGCTCATATAGCTGAAACAGTCGGTGAGTCCCGGCATTTCGTAGGCCGATCTGCCCTTGGGTGTGAAATTGTCATCCACGCCTTGGTCGTGGGCGAAAGCGAGGCCGAGGCTATCCTCGTAGGAGGAGCGCTCGGCGAAAGACTCGAGCTCGTTGCGTAGTGTCCAGGGGGAGAACCGAGCCTCCCAAAAGGCCTGATCGACGGTGAGATCGAGGGTGTTCATCATCTGATACTCGCCCTCGTTGACGACGAAGAGGCTCTCGCCCGACTCCGTGAGGAGGAGCTCGGTGCTGGCCGCGTAGCTGTGCGCCGCGTGAGCGAGGAGGAATTTGCGGTCGTCGGAGAGGGCCGAGCCGTCGAGGATCGCGTCGACGCGCTCGGCGCGGAAGAGCGACTCCGGAACATCGTCGAGGGCGCTCTCGAGGACGTCCTCCAGGTCCTTGAAGAGGCATGTGTGGTAGGCGTGGGCGGGAATCCCGGAGCTCACGATCCCGTCGCGGAAGATACCGAGTGCGATGACATATTCGGCCTTCTCCCCCGCGGGGATCGAGAAGCGCAAGCCTCCCTCCGTGGCGAGGCGGCGCAGGGGGCGGGCTGCGCCATCGAAGGCAGCCTCGACCACGGACCAGTCCATCACTTCCTCGACACCGGCCCGGGGTCGGATCGCGAAGCCGAAGCAGGTGTCGCTCGCCATGCCGAGAAGGCCTCCGCTGGTGGAGTCGGAAAGGGGGCGACGAACGCCTTGCATGCCAAAGAGCCCGGTCATTGGGCCTGGCCCTTCACTGTTGTCGAAAGAGAGTCGCAGGAGGAGGGAGGGTCGGAGTCCCAATCGGGCGGATGCGGGAGCAACAGCCTGGGGGTCCGGCACCTCGCCGAAGAAGGAGTAGACGTGGAAGGAGAGCTTCCCGGCCTTCCATTCCTCGCCCGAGAGGGATACATAGCGCTCGATCTCGGACTCCCCGAAGTAGGCGGCGCCGTCGCGGCCCACGGCGCGGCTCGAATCGACCTCGTCCTCGCGGTATGCCGCCGCTCCCAGGCCGAAGCTGACGCCCGAGGAGAAGGGCAGGAGCCTGGGCTCGCCTCGGCCTACGCGGTAGCCGACGAAGAGAGCGCTCCGCGGAGGCTTCACGTCGCCTACTACGATGCCGGCCCCCTTGCCTAGGCGGCCGAGCACCAAGGAGCCGTAGGCCCCCCAGATTCCGTGAAGCGAGTAATAGTCTATTTCAGGCGCGCGTACGGCCATGCTCGTATCCTCTCAATCTCGGGCTCTCTCTTTAGGAAGATACAGCCTTCGCTCCCTTCTGCTTATCAGACGAGAAGCCGTTTATTCCATCGGCCGTTTTACCTATCAGCCCCGCGATCCCCACTCGACCGCGAACTTGCGCAGGTCGGCTGCGCTGGCGATGCAGAGCTTGTCCTTTATGTGGTCGCGGTAGGCATTGACCGTCTTAACCGAGAGGCTCAGGCGCTCGGCGATCTCGGCCGCGCCGCAGCCCTTGCCTATGAGGGTGAAGACCTCGAGCTCGCGGTCGGAGAGCCGCTCGACCGAATCCTGTCCACCGTGGCCGCCGGCGATGCCCTCGAGCATGCGCTCGCGCAAGGCCTCGCTCACGGCGATGCGGCCCTCGAGTATCTCGCGCACGGCGTCGACCAAGGCCGAAGGGTTCTCGTGCTTCATCACGTAGCCCCGCGCGCCTGCCTTGAGGGCTCGCTCGCCGTAGAGGTTCTCCTCGTGCATGGATACGATGAGGACCTGCGTCTCCGGGTACTCGGACTTGATCGTTCGCACGAGGTCGAGCCCGCTCTGGTCCTGAAGTGTGATGTCGACGATGGCCAGCCGAGGCTTCGAGCGCGCTAGGAGCTCGAGCGCCTCGGCTATGGTGCCCGCTTCGCCCGAGCACTCGAGCTTGAGCTCCTGGCCTATGAGCATCGACACGCCGTGCCTGTACAGGGGGTGGTCGTCCACTACGATGAAATTGGGCCGTATCGCCATGCTTCTACCTCGGTATCCTGCAGCTTATGCTCGTGCCCGAGTCCTGCGATCTGATGCAGAGCTCCCCGCCGATCACGCTCGCCCTGTATTTCAATATATGGAGGCCCATGCCTCCCTCATCGCCTGCCCCGCTCGGGATGCCGCATCCGTCGTCGCTCACTTCTGCGGTGACGGTCTCGCGGTCCATGTATAGGCCCACCTTAATCTCGCGTGCCCGTGAGTGACGGACCGCATTGGCGAGGGCTTCCTGGACGATTCTGTATATCTGTAGGGCCTTCTCCGAGTCTCGGACCAAAAAACCTGGGGTCACCTCCAGCTTGATCTCGGAACCGCCCCGCACCTGGGTGGAGCGGACGAGTCGCTCCACCGCGGGCACAATACCACGAGCCTCGAGCTCGGCCGGGTAGAGCCCGCGGGCTATGTCCTTGGCCTCCGCCGCGGCCCTGCCCGCTTCCTTCGCGAGTTCGGCGGCCTCATCCGCGGCGAGGGAAGAAAAGTCGCCTTCTGCCGCGCTCGAGGCGCGGAGCTTGCCCTCGAGTATGGCCGCCATGAGAGCGAGGCCCGCGATATCCTGGCAGAGGTTGTCGTGGATGTCCTGGCCTATCTTGCCCATGATGCTGTTCGACACGGAAAGAATCTCCCGCTCGAGCCTTTTCCGCCGCGCTATCTCGTCGACCAGCCGGGCGTTGGCCGCGGAGAGCTCGATCGTCCGCGCGCGCACATTGCGCTCGAGGCTCCTCTCGCGGTCGCGCTCGGCCGACATGAGCATGGCCCCTTTGAGCGCACCCGAGACTTGGTCGCGGAGGGCCTCGTACAGACGCGGGTCGGAGGAGTCGGCGGTGCAGACGAGGTAGCCCAGCCGGTCGTCGCCGAAGCGCAGGGGTTCGCAGACGTAGGCGCCGGGCGAAGCGGGCAGGCCTCCGGGCACGAGCTCGGAAGTGCGGAAGCGCATGCCGTAGGGGGCGAGGATGCGCGTGCCCCGGCAGTCCGCCGCGAGGAAGAGCTTGGACCACTCCGGCGCCGCGGCGTTGGACGCGAAGAGAGACAGCCAGCAGCCCGAGATGCCCAGCTCACGGGCGCCTCGCGCTATCTGGCCGAGGATGTCCTCCATGCGGAAGGATGAGACGAGCGAGGCCTCGATATCGCCTAACGCAGTGACACGCCTGTCCGCGGCGTAACGCTGAGAGGCGAGGAAGCGACGCTCTCCCTCGGCCACGAGCGCAAGGGCTTCCTCGCGAAGCTCGGAGTCAAAGGGTCCGCAGCCCAGCTTTCCCGGATTGCGTCCCTCGCGTATCTCGCGGTTGATCTCGGCCGAGAGAGCGGCGAGGGGATCGATCCCCGTCTGGCCATCGGCAGGCCTCGCCTCGGGGATTTCGGCTTCCTCCTCAGACTCCGGGTAGTAGCGGCAACCGCAGGACTCGCGCACGACGAAGGAGACCGGGGGCTCGTCCTCCCCCTCCTGGCCCACGAGGCCGAGCTTGGCTGCTATCCGGTTCACGGCCAGGCGCCCGAGCTCGGCGGTGGGCTGCCGCACGGTGGTCAGCGGCGGGACCGAGAAACGGCTGTCCTCCGTGTCGTCGAAGCCCGTGACCGAGACTTCGCGCGGCACGTCGATACCCGCTCGGGCGAGGGCGCGCATTGCGCCGACTGCCATGCGATCGTTCGCCGCGACGATGGCGTCAATCCGCCTGCCCGAGCGCAGAAAAAGCTCGACCTTCGCTTGCGCGTCCTCGTCGGTGAAGTCGCTGTAGAGGAGGTCGACCATGCCCTGCGATGGCGCGAGTTCGGAGAGGGCGCGCAGGAACTCCGCCTTGCGCGCCTCAGCCTCGAGGTGCCCGCGCGGGCCGGCAAGGAAGAGGAAGCGCTGGCGGCCGTGCACGTGGACGAGGTGCAGAGCTATCGAGCTCATGCCTCCCGAGGCGTCGACCCGGACCGAAGGGATGCCGGGGAACTCGGTGCCGATGGTGACGACCCCCGAGCGGCCGAAGCGGTCGATGAAGGCGAGTTGCTCCTCGGCCGAGAGATAGGTACCGATGACGTTGGCGAGGATGACGAGGCCAGCCATCCTTGAGTGCTCAGCGAGGTCGAAAGCGATGTTGTCGAGCGCCTCGTAGCCGATGGGACTGCCCAGGCGCTGACCGCCAAAGAAGACTAAGTCGGCGCCGACGCGCTCGGCCTCGCTCGCCGCGCCGCGCCAGACCGCGTTCTGGTACGCCTCGTCGAAGCGCCCGGCGAGAAAGCCGACGATCGGCCTGGCCTTGGCCTTCATGCACTGCTCGGATTCCATCGGCGCTTAGAATAGCGCCT